>Ga0187833_10000691_pt1 | contig 39098 bp, 37 predicted proteins | sample ETNtaG_37_FD_167968 | JGI IMG/M metagenome (GOLD analysis project Ga0187833, IMG submission 167968) | Marine microbial and viral communities from oxygen minimum zone, Eastern Pacific Ocean - ETNP2014_SV_400_PacBio MetaG (Illumina Assembly) | ecosystem: Environmental > Aquatic > Marine > Hypoxic...
CCTCTGGAAAGCGACCCGGTGCTGCCAACGCGGATGTAGATGACGCGGATCTATGCTTTTGTCAACCAGAAAGGCGGAGTAGGAAAGACCACTACAGCCATCAATCTGGGCGCCTATCTAGCCACTCTCAATCAACAGGTATTGCTGGTGGATCTCGATGCGCAGGGCAACGCAACATCCTGTCTCGGGGTGAAAATACGCGACATAAACGCCGGAACCTACAATCTGCTCATCCGCCCGCAGGCTCGCCTGCACGCCAACACCATGCGCAGCGCAGCGCTAAGAATGTCGCTCGTGCCCTCTTCGCCGGCGCTGGCCGGAGTGGAGGTGGAGTTGGTCAGCGAGCCCAACCGGGCGGAGCGGCTGCAGCGGGCGCTTTCCCAGGCCAACGGCTACGACTATGTGCTCATCGATTGCCCGCCTTCGCTCGGGATTCTCACCTTGAACGGCCTAGTGGCGGCCCAAGAGGTGGTGATTCCGGTGCAGTGCGAATACCTTGCGCTGGAAGGATTGGGGCAACTGCTGGAAACTATATCGCGTGTGCAAAGCGCATTCAACGTAAAATTGCAAATCCGCGGCCTGCTTATGACCATGTACGATTCACGCGTCAATCTCTCCCGACAAGTGGTAGAGGAAGTGCGCCGCCATTTCCCAGACAAGGTTTTCAGTGTGGTTATCCCGCGCAACGTGCGTCTGGCCGAGGCGCCCTCGCACGGACAGCCCATCATCGCCTATGCGCCCCACTCCACCGGAGCGGAGGCGTACTCCGACCTGGCCAGCGAGGTGTTGAGCGGCGACAACGCCCCGAAACCTTCGTCCAGATAAGTATGACGAGAACCGGCCCCCGAGTTCCATGTTCTCTGCTAAACGGGCACGAATCCAGAATCGATACAGGTGACCTATGGCAATAAAACGAGGCTTAGGGCGCGGGCTGGATGCGCTTATTCCGACGGCCGATTCTTACGGTGAAGGCGCTACGCAGATAGCGCTGAGCGCCATTCGCCCCAATCCGCGCCAGCCGCGTGTCCGCTTTGACCCTGACGAACTCGCCGAACTCGCAGAATCTATCCGCGCACACGGAATCCTGCAGCCACTGGTGGTGGCGCGCACCGAGAACAGCGCCGAATTCACGCTCATCGCCGGCCAGCGCCGCCTGAAAGCTGCGGCGATAGCGGAGCTGCGCACCGTGCCGGCCGTGGTGCGAGACTTTCCCAGTGACGCAGAAATGCTGGAGTTGGCACTGATTGAAAACCTGCAACGCACCAACCTGAACCCAATGGAAACCGCCGCGGCGTATCAAGCGCTGGCTGACGATTTCGGCATGGCGCACGATGAGATAGCGCGCCGGGTGGGCAAACAACGCACTACGGTCAGCAACACCATACGTTTGCTGCGTCTGCCCGCGCCCGTGCAAACCGCGCTCACGGGCGGAAGAATCAGCGAGGGACACGCCCGCGCCCTGCTCGGCCTGCTAACCGCCGAAGCACAGCAGTCAGCGCTCAGCACAATAATCTCCAAAAACCTAAACGTCCGCCAGACCGAAATGCTGGTGCGGCAGCTGCTTGGAGCGCCCTCAAAGAAGAAACCGGTGGCAGAGCGCCCCAGTGCGGAAATAGACTTGGAGGACCGGCTGCGCGCCACCCTCGGCACCAAGGTCAACCTTAAGCGCAATCGTAAGGGAGCCGGCCGCGTGGTCATCCACTTCTACTCCGACGAGGAGTTGGACGCACTCACCGAGCTCTTGATGCACTCCTGACGGGCGCTCTCACCCGGTCAGAAAGCAGCCAATGCCTCCCGAATTCGCACTGGTTAATGGGCGTATCTGCACGCTGGATGCGCAGATTGGGTTTGTGCAAGCACTCGCCGTCTAAGGCGAGAGAATCAGCGCCGCTGGTACGGATGACGAAATAGCGGCTTTGGCCGACACGCATACCGAGCTGATTGACCTGCGTGGCCGGCTGGTGCTGCCCGGCCTGACGGACGCACACTGCCACTTCGCGCAATTCGCGCGCACGTGCGCTCAGATTGACGCCCGTCAGAGCAGCAAAACGCGCGTGCTGCAGATGGTGGCGGAACGCGCATCCATCACCCCACCGGGCGAATGGATGAATGGACACGGCTGGAATCAGACCGACTGGGATGGCGAGTTTCCCACGGCTGCCGAACTGGACATGGTGGCTCCGGAGCACGCGGTCTTTCTCACCGCGCGCTCGCTGCACATGGCCTGGGTGAACAGTCTGGCCCTCCGCCGCGCTCGAGTGGACAGCGACAGCGCTGACCCACCCGGCGGCCGCATCGGCCGCGATGCCAGCGGCAAGCCCTCCGGGTGCCTTTTCGAAACTGCCATCGACCTGGTCTCCACCGTCATGCCCGAGCCGACGGTGACGGAACTGGCAGCCATGATGGTAGCGGCACAGCGGGCGGCATGGCGCGTCGGCCTGACCGGTCTGCACGATTACGACCGCCGCAATTCCTTCCAAGCTCTGCAGCAACTTCGCTCCGAAGGCAAACTCGGTCTGCGCGTGGTGAAAAACATCCCGGTCGAGCTGCTGCATGAAACCCTCGCCCTCGGCCTGCGCGGCGGGCTCGGGGATGACTGGCTGCGTATCGGCGGAATCAAAGTTTTCATGGATGGCGCCCTTGGCCCGCGCACCGCAAGCATGATTGCCCCTTACGAGAACGAAAGCGGAAACTCCGGCATTGTGGTGACAGACAAGGAAGAGCTGCTTGAATGCGCCAGCCGCGCCAGCGCGAACGGACTGGCGATGACGGTGCACGCCATCGGCGACCGCGCCAACCACGATGCGCTCGATGTTTTCACGTAGCTGCGCCAAGAGGAGGCCGATCGTGGCCAGCCGCCGGCTGCGCGGCGGCATCGCATCGAACATGTGCAGCTGATGCACCCCGACGATTATCGGCGCCTGGGCGCGCTGCAGCTCATCGCCTCCATGCAGCCCATCCACGCCACGGCAGATATGCTAATGGCCCAGCGCCACTGGGGCACGCGCGCTTCTGGCGCTTATGCATGGCGCACCCAGCTGAACGCTGGCGCTACACTCGCTTTTGGTAGTGATGCGCCGGTGGAGAGCATCAACCCGCTCGACGGCATTCACGCCGCGGTGACACGTCGGCGCACGGACGGGCACGCCCGGACCCGATGGCTGGTTTCCACAACAGCGCCTGAGCGTGGATGAGGCGGTACGCGCGTACACCCTAGGGTCAGCCTACGCGGCGCATCAGGAAAAACAGCTCGGCACGCTCCAACCCGGAAAGCTGGCCGACCTGATTGTGCTTGACCGCGACATCTTCCGCTGTGACCCGATGGAGATCCACGCCGCCAGCGTGCTCGGCACCATGGTAGGTGGCGAGTGGAAACAGTGCGCCCCCGAATTAGGCTGAAGGGTAAAGGCCGCCCTCAGGTCTCCGAGAAACCAAGATTTCGCACTGCCGAAACACCGGCCAGTGAGGTCACGGCCGATACCCCGACGTTGACCGCATCGGCCACGACCACTGCCACTGCGCCAACCATGCCCGCGCCTCCCGGCCGTTCGCCGCTGGAGAGCCCAAACAGAGTGTCGCCATCGTAGGGCAGGTGCAGTGGTCGGATCACCCACGCGAGGCCATGGAGCGCCATCTGTGCCACCTTCTTCGCGCCCGCTTTGATCAGGGCGACATTCGTGGCCACAATATCGCGAGCGTCACGCTCTCATTCGCGAAGCGCACGTTCTCGCTTCGGCTCAGAGCCCGTTCCGCCAATTCCGTCGAATCCACAAGTCCGTCACCACGAGCGTTGCGCGCTCCGACAAGAACCGTTAGGGTCTGGGGATGACAGACCTCCCTCAACGCGTTGACAATTGCCGAAGCACGGCCACCACCACTTCCCATCATAAAGCAATTTGCTCGCGGTTCCCAATCCCGCCTTGGTGGCGCGCTCGAAACCGAGGATTTTCCCGACCGTGGCGCCCACGGCTGGCGGCCTCGCGGTCGCTCCAGTGCCCCACCCACAACCCCCGGGCACATCAGTCAGCGCGTTGAAGTGCGTCACCGTAACACCCGTTCGTCACCCTTCCGCACTGTTGTTCTCTGCTGGTCCATGTGTTCCAGCAACGCGAGCGCGTATTTACGACTGGTGCCGAAAAGGTCGCGCACGCCCGCCACTGTGACCGAGCCGGCTGCGCGGATTTGTGCCTTTATCTGCGCCTCCATTCCCGCGTATGTCTCCGCCAGGAACAACACCTCGGGAGAAACAGCCAGCAGCGTTCCACGTTCCAGCAGCGCGGCAAGGACATCTTCTCCGACCGCAGCGACCGCTTCTTTGCGCGAGGGAGTATTGTGCGCGTCATCCCAGAAACGCGCCAGCAATGCTTCCACACCCCGCTTCTGGCGGTCGTCAAACTCCACTCGGTGCTCCGGCAGGTGCAGCGATACTCCGCTTTCCGCGAGGTCACCCGCGCCGGTGCAATGTTTTGTCAGCGCATTGAAGGCGCGCGCCGGCAGGCCGAGGCGGCTCTTCAGCTCCTCACGGGGCATGCCCGCGCGCAGCGGGTTTGCGCGATGATGGGCTGCCAGCAAGCCGCGCACTTGCCGAAGCAGCAAGTCATAGCGCCCGCGGTTGAGAACCAGCACATTTCCCCGCGGCGTCAGTTTGAGCGCGGCTTCCCCGAACACCAGCAGCTCTCCAGCCGAGATCAATCTGGACAGCGCCTCGCGCGCCTGCGCGTCGTCCAGCCCGGATGCGGCCACCGCTTCTCGTAGCGGCAGCATACCGCCCGCGTCCAACGCCTGCAGCAAGATTTCATATGGGCTGCCTTGCGCTAATGTCTGCATCCGCCGCAACACTTCCGCATCCTGCAGCCGATGCCGCCGGGGCGGATGCACATCCACTATCACCCCGCCGCCCACTGTCGCCCTGGGCGACGGGCGTCGCAGGATGAAACGGTCGCCCTTCAGCGCCGCGACCGGTCGCGAGAGCTCCAGTTGCAGCCAGCCTGTTTCGCCGGGCCGCAGTTTGCGAGCGCTCAGGCCACGCACGCGCGCCATCTCCTCTGCGCTGCCCACGAACAGTTTCACCTGCTCATTGTGGCGCAGTGGAATGGAATTATGCTCTCCGGAAAGCAGACGAAAAGAAACATCCACTCTGCGAGTGGCCTGCAGACTGCCCGGCCGCGCCACCACCGCGCCACGGTGCAGATCATCTTTTCCCACACCGGTCATATTGATGGCAACCCGCGTGCCAGGCGCAGCCATCTCCAGAGACGTACGGTGGGTCTGCAATCCACGGATACGCGCACGATGCCCGGCGGGCAGAATCTCCACCTCGTCGCCCACCGAAAGGCTGCCTTCCAACAGTGTTCCGGTGACCACCGTGCCGAAACCCGCCACGGTGAAGACGCGGTCAACAGAAAGACGCGGTTTACCCATATCTGGCCGCCCCGGCTGCGCCCGCAGGCACTCCAGCAGCGCCTGCCCTAACTCCGGCATGCCCTCTCCCGTGAGCGCGGAAAGCGGCACAACACGAGCGCCGGCCAGGGAGGTGCCCGCGAGGCGCTGCGCGACCTCGTCAGCAACCAGTTGCACCCATTCAGGGCTTTCCGCAAGGTCGGTTTTGGCGAGGGCGACCACGCCGTTTTCAATGTGCAGCAGATCCAGAATTGCGAGGTGTTCCTCGGTCTGTGGCATGATGCCTTCGTCCGCCGCCACCACCAGCAACGCGGCGGCCACTGCACCCACCCCGGCGAGCATGTTGCCGATGAAATCGCGGTGACCGGGAACATCGATGATGCCGATCTCGCCAATCTCGGGCAGCGTCAGCCACGCGAAGCCGAGATCGATTGTCATTTCGCGCTCGCGTTCCTCCGCCAGTCGATCCGGGTGCATGCCAGTGAGTGCTTCCACCAGGGTGGATTTGCCGTGGTCCACATGGCCGGCAGTGCAGATAACATGCATTTTCTATAGGGTTTCCGCTCCCGTTACGTGAGCGAACTGCGCGCACCGCGGGCTTAGGGCACTTTTTTCATGTCCTGGTCGTACTCAGACATGAATCCACGTAGAATGTTGAACACGTTCTTGAGCCGCTCCTTGTCCATCGAGCGCAGATGCTTCAACACTTGAGCGGTCGCTTTTTCCGCCTCCTCCAACGCTGCTATACGAGTGATTTTCTGCTTTTCCTTGCGCTCGTGCTCCCGCCAGAGTTCATCTTGGAGCAGCTGGTCTGAAGCACGCTTTTGCTGCTCTTCCGCCACGGAGGAATTCCATTCATCCCACAGACGCCCATGGTTCACGCGTTGCACCTCAGCCGATTCGCCCAAGCGACGTTCGATACCGGCAACGGTCCCATCCAACGCAGAAAGCGCCTGTTTCATCTCGCGATGCGTGTCGCCAAACGCCTCCAGTTTACGCGCCGAGGCCTCTATTAGCGCCTCGATCTCGGCGGCTTTGCGCTGCAGCTCCGCCCACCAGCGTTCCCGCTCAGCATACGTGACATCTTGCTGTTCCATCCACGCGTTCTGGGCAAGTTTGCGCTCTGTTTCCAGCCCGATCAACTCGGTGATGCGTTTCTCGTTGCGCAGGCCGGCATCCTGCATCGATTCCAGTTTTGGTTTGAGTTCGTCCAAACGCTTACGCAGCACCTCAGCGGCGCTGCTGAGCCCAGCGAGGCGCTTGCCGTCCTGGCGCCGAATTTCATTTATGCTGCTGATTAAATGCTCGCTTTCCTCCACACTGCGAGCCACGCTCTCGACAGACCGGCGCGTCTCGCTAATGTCAGTCCTGAAGCGATGTTCCTCCTCCTTGCGCGCCGCCACCTCCTCCCGCAACGCTCCTAGTGGAGCCAGAGCCTCACCCAATTCCACCAGCGACTTGTTTATCGTCTCGCGCTCGAGCTGCCGCAGGCGTTCACCTTCGCGCTCGGATTTGGCGCGCGCTGTCTCGGCCGTCCCCAGCCGAACGATGAAATCAGAGCGATGCTGCTCGAACAGGTCATCCACTTTCTCGACTCGTTTGAGCAACTCTCGCGCTTCCGCAGCCTCGCTTTCCAGCGCGGTGATCCGCGCTTTCAATTCCTGATTCCCGTTCAGGGCAGCGCGCAGCTGTTCCTGCAGCTCTGCAATCAGCTTACGGTCCTTGCGGCGCTGCTCGTCCAGCCAGTCAATCTTTTTGGTGATTTTTCTGGAGTCATCCATGGCAGCACACCCACTGGTGCAAAAGATTATAAGCCAATGCACTCGCGTGGGCAAACCATGCGGCATTTGACACCCTCGCGAGCGGCCATTATCATCCCGCCATGCGAATCGCGCTGGACGCGCGCCTCACCCACTATAGCAGCGGCGGCATCTCCGAATACATTCGCCAGTTGGCCCGGCGTTTGCCAGCACTGGACAGCCAGAACCAGTATCTCATTCTGCACGCCCACAAAGCTGCCGGAAGGTTGCCGCTTCCCGTAGGCGCGCGCATGGTAAAATGCTTTACCCCAGCTCATCATTCGCTAGAAAGGAGCTCGCTGACTCTCGAGCTGCTGCCCCGGCGTCCGCGGCTGCTCCACTCTATGGATTTCATCGCGCCGCGCGGCGGTCCGTGGCGCTCGGTCATCACCATCCACGATCTCACCTTTCTGCGATTTCCGCAATTCCTCACTCCGCAAAGTCTCCGCTACTACAACCATCAGATTGGCGCTTCCGTGCGGCGGGCCGATGCCATTCTGGCAGATTCAGATGCCACGCGCACCGACATTCTCGAATTGCTGCGTGTGCCGCCGGAAAAGGTGACAACAGCACACCTCGCCGCGGACGAGCGCTTCTTTCCCCAACCCGAAGAAGTGGTAGCTTCCGCACGCGCCCGGTTGGATCTGCCACACCATTATCTCCTTTTCGTGGGCACATTCGAGCCGCGCAAGAACATCGCCACTCTGCTGCACGCCTACGCTGACCTGCGCTCCCGCCACGCGGATGCGCCCCCTCTGCTACTGGTGGGTAACCCGGGCTGGCTCTTCGAAAGCACCGAAGCGCTGCTGGCCGAGATCGGTTTGCGCGGCACCGTCATTTTTCGCAGTAATCTCCCTGCCGAAGATCTTCCCGCGCTTTACACAGGTGCCACCGCGCTGATACTGCCTTCGTACTATGAAGGCTTCGGATTCCCGGTACTCGAGGCAATGGCCTGCGGAACCGCAGCCATTATTGCCGAGCGCGCCTCGCTGCCCGAAATTGCGGGCGACGCCGCCCTTTCATGCGAACCCGACCGACCCGAATCCATCACAGAGGCCATGTCGCGCGTGCTCTTCGATGATTCGCTGCGCACCTCGCTCGAACAAAAGGGATTGCAGCGGGCAGACGAGTTCTCGTGGGAAAAGTGCTGCGCTCAGACGCTAAAAGTTTATCGCCGTGTCCTCGGGCAAGCGGAGGCAGCGTGAATCTGCTTTTCCTCACGCCCACGGTGCCTTTTCCGCCCGACCAGGGTACGGCTATACGCAACTGGGGGCTGATTTCCAGCCTCGCCGGACAGCACCACATCTCGCTGCTCACTTTCGCAAACCGGCCGGACAAGGTTGCACCGGAGTTGCGCGATTGCTGCGCCACAATCCTCGTCGCCAGCCCGCCAGCACGCACGCCTGTGCAGCGGCTGGCCACCCTTCTGGGATCATCTCGCCCGGACCTCGCCGACCGCCTCGTGAGTACGGACTTCAGCACCCGGCTACAGAAATTGCTCAAATCCGAGTCGTTTGACGCGGTGCACGTCGAGGGACTGGAACTAGCCTCATATCTACAGCAGATTGCAGCGCAGCGCGGAGAGGCATCTACTCCACTGTTAGTCTACGACGCGCACAACGCAGAGACGGTCATTCAGCGCCGCGCCTTCCAGACCGACCGCCTGCAGCCACACCGCTGGTTTGCCGCGCTGTATTCTCGCCTGCAGCTTCCGCGGCTGGCTCGCCTAGAGCGCCACACCTGTGCGCTGGCCGACACGGTTCTCTGCGTGTCCGCGGAGGATCGCGCCGCGCTGCGCGAAATGCTGCCCGGGCTGCACCCGATGCTACTGCCCAACGGCATCTTCCTCGATGACTATCCCACGACAGTGAAACCAGCAGGGCTTCCGGCCCCGGCACTGGTGTTCAGCGGAAAGATGGACTACCGCCCCAACGTGGACGCAGTGCTTTGGTTCGCACGGGAGATTCTGCCGCGAGTGCGCAAAACCCACGTGGAGACGACATTTGTAGTGGCTGGAAAGGCGCCTGTGCCCCGAGTGCAGCGACTGGCAGAGAATCCCGGAATCACCGTGACTGGGCCTGTTCCAGACGTTCGCCCGTATATCGCCGCTGCAACGGTCTATGTGATACCGCTGCGCATGGGTGGCGGCACCCGTTTCAAGATGCTCGAAGGCATGGCGCTCCGACGGCCCATCGTCAGCACGACAATCGGAGCGGAGGGGTTTCCCGTTGCCAACGGGCGCGAATTGCTGCTCGCCGATTCTGCCGATGAGCAGGCCAGCGCAATATGCTCTCTGATAGATGACGCCCAAACCCGCGCGCGCCTCGGCATGGCAGGACGTGCATTTGTGGAAGCGCGTTACCAGTGGTCTGCAATTGTGCCCCGGATGCAGGAAGTGTATCAGCGCACGCGCGGTTGATCGGTTTTAGGCAAGCAGCTGCACCAGGCTTTCGACCATGCGCCGCGCCAACGGCGAGAGCAACTGCGGCGCAAATCCTACCCATAGCAGCAGCAATACCCCCAGCATGGCGAAACCAATGGTGCCTGGCTTTTCGGCCGGACCAGCGTAATAGCCCTGCTCGTCTTCTGATTCTGGACGCTCGAAAAGAATGCGAAGTACCCGCGCGTAACCTAGCCACGCGCTCGCAGCAGCGACGAGCAAGCCGAGCGCAAAACCCACATGTGCACCGGATAGCATGCTCAACAACGCCCATCTGCCCGGAAAACCGGCCATGAGCGGCAGCGCCGCCAGCGACAGGCCGCCCGCGAGCACAGCCGCAGTGGCGAAAGGATATTCCCGCGCCCGCCCGCGCAGATTCTTATAGTCATCCCCCAGCGCGCCCACAAGCACGCCCGCGCCCACTCCCCACACCGCAAGCGCCAGCACGCGCACCGCTATTGCCATTGCGGCAACCACCGCCCCATCGGGCGTACCCAACCCGAGTGCCACCAGAGTGGCACCCCAGTCAATCAGCGCCGAGTATCCCATCAGTCCGCCGAGGCTCCGCTGCGAAAATGCGAAGGCAGCGCCGACCGCCGCCATCGCCATCCCGCCCAAACGCAGCGCCAAGAAAAACTGTGCATTCGCGCGCAGCCAGTCGAATTGCGTCAGCGTGTCCATCAGGAAGAAAGCCACCACGGCCTGCACCACAGCTAGCACAAACGCGGCCGCCAGTGGGGGTGCGTCACGGGCGACCATCACCACCCACGAATGGAACGGCGCGACCCCCAACACGATCAGAAATCCGACGCCCAGCATCCATGCGGCCCGCAAAAGCGGCAGCGAGTCATCCGGGCTGACCTGATGCACCTCCAACTGCCAGCCGGCCAACAGAATGAACGGCACTCCTAGGCTGACAAACACCAGATAGCGCAGCGCGCCTCCCGCCCGCGCATACTCGCGATCGGCGAGCATAAATACAGCCACAGCCGCTATCAACTCGAGGAACAGGGCGGCATAAACAAAAGGCTGCACGAGCACGGTGGCCTGAAGCAGCGGTAGCAGCCCCAGACTCACCGGCAAAAAAAGAGCTGGCGCACGCGCCGCGCCTGCCGCGAGAAAAAAGAGCATCGCAGCCGAAAAAACGAAGGTGAGTAACGCGCGGTCGGCCGCCACAAAAGTGAACGAGCGCCCGAGCAATTCCCATGAAGCCCGCAGGAGTACATCACGCCCGGCGAAAACCACCAGCTGGTCCACCGGAGCTAGCTGCAGCAGCACTATGAGGACCAGCACGGTACCAACCGCCAGAACCACCTGAACCCACAGCCAACGACGTAGGTTATACGTCAGCCCTGCCATAGCCAGCGGCAACCCCATAATCAATAGCGGCAAACTCATCGCTTGGCCGCCTCCGCAATCCCGCTGACCCCCGCCTGCACCCCCGCCAAGTAGCTGATGGCGAGCGCAACGGCAACATCCACCGCCGCCAGCATGCCAACCACCATAAGAGCCGGTTCAACGCCAGAATAAAGCAGCCCAAAGCCACTCAGGAAAGTCAGTATCCCCAGACCGTTTTTCAACGGCCGGCCGGTCAATCCCAGCAGCAGCAATCCCTGACATGACAGTTGCAGCGCGGCAAAGATCACATGTTCCGAAGCAACAGGGAATGGCAGCGTCCCGGGCGCGGCCAGATTCCATCCAATCAGCGCCGCCAGAATAACCGCGAAGACTCGAAATCGGGCGCTTGCGCCGATGACCCAAACACCGGCCCCGCCAAGTCTTTCCGCATCAGGCCGCCAACCTGCTTGCTGCGCCGAAAAGAAAACAATCAACCAGACCACCAACCCGGCGGTCATTTTAATGCCGGCGATCTGTGGGGCGAGAACGTGCGTGAAAAGCAATCCCACGAACAGGTATTGCGTCGCCAACGCAAACACCAGCACGCGCCGGTCTTCTGCAATCACCAGCAACGCTGCCGTGATAAACACCGCGCCGACTGCCGGCGCCCCGGCCCAAAACGCCAGTCGAGCGATTATTTCCGCTGCGCCTGGCACGTCAGCCCTCCAGCGCTAACCACACCACGGTCACAAGCACCAATGCCCACAAAACGCCACCCTGCCCTTCCAACACCAGCGCGGCTGCGTGCATTGCGCGCGCAAGCCCGCGGTACATTGTCCGCAGCGAAGCATGCAGCCAGCGCAACTCAAGCGCTGAAACCAGCGCCAGGTGCGGGATAGCGGCCCTCTTGACCTGCAACTGTTCCCAGAACTGCCAAAGCCCGATGCCAATGCCCCCTGCCAGCAGCGCGCTTCCGAGGGCGGTGAATCCTTCAGGAGCGAGCATAGCCGCCCATCCCGGAAATTCCGCCGCTCCTAGAAGCGCAGCCAGCCTATCCGGAGAGAGACCGGCCAACACGCCCGTCGCCGCCGGCATCGCCAGTCCCAACAGATAGCCTGTTTTCGCAAAAGGCGCCTGTTGCGGTGGCCCCTGTCCGGGGAAAAACGCCAAGCGCAAAGCCCCGGCAATCAGCAGCGCCTGCACAACAACTACGATGGGAAGCGCCAGCGCCCATATTCCGGCTTGCAGCAACCCGCTGTAAACCGCCAAGGTGCCCACAAACCCCTCCGTGACCGGAAGTCCACCGAGAACCAGCGCCGCTACCGCCGGGCTAAACGCCCCGCTGCGGCCCGTAGCCACGTCGCCTCTGAAGAGCGAGAGCACTGTTCCGGCGAGCAGCACGGACAACCCCTGTGCAATCACTCCGGCCTCTGCCCACTGGCCGCCCCACAAGAAAGTCAGCACAATCACGCCCGTCTGAGCAAGCAACATGTGCGTCAATTGCTCTCGCGGGGTGCTTGCCGAGTACCATTTCCAGCCGCCCACCAGTCCGCCCGCTAATGCCGCCAAAGTCAGCCAACCGCGCAGCGGAATAACCTGCGTCTGCAACGCCAGTACGGCAAGCAGATCCACCGCGACCGCTATGGAGGCCAGCCTCGTAATGCTCTCAATCTGCCCCCAGCGCGACCCGAGAATCCGTCTGGCACCCACATGCACCGGATAGAGACCGAGACGCAACATGGTGGCCAGAACCAAGAAGAGACCGCCCTGGGCCGGCGGCTCGCCGCCGCCAAGACCAGGCGGAACACCGGCCTGCACGCCCACTAACGCCGCCGCCAGAACAAGTGCAACCGCGAAGAGGCCGATGGTGAATTCGGCGGCTACCCACTTCTCGCCTCGTGCTAACGCCAGCGAGAAAAAGGTCACCAGGTCAAGGGCGGCCCAAGCTATCGCCAGCGTCATCAAATTGTCGGCGAATACTGCCACGAGCGCGCAGGCAACCACCAGCAGACTGCCACCGCGATGACGCCCGGCCCGTTTCGTTCGGCTCGAAAGACCGATCAGACAGGTGGAGAACAGCGCGAGCAGCAACGCCAGCGCGAGCAGCCATGACGCCCCGTCTGCCGTCAGTCGCAACGCACCACCAAACAGTGAATCAGTTTGCCAGCGCGAGAGCGCGACCGCAGTCGGCAGGCGGAACCCGAGCATCAACATCACCCCGGCAGCGAAAAAAGCGGTCGCCAGCGCCGTCACCCCGGAAACTCGCACCGAGCGCGGACGACCCACCAGAATGGCCACGGTACCAAGCACAAGCAGGAATATCGGACTGAAAGGGTCCATACGCCGCGGCGATTATATCACCGCACCGCGCGTACGCTCAAAACTTTAGCCGCACGATGCGTGAACTGTCGCAGTGCTCAAACTTCTGAACGGGGTTCCTTCACAGAATCTTCATTCGAGGGTGTTATAATGCGTGCAATCCAAAGAGGTGGTGACTCAGACGTGTATAATCAATTCATGTCCTCAATGGCATGCCGCCGGTTTCGCATCGGTACATCGATAGCGTTGTTTCTGGCCCTCATCGCGGTCGCTTGCACGCCGGCCGCGGCCGAGCAGCAGTCAGCCGCGATGCCGGCTGGACGTGAGTCCGCCGCGACGCTGGTAGCCACAGGAGTCCCCACACTGACTGCCACATTCACCCCCATAGCGGGCCCACAGCCCACTGACTCGCCTGCGCCCGCCAGCCCAACCGCACCAAAGCCAACTTCGGCGACGGCCAACCCATCCCCAGTTCCGCCGATCGCTGCACCCGCGGCCGCGGCCGGACCCGCTCGCTTCGTGATTGACCCGGCTCAATCCACCGTGTCGTACGGCGTGGGGGAGACCTTCCTGAAGCAAGGCAACCGCTTCGCTTATGCCGTCGGGGTAACAAGCACAATATCGGGCGAAATAGCGGTGGATTCAGACAACCCAGCTGCGAGTACAGTCGGGGAAATCACTGTTGATATCAGCGCGTTCCAGAGCGACTCAGCGCGCCGCGACAAAGCCATCCGCGACCGCTGGCTGCAAAGCAGCAAGTTCCCGCTAGCGGTCTTCTCGCCCACCGAATTACGTGGTCTGCCGCAGAGCTATACTTCTGGAGATGTTATCGATTTTGAAGTTGCTGGTGATTTACTGGTGCGCGATGTCAGTCACGCGATTGTGTTAGCTGTCAGCACGAGCATGGAAGGGGAACGGCTTTCGGGAACAGCGACCGCCCGCGTGCAGATGACGGATTTCGGGTTCGATCCGCCGACGGTAGCTGGAATGGTGGAGGCCGAAAACGACGTCGACATCACCTTCGAATTCGTCGCGCTGCCCGCACCCTGACGCAGCTGACCGCTCCCAGAAAAGCAAACGGGGTGAACCCGCCAGCGCAGGCCCATCCCGCAACAGTTTCGGCGTGTTAAATGTGTCGGTGGCGTTACGGGGCTTTCAGCACTCGCTGAAGCTGCAAGCGTAGCATTTGCGGCAGCCCTCTTCATTCACAACTGCAGCCTCTCCACATTCCGGGCACAGGGCGCCAAAGCGAAACGCGAGCTGGCTATTCCTCGAGTGCAATCCCTCCGGAAGATCGTTTTCCGCCTTATCATTCAGATAGCCGCGCAGCGCCCGCGCCACCCCGTCAGGCAAGGAGCGCACTCTGTTGGGCCCGAAACCCAGCGAGCGCCCACCGCCGATCCCCTCCAGCTGACGCACCGCTTCTTCCAACCGCTCACGCTGCATAATCGGGGATGAAATACGTAACACGTAGGAAATCAGCCGTCCAATCGCCTCCGATATCGCCGATGTCTCGCTGCCGGCCTTGGCCGTGCTGATGAATACCTCGAAGGGCTCGCTGCCGCCGTTTTCGTTTATGGTCACATAGGATTTGCCCATTGGCGTATCCACGAGATAGGTGGAGCCGCACAATCGCGTTGGGCGCGGTTTCTTCGATTCGGGGAAAAGCCGTTTCGACTCCGGCGAGCCGGCCTCGTTCGCGGCAGCTGTATCCTTTGTCTCCAGCACCACCTTCTTACGGCTTCCCGTGACGTACACCGTCAGGCCTTTGCATCCCAGCGACCAGCCGAGATTGTATGCCTCTGCCACGTCGGTTTCGGTAGCGTCCGCGGGGAAATTACAGGTTTTCGAGAGGCTGTTGTCCACGAACGCCTGCAGGCAAGCCTGCAGGCGCACATGTTGTTCCGCGGTGATGTCCTGCGAGACAACGAAAGTCTCCCGGACTTCCTTCGGCACGGCAGCGATCTGCTGGCACGAACCGGACTGCAACACCTGCATGATGATTTCGCTGCGCTGTTGTGCGTCGACGCCGGCTGAAATCAGGGCTTTTTCAAAAAGCGGACTGGTGTATTCCAGTTCTAGGTCACGGCCATTGTCATTGACATGGCGCACGTATGCCAGTGCAAACGCCGGCTCGCACCCGTAGGCCTCGCAGCCCGCCACTGTGGCAACTGTACCGGTGGGAGCTATGGTGGTCTGGGCGGCATTACGGATACCGTTTTCCCGGATTCCATCCGTGATTGTGCTCCAATCCAGCGCCGGGCGTCCGAAGTCCATGTTGTAGGAATTGAGCGGCTGTGGCGCCGTCCATCTCAAGTTTTCCGGGTCGTAAATGCTTCCGCGGATGGCCTCAAACGGGCCGCGCTTCGCAGCCAGATCAACGCTCCTGCGCATGCAATGAAAGCGCACGAACTCCATCACCTGACCACCGAATTCCTCAGCCTCCGCGGAGCCGTAACGGATGCCGGAGTGGTACATCAGGTCTCCCAGACCCATGATGCCGAGGCCGATACGGCGCGCCCGCAACGCAGCTTCCCGCAATTTCGGCACGTCAGGAACATAGGCGTTGGCCGTCACCACGTTATCGAGGAAGCGTGTGGATGACTGCACGGTGGCAGCCAGTTTGTCCCAATCCACTGCGCCGCCCGCACCGCAATGTTGAGCAAGGTTTATGGACCCCAAACAACAGTTCTCGTACGGGCCTAGATATTGCTCCCCGCACGGATTGGTAGCCTCCAGCTCGTATAAATGCGGCAGCGGGTTCTGCCGGTTAGCAGCATCCAGAAAGAGTATACCCGGCTCACCGTTATGATGGGCGTGCTGCACAATCATGCTAAACAGCTCGCGCGCCGGAACTGTTTCCGTGATCTCCCCGCTCTTTGGACAGTGCAGGTCGAAGAGCGCATCATCCTGAACCGCCTGCATGAACTCGTCCGTCACCCCCACAGAGATGTTGAAATTGGTGATCTGGTTCTCGTCAACTTTGCAGGTGACAAAATCGCGAATGTCGGGATGATCAACGCACAGCACTGCCATGTTGGCGCCCCGGCGCGTGCCGCCCTGAGCGATTTCACCAAAGGCGCGGTCATACACGCGCAAGAATCCCACCGGCCCGGTTGCCTCACCGGCGGATGATTTGACCACGGAGCCCTTAGGTCGAAGATTGGAGAACGAGAACCCATTGCCCCCACCAGTCTGCTGAATCAGCGCCGCGTCACGCAAAGTTTGAAAAATGCCGGCCGAATCTCGCCCCATATCATCAGAGATTGGTAACACAAAACAGGCTGCCAGTTGCCCCAGCGGAGTTCCGGCCCCGGTGAAGGTCGGCGAGTTCGGTAGAAACCGCAAGCCGGTCAGCAGATCATAGAATTCCTCCGCGACCGGGTCAGGATCACATTCAAATTCCTTTTCCGCCAGGGCCACGTTATAGGCCACGCGCCAGAACATCTCCTCTACGGTCTCAATCGGTTTACCACCATCTCCCCGGCGCAGATAGCGCTTTTCCAGCACCATTCGCGCATTATCGGTGAGTTTGGTCACTGGCCGCAGGTGAGCGTCAGTCTCAATGTCGGGTTCCCTCCGTATGACGCCCTCCCGAAGACCTGTTTCAGGCACGTGCTTTTCTGTCCACATCATTACTACGCTCCAATCAGCTTTTTATGCCAACAGCCGGTCGATTTCAGCCCGCACTGCCTGCAGATCGCCCAGACCAAGGTATACAATCGCATAACGAATGTACGCGATCAAGTCGAGCGTTTTCAGTCCCTCTATGACAATGTCACCTACAACGCGGCTGGATGTCTCCAACTTGCCAATATCCTGCAACCTAGTTTCCACCTCACCCACCAGCCGGGAAATGTCAGCGCTGGCTACCGGCCGCTTGGCGCACGCAACGCGAATCCCGCGCTCCAGTTTCTCCCGGTCGAAATCTTCACGCCGTCCGTCCTGTTTTATTAGAAACGGTATGGCTTTCACCGCCCGCTCGTACGTGCTGTAACGCTCGCTGCATTCGCCGCACACCCGCCGCCTCCGCACTCCGCCCCGCGTATCGTGGTCGGTGTCAATCACGCGCGAGCGCACCGACTGGCAAAATGGACAGTGCATTTTTCTCTCTTACGGAGTGCCTCTTAGCAATCCCCAGAACAGTATGACAGACGCCACATGTGTGCAATCGACATCGCATTCCCCGGTATATTGGGTCCGGAGTGCACGAATAATATCATGCCGATAGTGTTTTTCACAAGGCAGCTTGCAGACGTTTTAACCTTAAATTTTCAACTCATTAGATAGAAGAAAACTGGTTGGCGCACTGCGGCGCCCACAACACCCACTATGCGCAAATCCCCATCAGAGACACGCATGGCGCAATTGCATCCGCGCGGTTTCTTGCTACATTGTGGCGAAAGCAACCCTCAGCGCCGGCGCAGAAATGCGGGGATATCCAATGCTCCCGGGTCAAAAGAACGCGCCATATAATCGACCTCGGTTGTGGCTGCTTCCATAGACACGGGCTTCTCCGCCATTTCAGCAGTGACGGATCCCAGGGCGGCTTCATCATCATCTTTCTGTTCCGCCTGGGCCGATTTTTTCTGGTGATAATCAAACGCCCGTCGGCGCATGCCAGTGTGACGCTCGAACCCGGTGGCGATGACCGTCATGCGGATTTCATCCTCAAGATTCGGATCGATCACTGCCCCGAAGATCAGGTTTACGTCTGGGTGCGCGGTCTCCTTGACGATTGCCGCCGCCTCGTTGACCTCGTACAGACTGAGGTCGCTGCCGCCAGTCACGTTGAAGATGATGCCGCGGGCGCCATCTATGCTGATGTCGAGCATTTGGCTGCTAATGGCTTGCTCAGCTGCCAGTCGCGCACGATCCTCTCCCGAAGCACTTCCAACGGCCATCAATGCCGCTCCGCCCTCTGCCATAATCGTTCTCACATCGGCGAAATCCAGGTTTATCAGCCCGGGCACGGTGATTAATTCCGAAATGCCCTGCACGCCTTGGTGCAGCACGCCATCAGCCTCTTTAAAAGAATCCTGCAAGCCGACGTGCTTGTCCACCACTTGGAGTAAGCGGTCATTCGGAATTACGATCAATGTGTCCGCTTTCTCCTTTAACTCCTGAATTCCCTCTTCGGCCAGCTGCGCGCGCCGCGCACCCTCAAAAATGAAAGGACGCGTGACCACGCCGATGGTCAGTGCGCGCACATCTCTGGCAATCTGGGAGATGATTGGCGCTGCACCGGTTCCCGTGCCGCCGCCCATTCCCGCGGTAATGAACACCATGTCCGCGCCCTTGAGTACCTCGTAGAGTTCGTCGGCCGACTCTTCGGCCGCCTTTGCACCTTTCTCTGGGTCGCCGCCTGCGCCCAATCCGCGCGTGAGTTTGTCGCCAATGCGCACGCGGCAGGTCGCTTTAGATTGCAGCAGCGCCTGCCCATCGGTGTTGATGGCGATGAATTCAACGCCGTGCAATCCTTCGCCAATCATACGATTGACTGCATTGGTGCCGCAGCCGCCTACTCCCACGACTTTGATACTCGCGAACGTCTCTGCCTGTGGTGCTGGTTTCATGCTATATGGCCTCCTGACCCGTGGGGATTTGGATTGTGTTTGTCCAGAACCCTGCCAGTCCTCACTCGCAGCGTTTCCGTGCTTGCCTTTTGAAGTTGGAGCTTCAAAACCAGTTGTCTCGTTTGCTGCTACTTGCACTTCCATCGCGTTTTCTGCATTTTCCATTTCCATTTTCGCTTCCACTTTTTTTCCTTTCGTCAGCAGCGCTAACAATCAATCATCTCTTGAAAACCTACAGCGGCGGAGACTACGATATTACGGCGCGAGGCGCTTAGCCCAATCCCCGATAACTGCCCATAACCCCGGCCCTGAGTTCCCATTGGACCGGTGGCGACCATTGCCGCCGTGTCCGTTCACCGGTGTTCGCGTGGCTAGCATGGTCTCCCGCAGCGCCCAGTTCAGCAGACCCACAACAGTTGAATAGGCCGGGCCTTGCACCTGATCAACCAGGCCGCGCAAATCTCGCGGCTCAGACACACGCACGGGCAAGCCCAACGAGCCCGTCGCCAGCTGCCGGAATCCGGCTAGCTGTGCCGTACCACCGGTTAGCACCACCCCGGCCGGCAGCAAACCGTCATAACCGGAACGCTTTATTTCCTGCAGCAACAAATCGAACATCTCCTCCGCCCGCGCCTCGATGACATTGGCCAGCTCCGCCCGGCTGACCTCAATGGCGTTCTCGTGCCCGAATGGGCAAACGCGGAAAACCTCGCTGTCGTCCACCTCCTTGGTGCAAGCGTGTCCATGCTCAATCTTCACCTCCTCAGCGGCCGCAGCTGGCAGGCGCAAACCATGGGCCACATCTGCGGTAATATGATTTCCGCCAACCGGAAGCACCGCTGTATGCCACACATTTCCCTCAATGAAAATGGCCACATCTGTGGTGCCGCCGCCGACGTCGCAGGCCACCACACCGAGGTCGCGCTCTGTATCGGTGAGCGCGGCTTCGGAGGCGGCCAACGGGTTGAGCACGAACTGCTCAACCATCACACCAGCAGCCTCGATGCACTGGGTCAGGTTCTTTACGGTTGTGCTGGCGGCGGTAATGAGGTGTGCCTCCACCTCCAGACGGAACCCGTGCATCCCCAACGGCATGCGGATGCCTTCCTGCCCATCCACCACAAAATTGCGCGGGATAATGTGCAACACTTCCCGGTTATGGGGAATGGCTATTGCCCGAGCAGCATCTAGCGCCCGATCAATGTCATCTTGGGCAATGGCGCGGCTTCCCGAGACGCCGACCACACCGCGGCTATTGACGGAAGACACATGCGCCCCGGCCATGCTCACAAAAGCGGTGCCGATTTCGTAACCCGCCGAGCGCTCCGCCGCCGCCACCGCCTCGCGGATGGTCGCTTTTGCCTCCTCGACATTGACCACCACCCCTTTGCGCATTCCCCGCGAGAGAGCAGTTCCAACTCCGAGGACTTCATAGTGCGTGTCGTCCACCAAGTCCGCAATCAAGACACACACTTTGGTGGTTCCCACATCAATGCCGGTCAGTAATGGAGTAGTCATAGGGTACCCTTATATGTTTCTTTCAGAATTCGTGATCCCATCCTTTTCATTCTCGGTGAAACGGTGTGCCGGGGTCCACCACACTGATGGTCTTCGGCCAGACGCCACGCGCCATCAGTTTCTCTATTAATGTTTCGTACACGAGCAACTTCATGGCCATATCTTCACCGGTTCCGAAAAAACCTCGCCAATCACGTCCATCCTGGTATGAGAGCCCCTGGCCAACATCATAATGAAGCACCTCGATGTTCGGGCGCAGTTCCTTCAACTGCCACGCGCCCGTCACCACATCCAGAGGAATGCGCGCGTCGGCCGGGAGCGACGCGTCCGCATCATCCACAATCACTGGCAGGAGCCAGTCCAGCGGCTCGCGCGCCGGGAACGTGTTTCCAGACTTATCCACCCACACCCGCCCCCCACCCTGCTGCCAGAGCAGCGCCGGCTCTTTCTCTTCCACCTCCACGTAAACAGTTGCTGGCCATTCAACCTCAACCGCCACATCTCGAACGCCTGGCACGCCCTGAATATTCGCAGCCACAGCGGAGGGATTCACCCAGAAAATGTTTAGCCCATGCACCCCCGCGGCGCGATAAATCTCATCACCCGGAATGTAATTGGTGTCTACCAGCTCGATCGAATGGACAAAGAAATTCGGCTCCGTCATCGCGTAGCCCAGCAGTGCGCCAAAGAGCAGTACCACACCCAGGCTACACAGACGCCAGCCAACTCGCACGCGCGAGAACGAAAGCTGCGGCAGCGCCAGGTCCTGCAACAAGCCCCACGACCGGCCTCGGCCTCCGCGCTTGCGTGTGCGCATACGCGCCGCCCGACGGCGACCCATAGTCTTGCGGCGCTCGCGGGCCACATCCAAGTCTTGCGGCGTGCGAGAGACCGGCATAGCAACCGTCCGCGCGCGCGTGCCCGCCGCACGCCGCGAGAAAGGAAGTGAAAGACCACGCAGGGAACTCAATGCATAACCTCAAGTGAGCGCTTCACATTGTCGCGTTGCGCTTTGCGCTCCACCGCAAGATCAATCAATCTGTCGATTAGTTCCGGGTACTCGAGTCCGGACGCCTGCCACAATTTGGGATACATGCTGATACCGGTGAAACCTGGAATGGTGTTGAGTTCGTTCAGCCACAGTTCACCACTAGATTTGTCGAGCAGGAAATCAACGCGGGCCATTCCAGCGCAATCGACCGCTTTAAATGCATCCACCGCCATCGTCTGAACCTGCTCCAGCTGCGCAGCGGTAATGGGTGCGGGGATGAGCAGCTCAGAATCGTCACTGATGTACTTGGCCTCATAATCGTAAAATTCGCGCTGCGGCACAATCTCACCGGCAGTGGATGCCTGCGGCTCATCGTTGCCCAGCACGCTCACTTCAATCTCGCGGGCGTCCACGCCCTGTTCCACCAGCAGCCGCCGGTCCCAGCGTGCCGCCTCGTCTAGGCCGGAGAGCAATGCGTCAGCGTCCACCGCTTTTCTCACCCCCACGGACGAGCCAAGATTGACCGGCTTGACAAACAACGGGAAAGTCAATTTCTGCAGCACGCGCCGTATGACGGCGTCAGGATTGCGTTCATACTCGCTGCGGTTGAAGACCACTGCCGGCAACACGGGCAGACCGGCCGCGCACATCACCGCCTTGAAAACACCTTTGTCCATGCCGACTGCGGAACCCACTACTCCGGCGCCTACATATGCCTTATCGGCAAGCTCAAAAAGGCCCTGCACGCTTCCGTCCTCACCAAACGTACCGTGCAACACAGGAAAAAGGACGTCTATTTCGGCGACTTTGGAGAGCGACACCTCTCGCGCGTAGTCGTCCTCGCACAGCTGCATCAGCGCGTGATTGGCGGGGTCGCCCAGCAATGCAGCCGTAGGCTCTCGGTCGGCAGCCTCGGTTCCGTTTTCCAGCGCGAGCAGCGGGTCGTCCCCTCCGATCCAGCGGCCCTGCTTAGTTATACCAATCATGGTCACCTCGTATTTGTCGCGGTCAATCGCCTCTAATACAGACCGGGCTGACCTTAAAGCAACCTCATGTTCACCGGAACGACCACCAAGAATAATACCTATGCGCATCTTTTTCATCGAATTTGTCCTGCACTGCCCTGCTCAGGACCATTCCCCCAGAAGCTGGATTTCCAGTTCCAAATCAACGTCAAATTCCGTACGCACTGCTTCGCGCGCCCGCTCAATTAGCGCCCGCACCTGCTCAGCTGTAGCGCCCCCCAGATTGACAAAGAAATTGGCGTGCACGCGCGAGATTTCCGCCTGTCCGACGCGTGTTCCTTTCAACCCGGCCGCATCCAACAGCTGACCGGCATGGTCGCCCGGCGGGTTCTTAAACATCGAACCGATGCTGGCGCCAGGCGGCTGCGTTTCCCGTCGCCTCTGGCTGAATTGCGCGGCTTTTCGCTTAAGCAGCTCAGGCTCGGCGCGCGTGAGCGCAAACTCGGCGTTCAGCACCGTATAATCGCCAGCTGCGCTTTTCAGCCGGCTGGTGCGATAATCCAGTTGTAGGGCCTCGACCGGCCAGCTCTTTGTGCCCTTCCCGCGTTGCAAGATGTCGGCCAAAAAGATGGTGCCCGCGACGTCGCCACCGTGTGCGCCCGCATTGCCGATCACCGCCCCTCCAACCGTGCCCGGCACCGAAATGGCCCACTCTAGCCCAGCCGCACCGCGCGCCACACACATGCGCGCCAGTGCTGCCAGCGCAGCGCCCGATTCAGCGCGCACACGTAGCAGCCCGGCGCCATTTTCCACAAACTCCACCTTACGCGCCTGGTTGTGCACCACCAGTCCACGAATGCCACAATCGGAAACCAGCACGTTGGATCCCGCCCCGAACACCACTACCGGCATGCCCGCTTTCCAGCCTGCCTGCACTGCCGCAGCGAGCTCATTGGCCGAGCGGGCCTGAATGAAATGATCCGCCGGCCCGCCGATGCGTGCCGAAGTGTAACGCGCGAGTGGTTCGTGCCAGCGCACCCGCCCGCCAAATTGCGCAAACGGTTCTTTGGAGTCTCCACTAGCGGCAGCGCCCTCATTCCGGCGCAGCTCAAGCACCCGCTCACCAACTTTGAATCCATCGCCGGCGCCAAGCGTTATGAGCACGTCGCCGGATTGCAGTCGCGCGTTCAAAGCATGCGCCACTTCCTCGTGAGCGCCCACAAGGTGGGCAGTGTCATGCTCCATCAGTTCCAGAATATCGGCGGATGAAACCGTGCCGTCATCCATCTCGCGTGATGGAAAGATATCCATTAACGCAACATGGTCTGCACGGTCGAAACTGGCAGCGAATTGTGCCAGCAGCGTGCGCGTACGGCTGAACGTGTGCGGTTGAAAAAGAGCCCACAACTGCCGCCCTCGAAAGCGGCTGCGTGCAGCGCGGAGCGTGGCGCGGATCTCTGTCGGATGATGGGCATAATCATCAATCACCGTCACCCCGCCGGCCTCGCCCTTCAGCTCGAAGCGACGCTCCACTCCGCTGAACACGCGCAGCGTCGACAGTAGGTTTTCCGCACTCATGCCAAAGAAGTCAGCAGCGGCTAACACGGCCACGGCATTTGAGAGATTGTGTTCACCGGGCAACCTGACTTGCGCTCGCAGGTCAGGCTTGCTGCCCGGCCTGCGCAGGGTGAAGTAGCAGTCGCCATCCGCGCCAAGCTGAATCTCTTCCGCCCGCCAGTCAGCCTCGCGCTGGAGCGAATAGGTCACCACCGGGATGCCGGCTTCTTTTACCTGCGTTCCCAGCGCGCGCGCGCTCTCGTCGTCCTGATTGACAATCAGACGGCCTTCGGGCGGCACCAGCATGGCGAATTCACAAAAAGCTGCCTCCATCTCAGCCAGTGTCAAGTAACAATCGGGGTGGTCATAATCCACATTGGTGATGATGGCCACCTTCGGGAACAACCCAAGAAACATGCGCTCATACTCATCGGCCTCCACCACAAATGGGTCGCCGCCGCCGTAGCGCGCGTTGATACCCAGATCCCTGATGACACCCCCGACGATGAAGGTGGGATCTAGACCGGCGCGCAGCAGGCAGGTCGCGAGCAACGCGGTGGTAGTGGTTTTGCCGTGCGTGCCCGCCACCGCGCAGCCTACCCGGCCGGCCATAAGCATTCCGAGCAGTTCCTGGCGCTTCAAAACCTTGATGCCTTGCGCGCGGGCTGCCTGTAGCTCCGGGTTGCCTTCCGGAATGGCGGAGGACGCCAGCACCATTTCGGCCGCGGCAATATTCTCTTCCCGGTGACCGATATGCACACGTGCGCCGGCTTCCTGTAGTCTCTCCGTAAGAGCCGTGGCTTGCTCGTCGGAGCCACTGACCGCATGGCCACCTTCCAGCAGCACCGTAGCGATGGCCGACAGCCCCGCCCCGCCAATTCCAATCAGGTGAATGTGCTGCTTCGTTTCCACTGCCGTCACACCGTTAGATGAACACAACAATCACGAACACGAATGCCAGTCCCACCCCGAAATAAATGTACGGTGGGCCAACCAGTTCTGGGGGCATGTAATTCAGCATTGCCTTCACACTGTCTGCCTCCGGCGGAAGAATGCCTGCAATCGGGTAGCCGGTTGCGTGCAGGTAGTGCCACAGCGTTCCCACCAACAAGTAGCCGTTTATTACGCCGAGAAATAGCCCGAGCAGCATGTCCTCCAGCCGCTCCCGACGGGCCTTGTCAGCGAAAATAGTGGCCACTGCCGGGGTCTCATAGCCGAAAAAAGCCAACAGCAAAAAGAATGTCGCCCGCACTGAGAACTGCGTCAGCGGGGTCTGAGCGGCAAGAGCCGGTTTTACTCCGGGTACGTGTTGCATGATCACCGCATCGAGGAATAGCGCCAGCACCATACTGAAGAGCACCAGAATCTCTTTGGCCCAACCGCGCAAACCGCCAATAATACCGAAAAGAAGCAGGTACATCCAGAAAATCACCGATAGCGAAATCATCAGCCTGCCCCCACAGCCACGGCGATTATCTCCGCCGCCACCCGTGCAGCCGCCTCCGGCACGGCCAGCGCCGCTGCCTTGCGGCCCATCGCGGCCAATTGAGCTGAGTCGCGCAGCAGCTCTCCCACCGACGGCGAAAGCGTCCACTGCAAATCCTTGTCTTCAATCCAAATGGCCGCTCCATGCTCGCTCAACATCTCTGCGTTCGAGCGCTGATAACGCCATGCATGCGGGTACGGAACCAGCACTGCCGGCAGCCCGAAAGCAGGGAACTCGCCTAGGCATGATGCGCCCGCACGTGCCACGACAAGGTCTGCCGCGCACAGCGCCAACCCCATTTCCTCCCACAAATACGGGAAGACATGATAGTGCGCTCTCGTCTCCGGCGAAAACTTCGCCCGCTGCTCTTGCACTGCGCTCCAATCAAGCTGCCCGCTCACATGGAGCACCTGCGCACCGTCACCAATCCATTCCGGTCCCGCCACAAGTGTGGCCTGGTTGATGCTGCGCGCACCGCGGCTGCCGCCGACCACCAGAACCGTCGGGCGTCCGGAGCTGAGGTTTAATTTTTCCTGCGCGAATTCCCGCGTTTCTCGCGTCGCACGCACAATTTCCGGGCGCAACGGATATCCGGTGACGATCACGTTCGCATTGTTGAAATACTGCACGGATTCCGCCATAGTCACGAGTACCCGCCGCGAAATCCGTGCAGCCCAGCGCACTGCCAGGCCCGGCTGCACATCCGGAAGGTACACCGCCATTGGTTTTCGCTGTAACCACCCTGCCAGAGTGACCGGCACAGTGGTGTAACCTCCTGTCACGAAAATGACCTCTGGTCGAAAGCGGGATATCACTCGCAGCGCTTTCACGGCGCCCGCGGCGAGCTTGGCCAGCCCGAGCACCCCGCCGCTCAATCCTTTGCCCACCACACCTCCCGCTAAGATGGTTTCCATGTTGATTCCAACTTCCCTCACCATTTCCACTTCCATGCCACCGACCGATCCAACCCAGAGCAGCTCCAGGTCCCTGGCCGCGGCGCGGGCTGCCCGCAGGCTAGCGACGGCCGCCAGTGCCGGATAGACGTGCCCGCCTGTTCCAGCGGCGCAAATCAATATTCGCACGCTTCTCTCTATCAGGCCTATCATCTGGGTCGTGCCGGGAAACACTGAGCAGGATTCCAATCGCCGCTAACATCACCACCAGCGAAGACCCACCGTAGCTGATGAGCGGTAACGCGTTTCCGGCAAAAGGAAGCACGCCCAGAATCACGCCAACATTGATCAAAACCTCCAGCGCGATCCAACCGGTTAGCCCGCCAGCCAGCAGCTGCCCGAAAGTGTCGTCTGCGTGTGCCGCGATACGCATCCCTCGCCAGGACAACATGACGAAGAGCGCCACCAGTGCCAGGCTCCCCACCAGCCCGAGTTCCTCACCAACCACGGCGAAAACGCTATCGGTGTGCGGCACGGGCAAATAGGCGAACTTACCGTTCCCCGCGCCCAGGCCGACTCCGAAAATGCCGCCATCCACAAAAGCTACCGTCGCTTGCAACACATGCCAGGAGCCCTCGGTAATGTCGCGCAGGCCTGCGATATATTCCTCGATGCGCTGCTGCCCGGTGGCGTAGAACTGAATCACTATGCGGCCCGCGAGGGCGGCAATTACCAGCGCCCCCCCGAGTTGCAGCATGTCCGCTCCGGCAAGAAAGAACATCAGTCCTCCGATAACAAGCACGGTGGCCGCTGCACTAATGTCCGGCTGCAACACAATCAATCCGGCCACTAGCCCAACCACCACGGCGAACGGCGCCATACCATGCCAGAAGTCTCTCAACGTCTCCTTTTTGGAGGCCAACCACACCGCCAGATAAATAATAATCACCAGCTTCGCCAATTCCGAGGGTTGGTATGAACCCGCGTGCAAACCGCGGTCGATGCCGAATATCAGCACCAGCACCAGCCCGACCAAGGTGAGCAGCATCATGCCCACCGCTACCGCCGAAATGCGTAGTTTCTGGTAGTCTAGGCGCACGCAAACAGCCAGCGCGACCAGGCCAGCCGCCATATGCCACATATGTTTCACGAACATGGTGGAGCGGTTGTCGTACCAATAGTACGAAAGGTCAAACGTGGTGGAGTACACCATCATCATCCCGAAAACCAGCAGCGCGCCAGTAGCCAGCAGCAGGGGCCAGTCCACATGCGCCGGGCTGGCCGTCATCCTCGCGCCCGCTGCGTTTTCCGTCTGGCGCCGTTCGCTACTCATGGCAATCTGTTCACCAACTCGCGGAACTGGTCGCCGCGCGCCGGGGCATCACTATACTCATCGAAACTGGTGCAGCCGGGAGAGAGCAAAACTACATCGCCGGCCTGCGCGCAGTCGGCGGCCTGCTGCACAGCTTGCACCAGTTTTTCTGCACGCAACACCGTGGGCGTTTCTAGAAAAGGGCTAGGGGTTACTGCTTCCCCGGCAGTAGAGCCATTGATTGCGCTCTCAACCCCTGGTCCTTTGTCCACAATCTGTGCGTCGCGGCTGTCCACCCCGGACGCTAGAGTCGCGGAGCCGAACCACGCACGCCCGAGCTCCGCGTCAATCAGCGATGCGGCCTCCCCGAAGAGAATAATCGTTTTCACCCCGGTCTTCACCCGCTCGGCAAGCGCGCCCCAGAGCAGCTTTTTATCTCTGCCGCCCAGCAGCAAAATCACAGGCGCATTGAAAGATTGCAGCGCGGACACAGTGCGCTCAGGCGTGGTCGCCATGGTGTCGTTCACCCAGCGCACTCGCTTTGCCTCGCGCACCAGTTCCAACCTGTGTGGCGCGCCCTGAAAACCGCGAATGGCCTCCGACACCCCTGTCATCTCGACCCCGGCGGCCACAACCAGCGTTGCGGCAGCGAGCACATTCAGTTCGTTGTGCGCGCCGCACAATCTGATATCCCTTCGCACTGCGATTGGTCTGGAAACATTCCCGCGCCGCAGCATGATTCTTTCACCATCGAGATGGCAGCCATCAGCAAAGCCTGGGTCGGCCGCCAACCCGAACCCCCAGCAATTCCCGCGGACCCGCTCGCGCAGCCTGCGCGTGGTCTCATCATCCCAACCGAGCACAGCCACGTCGCCGGTACTCTGCCCAGCAATTATGCGCGCCTTGGCCTCCACATAATCCTCCATGCTGGCGTGACGGTCGAGATGATTGGGAGTAATGTTCAATATCGCCGCCACCGTCAGGCTGCCGGTCATTATTTCAAGTTGAAAACTGGACAACTCCATGATGGCCACGTCCTCGCCCGTCATACGGCGCACATCCGCCAAAAGCGGTTTGCCCACATTTCCACCCACCCACACCTGCCGGAAACTCCCGCCAGCCGTCGCCATTCTTCCAGCCAAAAGAGTAGTGGTCGTTTTCCCAGACGACCCGGTGACGCCAACCACTTTACACGGTGCTCGCTCCAGAAAAAGCTGCGAATCGTTAGAAAGCGAGATTCCGCGCTCGCGCGCGCGCTTGAGAAACGGAATATCAGTCGGCACCCCGCCAGAAACGAACACGATGTCCGCGCCATCCAACAACGATTGCGGGTGCTCTCCAAGGACGAAATCGAGCCGGTAATGTCGCAGCGCGTTAATCGCCGGAGCGAGCTCATCGGCGCTGCGTAGATCGCTAACCCGCACGCTGGCATCATGCTCAGCAAGATAGCGTGCCAGCGTGATTCCCTGGCGGGCCAGCCCCAGAACAACCGCCGTTTTCCCACGCACACTGCTTATAATTGCCCGCTCGCAGCGTTGCCGTTGCTGCGCCGCTCCGCTAGCTGCGGGTCAGTCTCCATACCTACCCAGAAATGATGCGGCAATACGTTCGTAGCGGTTTTTAACTGCACTCCCTTTAATGAATTGAAATCCGCTTCCAGAGTGTCGGGGTGCACATAACACACCGTAGGTTTGTCGCCAAAGCGCTGCGTGTAATGACTCACAGCGTTGCCGATTTTTTCTTTCAACGAGCGCTGCGACCCGTTGTCAAACCAGAGTAAACCGATGTCCACGTTATTTCTCCTTTATTGTGCGCTTACAATAGCGCCAGTGCCACACCGATCATGCCAGAGAGAATTGACACCAACCAGAACCGTTGAACCACCTGGGTCTCACTCCAGCCCTGTAGCTCAAAATGGTGATGCAGCGGCGCCATCAGAAACATTCGCCGACCACCGCTCCATTTGAAATACAGAACCTGCAACGCGACCGACATCGTCTCGGCCAGCGGGACAATTGCGATGACCGGTAGCAGCAGCCATTGGCCAGTCATCAATGCCACGACGCCCAGCAGCGCTCCCAACGACAGCGAACCCGTGTCGCCCATAAACAACTGTGCCGGATGCACGTTGAACCAGAGAAACGCGAAAAGTGCGCCCACAATCGTAAAGCAAAACCGCACTAGAAACACCTGTTCCTGCAGCAGCGCCACAAAGCCAAACGCCATGAAATTTGTCACCAACACCAGCCCGGCCAGCCCATCAAGCCCATCAGTGATATTGACCGCATTCGATGCTCCCACGATGATGAAAACGCCAATGGGAATGTAAATCAGACCGATATCTACTTTGCGCGGAAAACCGGGCAACGCCACACTATGAATATCAAACGCGAAAAACAACACCAAAACCGCGGTGAGTGCAATCAGCACCTGAATAATGAACTTGTAGCGCGCCTGCAGCCCCTCGCCCTTGCGAGTGACCTTTAACCCAGTCCAGTCGTCCCAGATGCCTAGGGTGGCAAACCCCATCAACACCGCCAGCGGCAACAGGATCGAACGACCAGTCACGGGCTTGATCAGGCTGACTAGGTTAAGTACCGCCGTAATCACCAACACCGGCGCGATGACCAGGAGACCCCCCATCGTGGGAGTACCCAGCTTAGAGAAATGAGTCTGAGGACCATCCACGCGAATTTGCTTACCGACGCGCATACGGCGCAGAATCTCCAGCAACGGCCCGCCCCAGATCACCGTCATCACAAAGGTGATGCTGGCTAGACTCAACGAAAAAATGCCCTCAGTGTTCATGCCCGCGCTTCCAGTTCATTTACTAGTCTGTCCAGTCGCAGTTCGCGCGACCCCTTCACCAGCACTACATCTCCGGCATTCATCTCCTGTTTCAGCACCGCCAGCGCTTCTTCACCATCCCGGCAACGCACAATCTCACTTTCCTCCATCCCGGCGGCGCGTGCGCCCTCCGCGATTGTTTCCGCAAGCTCCCCAATCGTGATGAGTAGATCTGTCACATTGCGCGCGCGCGTTCCCACCGCTCGGTGCCCCTGCTGCTCGAACGAGCCTAGTTCAAGCATGTCCCCCAGCACGGCCACGCGCCGGGCGGCATCGAGGTCCTCCAGTAGATTGAGGGCAGCAATTGCAGATTCGGGTGAGGCGTTGTAAGTATCGTCAAGGATTATGCTATCCCGCGGACCAGACACGGCATACAGACGTAGCTGCGCCTGTCCGTCCTGAGCCTGCAGGCCTTCAAGAATCTCCTGCCATGTCAATCCCTCCGTCAGGCCGACAGCGGCCGCGCGCAGCGCGGTGTGTACCGAATGGCGCCCGAGTAGCGGCACGCGAACGTGCAGAGTATCGCCGCGATAATGCGCCCGAAAGCGGATGCCGCTCAAACCCATTCCCTCCACATGGGAAGCCCACAGATCGGCGTCCGGCTCGAGGCCATAAGTGAACACACGGGCGCGCGTGCGGCCCGACATGGCCATGACCTCCGGCTCGTCGGCGTTCAGCACCACTACCCCGTCCGGGTCAGGCGGAAGCGCCTCGACCAGTTCGCCTTTGCCAGCGGCGATGTCCTTAAGAGTACCAGCCCGCTCCAGATGAACCGGATAGACGTTTGTAATTACGCCGACATGCGGCTGTGAAAGCTCACAGAGAAGAGCAATCTCTCCGCGCGTGTAAAAGCCCATTTCCAGCACGGCGCGCTCATGGCGTTCCCTGAGTTGCAGCAGGCTTAATGGAAGGCCGATTTCATTATTCAGATTGCCTTCATTTTTTAAGGTGCGAAAACGGCGCGCCAACACCGCCGCGGTCAACTCTTTAGTTGTGGTCTTGCCAACGCTGCCGGTCACTCCGACAACACGGACATCCAGCTGCGTACGCCAGTGCTGCGCCACGCGCTGCAGCGCCGCTAGGCTGTCTTCGACGCGCAGACAGAGCGGGAATTGCGCGCGCTGCCATTCCTGCACTGAGCGATGCGAGCGGCGCAGATCCACGACGGCGCATTCTGCACTCACATCCTGCTGCACCAGAGCCGCCATTGCGCCGGCGGAAAACGCCTGCTGCACGAACTGGTGTCCATCGGTGATCTCTCCTGGCAGTGCCACAAACAACGCATGCTTCCTGGCACGGCGCGAATCGATGACAACCTCCGCTATTGGCTGGGAAAGCAGCGCGCTCTCGGGTCGCGAACCGATCAGGGCGGCGACCACGGTCCCCAGCGTCAGCATATGCGTTCCCGATCATCCATTCGCCGCCAGCCGATTGCGTATATCCTCAGGCGGAATTTCCATGTGAATCACCAGTCGCTGCACCATCTTGGCGAAAGTCGGCGCCGCTGTAGTTGAGCCCCACGGGCTAAGATTGGGCGCATCCAGTTTGACGTAGACAATGAATTGCGGGTTCTCCAGCGGCCCCCAGCCGATGAAGGAAGCCATGGTGCGATCCGGGTCGTAGCCGTAGGGCATCGGGATCTGGGCCGTTCCCGTTTTGCCAGCCAGGCGGTAGCCTTCGACAAGCGCCAGCGAGGATTCTGACTCAAGGCTGATCGCCAGCATCTCGGTGAGCGTGCGCGCGACTTCGGCGGACATCGGCCGACCCAATACCTGTGGCTGCACCGTGTAGACCATGTCGCCGTCACGGATCTCGCGCAATAGGTGGGGTTGCATTATCACCCCGTCGTTAGCCACCGCCGAGACCGCGGTGAGCAATTGCAGCCCGGTCACAGCAATGCCCTGTCCGAACGCATTCGTGGCCAGGTCCGCGTCGTGCCAGTCAGGGTCGCCCGGTCGCTTCAGATGCCCGGTGGCCTCCCCGGCGATATCTACGTGCGTCAAGCGCCCGATGCCAAAGGCCGTCAACAGGTCGTAATATCGTTTTGGGCCCAGTGTGGTGGATAGGGTCGCTGCACCCACGTTGAGAGAATGCGCCAGAAGTCCGGTCATGTCCTGCAGTTCGTGCGCTTTGTAATCCCAGTTCTGAATGACAATGCCGCCATATTCAAACTTACCGGAGTCGTAATAAGTGCTGTAACGCGAGAACACGCCGGATTCTAGCGCGGCAGCCATAGTCAAGACCTTGAAGACAGAGCCGGGTTCAAACTGCTCGCTGACAGCCGGGTTGCGCCCCTCGTTTTCCGTGTCGGAGATCACGGCAGCGATGTCGTTGGGGTCGAATCCCGGCGATGCCGCTATCGCGAGGATTCCACCACTGCCCGGGTCAGCCACCAGCAGCATTCCACTTCTGGCTTCGAATTCGGCGATGCCATCGGACAAAACCTGTTCGGCCAGAAATTGGACTTCGCGGTCGATGGTGAGGTAGACATCGGCGTTTGTTTCGGTCTGCAGTTCGGTGCCGACATCCAGCGGAATGATTGATTTAAACGTACGCACAGTGTCCCCGCCGAGGATATCATCGTAATACCCCTCGACGCCGTAATAACCGGTCTGGTTGTAAAGAACCAGGCCCAACACATGCCCGGCCAATGAGCCGTTGGGATACGTGCGCAACAGCACCGGCCTGACGGTGATGCAATGCAGTCGCTGTCCGTATTTCCCCGAGAGCAAAGCCCGCAGGTGTTGACGCACGTCTCTGCTAAGGTCGGCACCATAACCCTCTGTCAGAGCCTGCAGCTGGGCGGGCAAGGATGGATTAATCTTGGGGTCATAATCGCGGTTCAGTAGCGCGTCAATCCGCTCCGCAAGCTCGGCGCTGATGGGCGGGCCGTAGCGCCCATCCAGCAGCCGGCGAAGCTGCCATTCTAGATCCGGGGCAAGGTCGGGTTCCAGATAAGGGATTAGTTTCTTGTACGCAAGCCGCCGCCCGTCCAGATCAACATCGTCGAGGATAGTCGGCCTGAGTTGCTCGTAGGGCATGTCCAGCACTCGCGAGAGCTCAAGAGAGACATCTTCGAGGGCCATGCGCCGATCCAGCTGATCGGTTTTGCCATCCTCGTTTTCATCTTCTACGCGAAGGCTTTTGTAATCAATGCCCAATTCGTAATAGACCGTGTTTGTCGCGAGCAAATCGCCGTCGCGATCAAAAATACGGCCTCTCGGCGGTTGCACCATTTCAAAGATGCCCGGATCGCCTTCGGCGATTTCGGCCGCCTTAGCATCAAACTGAATGCTAATTAACCTGTAGAAAACGAACAGGGTGCACAGAGCCAGAATGAATGTGACAATGCCCAGACGGTTGTGGAACGACCCGCTGCGCATGCTATTCTTCCATCAGGCCCCACTTGGGGAGTTGACGCATCACCCAGTGAGCGAGCGTTTCGTCGTAAGGGTAGATGGATTGGCTCTCTTGCTCAGCCAGCTGCGTCTGAGCAGTTGACCGACTGTCATGAGAGAATCCCGCCACCTCCATGAACTCTATCTGCTCGATCTGCAGCGGGTGATAGCCAAATTGCTCCGCTCGCTCCATCAGTGCGGCCGCCGACTGCACGGTGGCGTTGTGCGCGCGCAGCAGATCATTTTCAAAGCCCAATTTCTCGACCTGCCTGCGCAGCCGCTGCACATTCCGACCGGTGACCGCTGCGCGCGAGGTCTCTGCTAAATAGACAGTGCCAAACAACGCGGCTGCGAACACGGCCATGGCGAGTGGCGCAAGAATCTGCCTGTGCTTTCGCCACGGCGCCTGGCGGAACGCCCGTCCAAATGACGCTTGCTTCACGCCTTCCGCCCTCTCGCTTACCCGTACAACCATCAGCACCTCCTTGAGACGCGAAAACAGACCGAGCCCGCGAACGGGTTGGCTGCACGCCCCCTGGTTGCTACCCTGAAGGTTGAATGCAAGGTCCATGCCATGTATGGGTCAATAGAAGCGCTGGGCGCAGGCCGTATTCAATCTCATTTCACCAGGTTCAGCTGCTGCAGAATGAGCATCACCAACATGGCATCAATCGCGATGAATGCCACGGTGCGCAACACTGGTGAGATAAAATGGCTTTCCATTTTGATTGCCTCCCTCAATCTCGCTGGCCTCTACAGTTTCTCTGCTATACGTAATCTTGCGCTGCGGCTGCGCCGGTTTCGGGTCACCTCATCAGACGATGGCTTTATCGGCCGGCGCTTTACTTCGCGAATGCTCGCGCGGTGGCCGCAGACGCACACAATCTGCTCCGGAGAGCACAGGCAACCCCGCGATTCACGCCGGAACATCTGCTTCACCATCCTGTCCTCCAGCGAGTGGAAGGCAATCACCGCAAGTCTCCCGCCGGGCGCGAGTATGTCCAGCGCAAGCGGCAGGGCATCTTTAAGGATGTCCAACTCCCCGTTGACCGCGATTCGCAATGCCTGGAACGTATTTGTGGCTGCATGCCGCTTGCCTTTTTTTGCACCTTTTTCTTCCGCAATTATCCGCGCCAACTCCAGCGTGCTTTCAATCGGTCGTGCCTGCACCAGTGCGCGGGCAATCTTCTTGCACTGGCGCTCCTCCCCCAGCTCGGAGAGCACTTTCGCGATTTCATTCTGCGGCCACCGGTTGACAATCTCCGCCGCCGTCATTCCGGAGGATGGGTCGAAACGCATGTCCAGCGGCCCTTCGCGCACAAACGAAAACCCGCGCTTGCCTTGCTCAAATTGGAGGGAGGAGACCCCGAGATCAAGCAAGATGCCATCCACGCTCTCCCAGCCCAGATCCTGCGCACAGCGCGCCATCTCCACGTAAGCCGCGTGCATTACGGTTGCCCGTGCTCCGCATGACGCCAGGCGACGATTGGCCGCCAGCACCGCATCCGGGTCACGATCCAAACCCAGCAGCAAACCGCTAGGAGCACTGGCTGCCAAAATACCCTCGGCGTGCCCCCCCGCGCCAACAGTGCCGTCAATGTATTTGCCGCCCGCCCGCGGTTGCAGGCCAGCGATTACTTCTTTGAAAAGAACCGGAACGTGCGTGAGCTGCCCCACAAAGCGGCCGCGTCAGCCCCGCTCAAAACCGCACCAAACTGCCACAACAATCACGCGCTTGTGCCCTCACCCTGCGAACCGTCAATAGCGCTCGGGCCCATCGCCAGATTAAGCGCCGAGAAGCGTTCGGCGTTGGCGGCGCTATCGTTCACGTTCTGTAGCTGCAATTCCCAATCGGCCTTGTTCCACACTTCAATCCACGCGCCCACACCGGCCAGTACGACCTCCCTGTCCAAGCCGGCATACTCTCTGAGAAAGGCCGGCACATTCACACGGCCGAGTTTGTCGAATTGGGCTTCGCGCGCGCTCGCGAACATCACACGCTGCAGTACGCGGTGCTCCGGTACGGTCGGGCTAAGCTCCTGCGATTTTCGCACGATATGCCTGAAAGCCTGTTTGTTGTAGATGATCAGGTACCGTTCCCAGCCACGCGTGAGCACGCAGCCATCTGTAAAATGGTCGCGAAAAACGGCCGGGACCGTGACGCGGCCCTTCGTATCCAGAGTGTGGTAATACTCACCTAAGAACACTTGTGCGCTTCCCGCATTAATCACCTAACGTCGGGCTCCGCGACCACGACGTTCCACTTTTTTCCACTTTCCTCCACAGATTTCCACTTTTATAACACACACCCCCACATATGTGCAAGCCCTATTGGTCACTCGCACCCTTGTGGCGAAAATGACTCGCCGGGCACATGCCCAACCGGAGGGTGGAAAACACCCATATGTGCCCCAAAAACATAAACCTTAACCATATATGCGGTTTTTGAAAAGAATTTGGGTGAGATTCGTCAGTGGGAAATCTGCAAATTTTAAGGTTAACGAATAGTCGCCCCGCCTGAAGCAGGAAGGCCTGCGCCCCTACCAGGGCGCAGGCCTTCCACTTTCAACCAAATCAGTGTTTCCGTTCGGTCAGGCTACTTTACTACCCAGCTCGCAGTCCGGGTCCGGGCATAGCAACCGCACTTCTCCGTCCGCATCGATACCACCCAGAACCAACACCTCAGAGATGGCCGGCCCAATTTGTTTCGGCGGGAAGTTAACCACTGCCACCACCTGTCGCCCCTGTAATTCCTCAGGGGTGTAGTTGGTCACTTGCGCCGAGCTCTTCTTCACCCCCAGCGGGCCAAAATCGACCTTCAGACGATAGGCTGGTTTTCGAGCTTCCGGAAAAGGTTCCACCGCCACGATTCTGCCCACGCGCATATCAACTCTCTCAAAATCAGCCCGGTTTATCGAATCGGTTGTTTCCATTTACCCTCCGGGGTGAACGCAGACCGCGACAGGGATCACGGCGCCGGCAGCGCGTGCACCTCCGCGCCCACGTCCCCCAACAGCAGCACACTCTCCCCCGGCTGCCACCACTCTTTCAAAGTGGCCTCCGCCAGCATCAAGCTGTGCTCCACCGTGCGCAAATCTACAGAAAAGGTATGTACCCATGTCTCCGGGGCAAAACCGGATTCCCCGGAGAGTACCAGTTGCCGGCGCCCGCGCGCCCACAACATGACATCCGGCCGCGGCCCGGAAACCCTGCCCCCATCCGGCGCCGTCGGGACGAACTCCGCGGAACCATCCAGCGGCACAGCGCGCAGCGGGCGATCGTAATTCTCAGCCACAATTAACACACCGTGCTCCGGCATCCACAGTGGTTTATCGAAAAGCCAGCCGCCGTCCTGATACGCGAAATCACTCAGCCTGTGTGCCGGCCCTCCATCCGCATCAACCACGTACAAACCCGTTGGAGGAGCCCGGCGCACGTATGCCAGTTGGCTGCCGTCTGGCGCCCACGAAAAGGCAATAGAAGCGGCTTCAGCCACCACCCGCGCTTCGCCGGGCGCAGTCGCGATGGCGAGAGAGAAATCCCCCCGCGCCCGGTCGAAAAGCGCCAGAGCCACGCGCCGAGTGCCGTCATCCGCATCCGGCGCCCAGAGCACGCGCCCCACATTCGAGGCGAACCAACGCGTTGACCCACCCTCACTATAGTCATACACCCAAAAATCGCTCACGGAAAGGTTCCCCGAAGCCGAACGCCGCCAGGGTGCGCTGGCGAATGCCAGCGCACCGGCCGCAGCGCTGTAATCCCAAAACATAGTGTACTCGACGGGAGAGTATTCCGAACGAATTTTGCCCGCTCGCGCTGCCAGCAATTCACCCTTCGCTCCTGCGACCACCAATCGCGGCGTTGCTGCGGAGGGAGCCTGTGTGGTCCACGCCTTTCCTGTTTTCGGAATGGGTGTCGAGGGAGGCGCAACCTGCGTGGGCGCGGATGGCGGCGCACACGCCGCCATCGCGAGCACGCAGGCGAGCACAGTTGGCCCACCACGCCACACCAATGCCGCCGTCCGCGGCGACCGCAGCCTCATGCCCGCACGGCGCTCACCGGCCTCATTCCAGCTCCCGCGCTCCGCCTTCGTCGGGGACACTCACTCTGGTGGCCACTCCCAAAAGGGTCCCGAGCTCCCCTGTTCCGGATCGGGATCATAAACCGCGCGCCACCCTTCGGCTCGGTTATACCTCTTTCAAACCAGCAGCGCGCCATTTGGTTTCCATTGTCGGTCATTCTATCAACACCGCCCCCGCTGCTTCAGGGTCGAAGCCTTCAGGCCACTTTGTGTCGGCGTTGTAGTAGGCCCCGCTCAGGTCGGCCGCGCCCAGGTTGGCCTTGCGCAGGTCGGCGCCCACGCATTTTCGACCGTCCAAGTCGACTTGTACCACTTCTTCACGCGTGAAGTCAGCCATACCCTAACTATGCACCCGCCCCCAGCGGGTCAGTCCTCATCTTCCACCAGCACCGCCCTGGCGGCTTCCGGGTCGAAGTCTTCAGGCCTCTCTCTGTTTCTACGTCGTACTTAGCTTCGCGCAGGTCGGCCTGGCTCAGGTAGGCCATTCTCAGGTCGGCCCTGCCCACCTTGGCGTCTTGCAGGTTGGCCTTACTCAGGTTGGCCCCGCACAGGTTGGCGTCTTCCAGGTTAATCGAAAAATGGTACCTAAAGGAGTCTCCCGAGCTGCGCCAGCCCAAGTTGGCCCCGCTCAGGTCGGCACCTTCCAGGCTCTCTCCTGCGGCAATCTTTGCCAGCATCTCTTCGCGTGTGTATTTAGACATACCTCAACTATACACCCGCTCCAAGCGGGTCAGCAAGCATGGCCTGTTCTAGCTGCTTTTGCGAACAGTGCAGATACATTTGCGTACCCACTAGGCGCAGGTGTATAGTACAGGTAATGCTCAAATTCAAACCCATCGCAATGGTAGCAGGATTACTCATAACAATCGCCATCCCACTTCCGGGGTGTAATCTGATTATCACCGACGACTGCGAGATCGAGCCATAAGCCTAATGTTCTGGCGCTGACTTGCACGGTGGCATTCTGAATGATGTAGTACTCAGTAATGCTGACATGCGCGCAATCGCGTTAGTTGACGCCAATCTGGGCAATGCCGACCTGAGTGGGGCCGACTTGACCGGGGCCAACCTGACCGGGGCCTTCCTGACCGGGGCCAACCTGACCGGGGCCTTCCTGACCGGGGCCTTCCTGACCGGGGCCGACATGAGCGAGGCCAACCTGACCGGGGCCTTCCTGA
>Ga0187833_10000695_pt1 | contig 39059 bp, 37 predicted proteins | sample ETNtaG_37_FD_167968 | JGI IMG/M metagenome (GOLD analysis project Ga0187833, IMG submission 167968) | Marine microbial and viral communities from oxygen minimum zone, Eastern Pacific Ocean - ETNP2014_SV_400_PacBio MetaG (Illumina Assembly) | ecosystem: Environmental > Aquatic > Marine > Hypoxic...
TTCGCGGTATTCATTCCGAATGCGATTGATTTCCGCCATAAAGGAAGGTTGCTTGCTCCAACTCCAGACCGTTCCGCGGTTGACCTTCACCACCTCTGCGACATCGATGACCTTGGTTCCATCTGCCAGTAATTGTGCCGCCTGACCTTGAACCGGTGTCAGTTTATGCTCTTCTTTATTTTTACTCATAATGTCCGGTTTGGTTGTGTTTTGTCCGGCATGTGGACCCGTGTATTTATGCCTTTGAGAGTGCATAGATAGCCCGTAACCAAACGGTAATGATTTGCTTGTGGTCTACCCACCTCGTATTTTCGTTACACTGCGGGGGATCTAAGCAATATAATACTATATTATATTGAATGATATGATATCATACTATAGTTATAATTTTATAAACACTCAGGTTGATCTATCATCATTTCCCGTTCATCCCTTTCCTTCTCGGCATCGATCAACCACTTTTACCCTTCAATTCCTTTTTGAACTGGTTTGGTTTTGTTTAACTTTTTAATCCTCTTTGTTTAATTCGATTCTTTTGCGCCTACAAAGAAACCGAAATCAGCAAACCCCTCTAAAAAAATACTCAGAAGGACCCGCAGATCCAACGCTACGGGCTTTTTCCCAATCCCCTACATACCCCCTGACACACTGGGTTTTAAACACCCTCTCAACTGCTCTACGATCAAGGAGACGTCAGCCGGAGGATGGATCAGCAATACATCCTCTTTCATTTGGATAAACCAGTCGGACGGAACCAGTACTGCCGCAAGCAGGGTCAACTCCTTACGTGAATCGCGGTTCCGACAAACGTGTTTCATGGTTTTTAAATTTTGCAGTCCCTTTTCAAGTGCCTTGGCAAAAAAACCAAGTTCCGGCTGAGGGATGACAGTATCGCGTGGGAGGCCAAGATAGGTGCCGGCTCTGGGACGGATCGCCCGCAGTAAATCCATGGCAGAGATCCCTGGAGGTCGGTATAGCTTACGCAGTTCGGCCAGTCTCTCGGCACTCAGGGGTTGCGGTCGGACCAGGCGCAGCAGGTCGGGTTTGTTTTCCCGGATCAGTTCTCGTGCCTCCGCAGTGATCGCCTGACTCGGACGGACCACCAATTTTCCGGACCTGGCGACGATGCGCAGTCCTCCGCGTTCTAGGTCTCTTAACAGATGCTCAGGGTCCTGCAGGCTCACGTATGAACGTTGTGCGGTGTCCATGGTGCTCATTTCAAAAAACCGGGTTTCGTATCAAAAAACTTCCTCTGTCTCATTATTAGTTTCTGATTCTTGTTCACGATGTTCACAATGTTCACGCTCTGGCTTCTCGACATGATCCTCATCGAGGTCAATTTCCCGGACCAAGACATGGTATCCATCACGTTTGGGTCGGGTATCCATCCGGACCTCAATACCAACACTGCGAAGGGCGGGACTAAGACGGCGCAGTCCGTCAGCCAGTCCTTTTGGTGACCCGATCCATTTCTCCCCATCCGGCTTGTGCGGTTCAAGTTCTGACAATAGCTGTTTGACCGTACCTTCAAAATAATCGATATGATACGACTCCATGAAGGAGATCAGTGCCATTCCGACCGGGTGGGCATCCAAGGTACGGCGGATGCCTCTTCGTCTGTTTTCAGCATAATCACGTAGGAATTCACCAGACTTGCGGCCGGAAGCGATGTAGACCGCCTCTCCACAGAGTGCGAAGTCTGCCATTCTCGGCAGTCGTTTTGGATGAATGTTGACGCCTGGCAAACGGACCATAACTTTGCTAAGCAGGTCCAAAATTCCTGCCAGGATGTGCGGACGGTCCGCCTCAAAGGCTTCTTTCATGGCCGACGGGGGTCTCACTTCCTCCAGCCTCGGCAGCTCCAGGCTCAAGGTCCGGTCCAGCAGGTCAGCGTGGGTGACGGGTCCGGTGATGCCGTTGATGATGACCGGGCGCTGCAGGTCCAGGGCGGTTACTTCTTGATTTGTGTACAAAGTCCGGGTGGCGAAACCACCTCCGGTGCTCAGGCTGCAGAGACGGTCCTGCATCGCTGGCGAAAGCCGCGAGACGTTCTCCAAGTTCACACAAAACGTACTGCTGGCCGGAACTAGAAGGTCATCCACTTTCTGCGGTGCACTGCGCAAATTGACTCGGTTCGGGTCAATTAGCTGGATGATATTATTGTGGGTGAAAGACTTGCCGCTTCCCTGTTCGCCGACCAGCTCCAGCACGACGTCTGGTGAATTTCTTCTGAATATCTCGATCATCCATGCTTTCAGTAAAAGTTGGTCTTCTTGGGCGACGTTAACATGTCTCCAAAGTCGGTTGATATCGGCAGGTTGCCGCGGCTCCGGCAGGGATCGCATGGACGATGTTCGGCAAAACGTGACTGGTGAACAGTCGATCACACTCCAGCCTGTTTTCGTGACTTCACAGCTGCGCCAGTTTTCATCGGCCAGGTCCAGAAAAATTTTGTCGTCTTGCTCACCGACACGCAGTAAAACCTGGCGTTTTTCGCCCCTGAAAGTCGCTATTCCTATCAGTGTGCTGATCGCAGAACGCAGGGCTGGATCATTGGCGACCTGCAAAGACGTTTCGTAGTACTGACCGCAAAGCCAATTGCGGAAAAATTTGCTGTCGATACGGTAAACCTCACGATGGTCCTGAACCGGGATACTGGCGTGAGGTTCATCATTCTGATCAATGAATAGCTCGCAAATTGTTTTGGCCAGCAACACCAATGCGGAGGCTTGAGATGTCTTCTCCCCTTCCTGCTTGGACCCGTCTTTGGTTTTTTTCTTGTCGGTACCTTCCTCCTGCCGGGGTTTTGCTGCTCGTTCAATGCAGGTCTTGACATGGGCTGGACCCTGACTCAGTGCAAGGTCATTGAAGTCGGTGTCCTTCTCACCACGTTGGTCCTCCGGCCAGGTCGGGATGGCGAGTTTGGCACCACATGATCTGGCTGCTTCGGTCGCCTTCGTCAGGCCGGGGTTGCCCTCGGTTTTCCAGTCGTCGTCGGCGGCAATGACCAGATCCGTATCGGGGTGGGCTTTACGTATCGACTCGGCGACGGTTTTCAAATTGTGACAGTTAAAGGCGATGTGGACAGCATGTCCGGTTGCTTCATGGATCGATGCACCAGTGCTGAAGCCCTCGGCGATGACTCGGGTCGGGGTCGGTTCGCCGAGGGTATGCATCATGCCTGACGACCGGCCATCCTTGAGAAACAGTTTATTCCCATCAGGGTAGATGCGCTGCAGAGACCAGAGTTTGCCATCCAGGTCACGTAGCGGCACCAGCAGGATGTCCTTCCCGTCCCGTTGGTTTTGTCTCAAATCGTGAGCTTTAACATTTTTTTTAACCAGGTAGAGATGGGCCGGGTCCGCAGGTTTCGCCTTCTCCCAGAGGCTCTCAGCATCCTTGGCTATCTTTTCCTGTAGTGTTATGCGTTCTTGCTCGCTCAGTAAATACGACTTCTTGATTGCATCCTTGATTCGGCGCTGCTGTTGCTTGTCCAGTTTTGCCTCGGTGACCGAGGACCATTTCACTTTGTCAATGGATCGCCAGCATCCAAACGCACCAGCGATGACCCCGTCAGGCAGATCATGCAAAACATACCAGCCTGCCTTCTCACGAGGCCGTCCGTCTGAAGAAAACCGATGGATCCTCCCATCAACGACGATCTTGCCCGGCGGCTCCAGACCGGCTTCTTTGATGGCTTGAATGAAATCCATTTCAATTGTATAATTCATGTATATTCCTTTTTAATTAAAAATCCGGGTCCGTCAGGAGGTTGCGCTGCACAACGCAGATTGGCGGGTCCGGGTTTTTGTTTTTAGTGATTTTCAGACCGCGTCACGTTCGGCGACACGTGCATCCATCCACTCTTCAATTTCCTCTGAAACCCAGGCCACGGCACGGGGACCAAGTTTGATCGGGGCTGGGAAGGTCCCCTCGGCGATTTTTTCGTAAATCGATGTGCGCCGGTATCCGGTGCGGTTGATGACTTCAGGCAGGCGGATAAATCTTTTTGCTTTTTCCATACATGTCTCCAATGACTTTCAGGGGATCGGCCCGATCTTTCTCGGACTGTATGGAAATAATGTTAAATGGGCTTTTGCAGGTTAGGCTTAAACCGCAAAAATTTTTTTTGAAGAAAACTTGATGGGGCTACTGGAATCGTTTTCTTAGGCGTGACAATTTTGAGTCGAAATTGCTTCTTCTAATTTCTTTAGTTCTCTGAGGTTTGGTGGGCTTTGGACAGTATGTAATTTTTTCAAAATCCATTGATTTGATACAATCCACTAATTCTGGTTTTGACCATTCAAACTCAACATCATCATATAAATTTTGTATTTCATCCCAGACACTTTGTGCAACACAATCCGGGACACCCAAATTTCTATTTTTGATCCTGACAAATGCCAGAAGAATTATTTTGTCGATTAGAGCAGCCTTCCTTTTTCTAGGTTCAGATTGGGTACGATGAATTGGGTATACTCCATGCTGTTCAAAATGATTTTTCTCAAATTCAGACAAATTTTCAGGATAACCGCCAATTATCCAAGTCCCTTGAAGCACATGATCAACTTTCAAGGTTACGCTATTTTTTGGAGTGTTTGTGGTACCCTCTGGGATAATAAGTTGCTTTTTTTTGTCTGCATTTTTATCAGATTTTTTCATGTTATTCCTTTGTGGTCAGTGCATCCCTGACAGAGGCGCCCCTTCCCTTGGCCCACCCCCGGGGGGGGGGTATGGCTTTCTGCTAGGGTGATGTCGTCGGATTCTCCCATCCGCTGACACAGGGTTTGTCAGGATGTGAACTTTGTGAACATTGTGAATGAGTTTCAGAAATTATTAATACGCTCAGGCGCGATGTTGTTCCAATTCGATGACGTCAGCGGGTTGCTTCAGTGAGTCAATGTGCTCGGCCCACCACTGCATCATCCTTCTTCTTTCAGGCAAATGTTCCGCCCGGTCATAAGCTGCACGGACCTTGTTGGATTCCACATGCGCCAGCTGTCTTTCCACAGCATCCGGGTGCCATTTCTCGGATTCATTCAGGATGGTGGAGGCAACCGATCGGAATCCATGGGTGGTTGCCCTGGAGTGGTATCCCAAGCGATAGAGCGCATAAAGCAGTGTATTTTCGCTCATCGGCCTGTTGGGATTGTTCTGGCTGGGAAAAACCAGACGTTCACCTCCACTGATTTCAGCAACTTGTTGGAGTATTTGAACAGCTTGTTTAGATAATGGAACTAGGTGCTCACGTCGCATCTTCATCCGTTCAGCAGGGATGGTCCATACTGGATTTGCACTTTTTAATTCAAATTCCTTCCATTCTGCTTCCCGTAATTCCCTGGTCCGGACAAAGGTGTAAATCACAAAACGCATACCCAGGTAAGTCAATCGGTGTCCCTGATAGTCTTCCAGCCGTAAAAGAAATTCAGGCAGCTCTTCCGGTTTCAGGGCTGGCATTTTTTTCTTCAGGGGTGGGGTCAGAGCTTTGGTCAGACCAGCAGCGGGATTGGTTTCACAGTCCCCGGTGATGATGGCGAAGTTGAACACTGCCTCCATGCGCTGGCGGGCTCGATGGGCGGCTTCGTGCTTCCCCTGACCCTCCATCACCCGGAGAACCGAGAGCACCACCTGGCGGTCGATGTCCGCGATGGGGAGATCACCAAGGTCGGGTAAGACATGGTTTTCCAGTGCTCGCCGGACATCAAACGCATGCTTTTCAGTCCATCGTGGTTTTTGCCGTTGCATCCATTCCTGGCAAAGCACTGAAAAGGTCCGTTCTTCCCCCGCAGCCCGTTTTCGCTGCTGGTCACGCTTGTGCTTCAACGGATCGATTCCACGCTGAATCTGATCCCTTGCTTCCTCCCTCAACTCACGAGCACGAGTCAGTGATACCTCGGGCCAAACTCCAATCGCCAGGGTTTTGCGTTTGCCGTCCAGACGATAGTCCAGACGCCAGTATTTGCTTCTATTTTTGTGGACCAGTAGATACATCCCCTGACCGTCGCTCAGTTTCTTGCCTGGAGTGCTGGCTTTCCTGCAGGCCAGTTCGGTGAGATTGTTGGTGGACTTCATGTTCCTCCATGTCTCAAAAGTGGCGGGAGATGACGGAATTTGATGGATTGTACCGTCACCTAAAATACTGTACCGTCAATTGTACCGACACAAGATGTCCGTTATCAAGCGTATTTCTGCGGATGCTAAAGGACTAGTAATTACCAGTATTTGAGTATATACCTTGTTTAACGGGGAGCTTAATGGACTTTAATGGAGGGTGATAAACGGTGTGCTGGCGGAAAGGGAGGGATTCGAACCCCCGGTGCGGTTGCCCGCACACGTGATTTCCAGTCACGCACCTTCGGCCACTCGGTCACCTTTCCGGATTGGGAACGGGTTTCAAAGAAACCCTGAGGGCAATTAAGTATCATAAATGTACCTAGACACTGCAAGTTTTTATGGATTCATTCAACTTTAGAATCATACACTTAAATGAGCTTAATTTTTGGAAAAAAGGGATCAACTTGAGATGCATCTGGGGAGGAAGTATATTTTTTAAAAATTATTAAAGGCTAACAAAATATTTTATGAATCTATTCACTTATCCCCACACGGTTACCACCTTATTCAAACTGAGCTTAAAGCTTTTTCAGAAAAATCTGCTTGGAATGCTCATGCTGACCGTGGTTTTACTGGCACCGTCCTTGATTGTAGGATTGGCACAGTGGTTTGAAACGGAAAGCGTAGTTTTCTTCCTATCAATGCGTGTTCTTGAATCAGCGATGGCCTTGGGGGTGATCGCATTGGCGCATGGAAGTTTGTTTCCAATTTCAGGAATTTTGAAAAGTTTTGGAGGCCCATTGCTATTCAGTGCGATTCATGTCGCTATCCTTCAATATCTGCTCTTTGTCGTGGGAGTGATGGGATTAACGGTGATGCCCTTTCCTTTCAACATCATCATCGTTGTTTTATGGCTTTCATCACTGTTTTATTTTTCTTTGGCACAGCCGGTTTTCATCCTGGAAGCCAGACGTGGGATGCAGGCGATGATCCGAAGTTTTCAACTGGTTCGGGGGCGGTTTGGGAGAGTATTCGTGGTGGTGGTGCTCAGTATGCTGATTCAGTTTTCTATTTTCGCACTCATCTTTCGCATTTTTCTTCCAGAATTGGAACTACTTTCCGCTGAAGATACGGATCAGATCCAGATACAACTCAGTGCAATTCTGCAGGATGAAGGAGTCCACAGAGCGATGCGTCTCTCGCAGTACCTGACGGCTTTAGTTTTTTTCCCCTTTGCTGCGTTGCTTACTGTGTTGTTGTATTTTGATCTGGTGAATCAGGAAGGCCAGGTCAAACCGGATTACTTTTCCAAGCTAGCAACTCAGTTTTTCGGAATTGGCACTCAGGAATCAGCCAAGCCCGAAACGACCTCTGAAGACTGATTCCCTTCACATTCCAGTCCAGATGAAAATTAAAACTGCTGAACTTTTGGAGAGTGCGGCAGGAGCGTCTCAGTTTCCGGATATCATCATTCCTGAGATTGCTTTTGCGGGACGTTCGAATGTTGGCAAGTCGACCCTGATCAATTCCCTTCTAACCCGAAAAAATCTGGTCAAGACCAGTTCAACCCCCGGCAAAACAAGATTGATTAATTTTTTCCTGATCAATGAGGGTTTCAGTTTTGTAGATCTTCCAGGCTATGGTTTTGCTCGGGTACCCGAGGCGATGCGCCAAAAATGGAGAGACCTTATCGAAGCTTATCTGAGTCGAAGGAAAAACCTTAGAGGCGTGGTCCTGATCATCGACATTCGGCATGGGCCAACAACTCAGGACCTGCAACTAAAAAGCTGGTTGGATTTTCACCAAAGACCGATGCTGGTGGTCGCCAGCAAGTCTGACAAACTCAGCCGAGGCAAATGCGCTTCTAAGCTTCAACTGTTGAAGAAGGAAATGGAACTGCAACAACTGCCGCTGCCACACTCCAGTATGAATAAAGAGGGACGGGGCCAAATCTGGAAGGCCCTGGGACCATGGCTTTCTTCAGGTGAAAAAGCGGAAATATCAGAGGGAAGCTGAGTTCCGCCTTCCTTGGTTGTTGGCCATCAGGCCTGGCTGTTGACCAATTCGGTTTGTGCGAAAAAGTAGGCGATTTCAATCGCTGCATTTTCCAGACTGTCCGATCCATGAACGGTATTTTCACCAATGCTTTGTGCAAAATCCTTGCGGATGGTTCCTTCCGCCGCCTCGGCCGGATTGGTGGCGCCCATAATTTCACGGTGAAAGACAACGGCGTTTTCTCCTTCCAGAACACTGACCACCACCGGTCCGGAAGACATGAAGGTGGTCAATTCCTCAAAAAAAGGACGCTCACGGTGGACATCGTAAAATCCTTCTGCTTCGCGTTTTGAGAGATGAAGCATGCGGGTGGTGACAATTCGAAGATTCTTGCTTTCGAAACGACGCAGGATTTCTCCGACCAAGTTGCGTTTAACACCGTCGGGTTTGATGATGGAAAGGGTTTGTTCCAAGGCCATTGAAGGGTTTCTTTTTTGGAGTTGAAGATTGGACGATTCAAAGAGGATCGTCTTTGGATGATTTTGACTCTAATTCCATGGTGCAGAAATTATTCAGCAGATCCAGTCCTGCCTGTTGGCTTTTTTCCGGATGAAACTGGACGCCCCAGAGATTTTCTCGGTGGACCACCGAAGCAAAGTCATGACCATAATCCGTGGTGCCTAAAACCATGCTGCCGGTCTCAGGTTCCATGAAATATGAATGGACAAAATAAAAATAACTGGATGAAGGGAGCTTTTCGAAAATAGGATCCTGCTGTTGAAACTTGACCTGATTCCAACCCATTTGAGGAACCTTGAGGGAATGCTTGAATCGTCGGACTTTTCCAGGGATCCAGCCCAACCCTTGGCACCTACCATCTTCACTGCTTTCATCCAGAAGAAGTTGTGCACCTAGGCAGATGCCAAGCAGAGGCATGCCTTGCCGGACTTTCTTTTCCAATTTCTTGAACATTCCTGAAGCTCGGAGGTTTTCCATGGCCGGGGAAAATGCACCAACCCCCGGGAGTAACATTCGATCACAGGATTCAAGATCATCAGGATTCTGGACGATGCAGTTTTGGAGCTCTAAGTGATCAATCGCATTTTTGAGGTTTTGCAGGTTGCCGACCCCGTAATCAAAGATGCCGATCATGGATTTTTCCGGTTCAGAGGGTTCCTTTGGTGGAACTCACTCCCATCCTCCTTGGATCCAGGGCAATGGCATCTGAGAGAGCCCTTGCGAACGCCTTGAAAAGCCCTTCACATTTGTGATGGTCGTTGCTTCCATCGAGGATGCTGAGATGTAGGGTTAATCCGCAGTTGAATGCCAGTGACTTAAAGAAATGCGGGATCATCTGGGTGTCCAGATTGCCCAGATTGTAGCGTCCAAATTGGCCATTGAAGACGAATTCAGGCCTACCAGAAAAGTCGAGTACAGCTCGTAGCAGAGACTCATCCATAGGGATGTAGGCATGTCCGTATCGGCGGATTCCTGTTTTTTCACCCAAGGCCTCCTTGAAGGCCTGACCGATAGCGATTCCAATATCCTCGATACTGTGATGGCTATCGATGTGCAGGTCTCCCTCGCACTCAATCTCAAGATCCAAAAGTCCATGAAACGCTAGTTGTTCGAGCATATGATCAAGGAATTCAATACCTGTCTTGATTTTGCTTCTTCCTTCTCCATCCAGGTTGAGTCGAACAAGAACCGAGGTTTCCTTGGTCTTACGTTCTACAATGGCTGATCTTGATTGAGTCATTTTTAGAAAGAATAGAAAAGCCTGGCTGCGACATGAAAAAACAAATCCGTGACGGACCCTGGAACATCATGGTCGTCATAACTGAAGGCCGTTCCAGGGCTGAAAAGATTTATATCGAAATCCATCACAGCATGGATGGCTATTGGGAAGCGGATAGTATTGTTCAATTCCAATCCGATGTCCTTAGTCGGAATACCGAATTTATTGTATACATCCTGCATCCTTTTCAACTGATAGATGCCTCCTAGATACAACGTTTCAGAATCCGGAACATCGTAATTGTAGCGCAGTCCAAGCATGCTTGTGTTGTTGATGGAATGTCCTAGTCCGGTTCCACTATTCAGTTCCGTGCTTCCTCCGTTGAAATAAAATTGGGTCCCTTTATAAGTTCCAGGCATGATCTCATAATATCCTGAGAGGTCCCGAAGATAATTCAGACCCTCTTTGTTTGGATCTTGGATTTCTTTATCTCCTCGGGCCATCATCGCGATGAAACCATATTGGTGATCACCCGAAGTATAACTCATTTCCAATTCCCCCGCGATGCCATTGATTTTAGAGGAAGTTTGTGTTCCTGGAGTATCATAAACATAGTGCCTGCGTTTTCCGGTTGATCCAATCATATCTCCATAAATCTCAAATGATGGACTTTCATAAACAAGACGCAGGCCCCAATATTCATATTCGTGAGAATAATAATAGATTGGCTTACAATCACTATTGACCATGTAATCCGATAATTCAGAACGACATGACGTACCAGACTTGAAAGGAGTAGTTAAACCCTGCAAAGTCGAAATGGTGCTTGAGGAAAGTTTCTGCAAAGGAACATTGTTTCGGCCCAACGGGACGTCGTGTTCGGTGTATTTCATCCTAAAGATTTCGGCACGGAAGACGTCCAATGCTTTGCCCTGACTATCACGGTCGTTCCAGAAGGCATAGTCGAGTGAGAGGAAGTAGATCCAGTCACTCAGTCTTTGGGAAAGTTTTGCGGCTCCAAATTCATAACACCAAGTTCCAACCGTGCAGAGTTGTGTGAATCCACTCACGATTCCAGTAAAAACCTTTCCACGCCGATCACCAATGTTGACTTCCTGTTTCCCAATTCGTGTCCGATCCCTAGGGTGGGTGTTGAGTTCCAGGAAAGCCTGCCTTGCTCCTACATTGACTTGTTGGGATTCAGGATCCCACATCCGATTACTTCGGTTGGCCCGTAAATCCGAAAGGTAAAGAGCATCCTGTTCGGTAGACAATTCGAGATTAATGGAAACAGTCCTATGAACATTGGAACGCAGAGTAAACCGGATATCCTGATCATAGGCATAGGCAACTGAGGAATTGGTGCCTGCTCTCGATTCTGGAGCTTGGGAACTGTTGATCCAGTTGCTTCGGAAACGATAATCCCCTGAAAGTTGAACTCCAGGTGAAAACATCAATCTTTCTTCACGTTCTACGGCATCACCACGTTCGAGTGGTATGAAATTGGTCTGAGCGGTCACCATTGAGATACTTCCCAGCAAGCATCCTGCAGCCAGAACAAATCTTAAACTTTTTATGATTTTGAACAAAGTGTAAATTTGGGAATAGGGTCGAGTAGTTTAGGAGTCAATTTTTTTTTAAAAACCTTTTATTTTAATTTAATCTTAAAAGGCTTCAAGATATATTCGAATAAGACTTAGAATTTCACCCTGATTTCGAACTATTTTTTCTTCCACTCGAGTATTCCCTTGATTTTTCTCCTAAACGGAAACGCTTAGAACCATCCAGGTATTTTAAACCCTCTTCATAAGTATTTGGAAGAACCGGTGTGATCTCAAGAATTTCTCCTGCTTCATCGAGAGCAGTAAAGGTGTAAAAGGAGACGTTGGTGACTTCAGAGGTTCCACTGACAGGATCAATGACTTCAATAGTCACTTCAACCATCAGTGCTTTGGGACTGGTGTAGATCACCTGCCCCGTGAAGGAGAGAATGGATCCTATTTCCACGGGTTCAAAAAAATACATATGGTCGACGCAAAGGAACTGTGGCCATTCCCGGCAATAGAGGTAGGTGATGTTCCAAGCCAGTTCGAAGGCCTCCCGCATCAGATACCCCCCAAAGATCTTGTTGTGAATGTTCCGGAACTGCGGATGCATCAAACGCGTGGATTGCCTTAACGTTTCTGCCATACTTGCTCCTTTGAGCTTTCCCTGACGGATCCTGAGAAAAAGAGAGTGCAACAATTCACTCTCCTGCTCATTGGGAGCAACCGTCATAATATTATGGCGAGACATTTCCCTTCGAAGACGCTGACGTTCCTGTCCCTCTTTGAACCGCCTCAGTTCTTCCGGACTTTTTGGACTTAGGGGGTTGACCGCTGCAGCCAGACCTTCTCGACGGGCAACCATGATGAAAAAAGCCCTGGCAACACGCCTCCAATTATTCTCATTGCCTGAAGAAATGCGGATTCCTACCTCGAGGGAACTCCTGCCAACCCAGTTCACGCTGGCCAGTAATTGGAGGTCGGAGGTGCTTGGTAAAGCTCCTGTCAGGTCGATCCGGTCACATGCTGCAGTGACAATACCCAAACCCCGTTCCCAGCCCTGAGTGTGGGAATAAGCAACCTTTCCAGCCACCAGGTCGAGGTCTTCCAGAAGCTTGCCGATTCGTAATCCTCCAAAAAAATTAATGTATTCTTCACGCAGTTCAAGGTCCGAACCGAAAGGATAGATTTTTTCAAAACAAGATTCTCCGGGACTTCTCTCCTCTAACGGACCATTTTCAAGTTCCGTTGCCATCTTAGGCACTGTCCGGGCCTCGGCAGAGACTTCACTCACGGGGCATCATTGAATATTAGGGTCGTCTGCAGCACAGCGGAACCCAATTTGAAAGGAAAGCACCCAAGGAGCAAAAGCATAGCGTCTGGAAGCACGCATTCCCTCCACTTTACCAGCTCCATGAACCCCTCCCCAAGCTCCTCCTCTTACAACTCGGAGGGGATATTCAGGATTTGCTGCCGTTTCCGGGCCTTTGGGACTGATGGATTGGTTGAAAGTTCCCATATATCCTTGGGTGTAAAAATCACTGACCCATTCCATCACGTTTCCTTGCATATCAAAAAGCCCCCAAGGACTGGTTTTTTTTGAAGCCACCTCCTGTGCTCCATACAATCCAAGATTTTCGGTGTTTTCTTCATTCCAGGCATATAGCAAAAGGTTCTCGGAATTGGTTTCCTGAGAATCATTGTTGTTTTTTCCTGCTTTAGCGGAATATTCCCATTCTGCTTCAGTAGGCAGCCGCTTTCCCTGGGACTGACAGTAATGATTCGCATTATTCCAATCGACATAGACAACAGGTTTATCCGGCAAACTGGTGTCAAACCCTCCGTGTCCTCTTTCGCAGTTCTCACAAAGAAGATAATCCCCGTTCGTCACTTCATGTTTATCCAAAAAAAAAGAATCGATAAAAACCAAGTGATCCGGTTGTTCATCAGGACGCCCCCCGGGATCTCCCATCACGAACTCACCTTCCGGGATACGAACCATGCCTTCAGGAGGCGGAGAAAGTGGGGGAGGAGGGGGGCTGGTGAATTCCGGGAAAATCATGCTGAAATATCCCCGCTGATTTTGTTGATACGAAGGTGCTTTTCCTCTTTCCGAACCTGCGGTACTAGGCAGGGCACCCTCGGTCACAACATCCAAGTGATATTCATCCGATCTCTCTTCTGTTTCCTGAATAATCTTATTTTCAGTGATGGAAGGAGTTTCTTCCATGACTGCAGGAACAATGTATTGTTTTGTAAATCGTTTGCTAAATTGAGGAAAAACAAAAATGTCCTGCCATAGATTTTTTTCACTGACCATGTCGTAAAGCTCCAGTCGCAACTGGATTTCCTGATTTTTCAGCGTTTCATAGCTTCCGCTGATCATCCAGTCCGCTTCTGCCTGACCTGCAAGATCTTCGGAAAGCGGTTCCCTAAAACTTCCAGGATAGTTTTCATTCCACTCGATTCTGAGCTGAACCAATTCAAAATGAGGTACAACCTGGTTTGGCATTTTTTCAGCTAAGGCTTCATTCAAAGCTTCTTCCAGCATTTCGGAAGTCGAATCTCTTTCCAGGCTTTGGTGATTAATGATGTCGGTCAGAGCAATTCCAGGATTCTCATACCGCGGATCTTTGGAAAGTCCTGCGATTTCCGAGGAAATGACACGGAATGACTCCTGAATTGAAGGGTATCTGATAGAGACATGAGAGATCGCCTTTGCTGTTAAAACCATGCAAAGGAAGAAAAAGAGCGTCAGGAAAATCCTCATCCAAACTTTGCTTTTCCTCGGCTTCAACATCACGGACCATTCATAATGGATGGAAGTTCAAGGGTCTGCCGGATCAGGCGTAAACATTTTTCGCCTCCAAAAAAATCGAGCATGACTGCGAGTTCGGGGCCACTGGCTTCTCTTGTGATCGCACAGCGCAGGGGCATCCACAGCCCACGACCTTTGATCCCTGTTGTTTTTTGAACCGACTTGACCAACTGTCCTAGATTGTCTGAGGTCAATTCACTAAGGCTTTCGGACTGTACAAGGAATTCCCTGAGGACTGTTTTCGACTCCTCTTGCTTTAAAACCTCAAGGGCCTGTGGATCATTCAGTTCAGGATTTTGATCAAAAAACAATCCTAGTTTCTGGTTGAAATCCGATAGGGTCACCAAACGGGTTTTGAGGATTTCAGCGGCCTGTTGAATTTTTTCCTGTTCTTGATTCCGATAGGCACCTTCCTGGACCACTTCCCAAATCCTCCGCAAGTATTCCTCCTCAGGAAGTTTCAGCAAATACTGCTGGTTCATCCAATTCAACTTTTCACGGTCAAAAATGGAACCTGATTTGGAGACTCTTTCAAAACTGAATTCTTGGGTCAGTTCCTTCAGACTCAAAAGTTCCCTGTCATCTCCAGGGTTCCAGCCCAGCAGGGCTATGAAATTCAGCAGTGCTTCTGGTAGATAACCTTTGCTGCGGAAATCTTCGACGGACACAGCACCATGACGTTTGCTGAGTTTTGCACGTTCTTCGTTGAGGATCAGAGGCAGGTGGACAAATTCCGGAGTCTCCCAGCCCAGATAACGATACAAGAGAAGGTGTTTAGGAAATGAGGGAAGCCATTCTTCTCCTCGAACGACATGACTGATCTGCATCAGGTGATCGTCGATCACAACTGCAAGATGGTAGGTCGGAAATCCGTCGCTTTTGAGGATCACTTGATCTTCAATCTGCCCACTTTCGATGGCAACCGTTCCTCGCACTAGGTCTTTGAGACGAAAGGTTTCCTCTTTTTCAGGAATTTTCATGCGGATCACATGGGCTTCCTGTGATTGGATCCTGCTCAGGATTTCTTCTTTATTCAGCTTTCGACAGTGGTTGTCATATTGAGGAGTTTCTCCCTGGGATCGCTGGTTCGATTTAAGTTGTTCTAGTCTTTCTTCAGTGCAGAAGCATGGATAAGCATCCCCCTGTTCCAGTAACAGATCCACATGCTCACGATAAAGTTGCAGTCGTTCTGATTGCCGGTAGGGTCCATAATCCCCGCCGATTCCAGGGCCTTCGTCGATGTCGATTCCTGCCCAGTCCAGCATCCGGATCAGGTTTTCTTCTGCTTCTTCAACAAGCCTGTTTCTATCTGTGTCTTCAAGCCGGAAAATAAAACTACCCTTATTTTTTTTGGTGAAAAGCCAACTAAAAAGAGCGGTCCTTAGACCGCCGATATGAAGAAATCCTGTAGGACTAGGTGCAAATCGTAAACGAACCATCAATTGTTTTTGAGAGGAATCTGGTTAGCACAAATTTTTTTAATGAAATGAATAAAAGACCAAATAAAAGAAAATCGATCAGCTTCCTTCAAAACGTCTCATCCTCATGTTGAGTAAAAGCCCGATTCCAAACATCATTGAAATCATAGAAGAACCTCCATAACTAAAAAAAGGAAGAGGAACTCCGACAACAGGCATTAATCCGAGAGTCATGCCGATATTTATCAACACATGTGAAGTAATGATTGCAACCACTCCAACCGTTTGTATCATGCAGACCCGATTCTTGCTTTTGTATAATCCGCCTAAAGCCCAAAGTGTAAGGACGAGGAATAGGATGAGAACCACCATCGATCCCATAAATCCCCACTCTTCTGATAATACGGAAAAAATAAAATCAGTGTGATCCGCTGGAAGGAAATTGAGTTGTCCCTGAGTTCCTTTTCCATAACCTTTGCCCCAAAATTCACCACTTCCAACAGCGATTTTTGACTGGATCACATGATAACCGGTTCCAAGAGGGTCCCGATCTGGATTGAGAAAAGTCAGGATGCGTTCCTGCTGGTAAGGTTTAAGCAGGTAAATCCAGACTAGAGGGAGTGAAATTAAAATCAGTCCGATCAGAGACAGGATTGTCCTGAATCGGATGCCCATCATGAAGGCAATGGGAGCAAAAATAACAATCAACAGGAGGGCCGTCCCTAGATCCGGTTGGCGGATGATGAGTACGACTGGCACCAGCATCAATAATGTCGGCCAGGCCATCCAGATCCACCTCTGCTGCAGGAAACGGTTGTCTTCCCTAAAATAATGGGAGACTGCAAGCACTAAAGTAAATTTGCTGAATTCCGAGGGTTGGATGAAAAAAGGACCTATCCTCAACCAACGTTGAACGCTGGTGCCTGGCCCCCCGGTTCCATAAAACAACACAAGCACCAACAGCACGATGACCAAAAGATGAAGAACAAACCCAAGACGGGCCCAATCACGGTAATGGATGAACTGAGTCAGGAAGGCCAAAAAGATTCCGGCAGAAAACCAGTAGCCCTGACGAGCCAGATAGGCTTCTTTGGCAGGAGATCCTCCTGCCACCGAAGACATGGCAATGAATCCTAAAATGCAAAGTAGCAGGACCAGAAAACAGAGGAACCAGTCGATATTGATCAGCAGCCTTCGGTCAAACACGTCTTTTGAGAGGTTCTGTTAAAGTCGGAAAACACTATGTATGATGAGTGTCAGCGCCATGAGAAAACAAGCCAAAAGCTTGTGTCAGTTCATGTTTTTCAACCCGAATAGATGGACTTTGTTAGTATAAAAAAATAAGAGTTTTTCGAATATTAGAATGACGATCATCACTTCCTTCAACTCCTTTTACTTTTGACATGAAGCGTCTTTCTCGTATTCAAAAGCAATTCTTTGATAATTTTAGAATTGCAGAGCAAAATTTAAATGGTGTTCATGGGAAAGCAGTGCTTGGGGTACTATTTCAGGAAGAAGAATATTATCAAGAATTACAACATCATCTTGAAACAGTTGGAGTGGAAATCGAGTTTGAATCCGAATCATTGAGGTTTGACTCCACCGATTATTACGAAAAAGAAATGGGAACTGAACTTCGCCGGATTTTTCTATCTTTGAAAGGCATTTTTCCTGTTGAAGAGTCCGTGTTGTTCAAGCTTGAAACAACTGAATGGGAACACAGATGGAGAGAGTCGGGATTGAGAAGCCTTAATCTTGATCCTGGTTATCTTGACCTCCACAAACTGGTGCTATTGTCAGCAAAAGAAGGTCCTCAGAAAATATATCTCGGACAAGGAGTCTGGGCAGATCTTAGCTTGTTACGCAAGTCTGGGCATTTTGACACTTTGCCCTGGACCTTTCCAGATATTCGCGATGGACGCTATCATTCATTTTTCGAAAAGGTTCGTGATGCCTTCAAACAGGATCTTAAAGCAGCACGTAAAAGTTGAGGGGTATGAGGAACATAAGAAATGACTTCGTTTCGGGTTTTCATGTTTTAAATATTTTCAGTCTTCCTGATTCAACAAATTCATTCTATTTGAAATCTCCGTTTTGAACCCAGCAAACATCCCTTTTCTGGTTGCAGTGACTGGACCCACCTCCAGTGGGAAAAGCAGCCTTGCCCTGTGGCTTGCAGAGATGCTTGGGGGAGAACTGATTTGCTGTGATTCGATGCAGGTTTATCGTGGATTGGATATCGGAACCGCTAAGCCGACACCAGCCGAGAGGATCCGTATTGCTCATCATTTGCTCGATATCGTCAACATTGATGAAATATTCTCTGCAGGTGATTTTGTTCGTGAAACTGAAAGAATCATCAAGGAACTCCAATCACGGAATAAGGTACCCATCCTGGTTGGAGGAACAGGTTTGTACTTAAGATCACTGCTATTTGGATTAAGTCAGATCCCCGAGATTTCTCCAGAAACCAAGATTCAAGTGAATGAATTAAAATCTGGGGGAGGAACTCGAGCCTGCTGGCAGAGGCTGAAAGAACTGGACCCTTCCGGAGCCGAGAAACTCCATCCCAATGATTCTTCAAGAATCATGCGTACCCTGGAAGTGATTCTCTCGACAGGCAAACCTCTGTCCAGTTTTCAGCAAATCGAGGTTCCCAGCAATCAACGATACTCTTTTTACGGAATGGTCTGTGACCGCCCAAGGGAGGAACTTTATGAACGGATCAACAATAAAACCTTAGAGATGCTGGAACAGGGCTGGATCGATGAAGTCCGGTCATTACTTGACGATTATCCTGATCACCTCAAGCCTCTGCAGTCCATAGGTTATCGTGAAATCATCCTACACCTGAAAGGAGAACTGACAGAATCAGAGTTAATCCCTTTGATCCAGCAACGTACGAGGCAGTATGCCAAGAGGCAGTTGACATGGTTCCGTAGAGAAAGCCACCTAATTTGGAAACATCCTGATGACAAACAACGGATTCTAGAGGAATGCAGGGTTTGCCTTGAAAAAATAGGCCAAAACCTAGCATAGTCTTGTCTTAAACCAGCTTTAACCTAAAGGAGTTGCAGTGAAAAACTACAGCGTCGACCGACAGAATTACAGGATCTTTAAAACTGATAATACCCCTGATTCACCCTATGTGCATTTCTTCTGGGGAAAATTCGATTTCCGTATGAGTTTTGAAGTGTATTCCGATTCTTCCAGCGAAATGAATTCTAAGCTCTTGTTCAGTGGTCAAGGGAAAAAATACAAAACTGGAACCCTTGAATTGCTCCACCATCATCAATGGTATCAATTCATCAAACCAACCGGGCATGGTCTTGTTTTAGAAGAAACCCTTTGGGAAAAAGGCGAGGAAAAGCATTATGTCGAATTTCCACGTGACCTGTCCAGGATATGTCGTGATATTTGTGCAGAAGAACTAGGTTTCAAACCTATAATTCCTGCAGCGAATTCTTAATAATTTGGATTAGGATTCCTGTTCCTCAGATTTAGTTTAATCCTCCATAAAGTTTTCAATATTTTCAATAAAAAGAGTGGCTTGAGTAAAGTTTTCATCCAGACCTATGGTTGCCAGATGAACGAGTATGATACGGACAAAATGTTCGAACTTCTCAGGGCTCAGGACTTCACACCTGCCATCTCGATGGAAGATGCTGACTTAGTTCTGCTTAACACCTGTTCGGTTCGTGAAAAAGCAGAGCAGAAAGTTTATAGTGAGCTGGGCAGGATGCGACGACTGAAAAAGTTGAACCCTACAATGAAAATAGGGGTGGGTGGTTGTGTGGCTCAACAAGAAGGCGCAAAAATTCTGAAACGTGCACAAAACGTCGATTTCGTGTTTGGCACAGACAACCTCATTGAACTTCCAGAAATCCTGCGTGAATCGGATAACGGGGAACGTACGGTTCATATAAACCGACTGGCACCAAGACAAAAAGTCAGGGATTTCATTCCGGAATTTCCTTCTTCGGCTTCTCATCTTCCAAATCTCAAGGCCCATCTTGCCATTACCAAAGGCTGCAATAATTACTGTTCTTTTTGTGTGGTGCCTCTGACCCGAGGGACAGAAGTGAGTCGCAGTCCACAAAATATCCTTGAAGAAGCAATCAAACTTTGCAGAAACGGAACACGGGAATTATGCCTCTTAGGACAGAATGTGAATTCATACCAGGCGGATGGTGTGGATTTTGTGGAACTACTGAAAAATCTGGATGACATCACGGGACTGCAACGTATCCGCTTCATCTCCCCACATCCCAAAGATTTTCATCCTCAACTTGCTGATGCAATGGCGGATCTCCCATCTGTTTGTGAACAGTTGCACCTCCCTTTGCAATCCGGATCCAATTCTGTATTGAAGCGGATGAGGCGATGGTATACCACGCAAACTTATTTGGAGAAGGTGGAGATGTTTTGCAGACGAATGCCTGGGGGTACAATCAGTACCGATTTAATTGTTGGGTACCCTGGGGAAACCGAAGAGGATTTCCAGAATACTCTGGAAATGATGCAACGGGTGAGGTTCGACCTGATTTATGCGTTTAAATATTCCATCAGACCTGGAACTCGTGCCGCTGATGAGGAAAATCATTTGAGTGAAGAAATTAAAACAGAGAGGTTGAGGATCCTTCTTGAGACCCATGAATTGATTCTAAAAGAAAAACATGAGGAATTGTTAGGAAGCCAGCAGGAAATTCTGGTCGAAGGTCCACACCCCCGAGAAACAGATAGCATGAGCGGACGAACCCGTGGGAATCATTCCGTGGTGATACGTAATACGGATGCCCCTTCTGGAAGTCTCCTGCCTGTCCGTATCACCGGATACCGAACTCATCTCCTTGAAGCTGAAGCAATCTAAAACTGAACTCGGATTATAGCTTTCCTCAGTCCTTTAGAGAAAAGGCTTTAGTGACATTATTTTTTTCGAATTTTAGCGATGCAGGCTTTATAAGCTTGATTCAATCCTGCATCATGGAACTGTTTCGAACACGGGGGAATGGAGGCGTCCGTGCTGCCGGTTTGCGATTGCAAAGGTCGTGGTCACGATAATTGACCACCCTTCGCAGAGGAGGCTCAGAAGCCGTGAAGACACAACTGTCTCCCTGATTTTCCCAGGTTTGAGTCGTACATCCGAATGCAAAAGAGATGCTGAATATCATCACCCCTGCAATCCGTATAGCCTTGAAGATGTTATTTAATGATTCCACAGAAATACATGTCAAAACATATGCATCAACGATTCAAAGTCATTCAGGATGGGAGCAAAGTAAGTGCCATCCTGTTGGTTAGCTTCCACTGAAAAACTATAGTGAATCGCATTGGAGTAGGTATGTCCCGTTTGCATGATTCGGGAGAAGCCGTTCACGAAGCCCTGAATCAGGCTTTTCAAAGTTCCGGTCTTGAAAATGCTGATTGGCTGCTTGTTTTTTTTACTCCACAGCATATTGCTCAATCTACAGAGATTTATGAAACCTTGCGTGTAAAAAGCGGTTCCGAATGTATCGCGGGATGCAGTGGTTTGGGAGTCCTTTCCGGAATGGGTGAAATCTTCAACGATCCAGGGATGGTGGTGATGCTTGGTCAAACTCCGGGTCTGGAGATCATTGCGACCTGTAAATACCAGGAACTTCAGGACAGTGCTGGAGTGAATCAACAACTCAAAGAAGAATTGGAACGGTTTGGGGGACAAAATCCGCTTTTTCTTTTTTTCCCGGATGTTTACCAGCATCAACCCTATAATTTCATCAATACCTTGAATTATGTCCAGTCTGGACCGATGGTTTATGGTGCGGGCTCATGCGATGACGGATCAGACAGGATATCGGTCCAATTCGGTTCTGAGGGTGTTGTGGCCAACGGCGCAGGGGGGCTGGGTTTCAAAGGAATCCCTCAATATGTCGCAGGGGTGACACAATCATGTAAGACGATTGGAGATCCGATGTTTGTAACCGACTTTGAGGATGATTTAGTCCTCACCTTGGACGGCACACCGGCACTGGAGGTTTTCAGCAAAGTGGCTGCAGAACTTGAATTCGATGATATTGAAGCCGCAGCAAGACAGCTACTCATTAGTTTCCCCCTGGACCCAGAAGAACCAAAATTTGAAGGCGAATTCTCAATGGTCAGACACCTGATCGGAATTGATGTGGCAAGACAAGGAATACGGGTTTCCCAAATCGTTGAAAGAGGTACCGTGGTATCTTTTGCCTACCGAAGTGCGGTCAGTGCCAGGGACGATATGAATGCGATGCTGGAAAGAATGAAAAAGGAAAGCGAAAGCCCCCCCAGTTTTGGAATCTATTTCAATTGCGCTGCAAGGGGGGAAGCCTTATATGGCAAAACCGATGTAGACATTCAAATGATTCATGAACAATTAGGTGATTTCCCGTTGGCAGGGATGTTCGGAGGATATGAAATGGCGAAGGTCCCTGGTGGTCTTCAGCTATACACTTATACAGGCGTTCTCGTCTTGGTATATCTTGAATGAGATCGGTTATGAAAACAATCACTGGAAAAACCATTCATCATACAAAATCTCATGAAATCCAAGCCCCTATCTTTAGTAAGGCTTTGATCAAGTACTCCGTTATTTTGATCCCTGTTTGGATTTTGTGTATGACCGGCTGTGGTTATTCCATTATTGGAGGGAATCCTCCGCTTCCACGTCAGGCGCAGTCCATTGGTATCTATCCAGTAGAAAATCATACATTTGTTGCTGGGCTGGATACGAAAACCAATGCTGAAATCAAAAAACTGCTGGAAGCCAATGCTTCGTTGGAAATCCTCCCTGCAAACCTGGCTGATCTGCAACTCACCATCTCAATGAATGAAATTAAGAGCAAATCGAGTGGCCTTGATTCCCTTCAGAATGCTGGAGGTGTTATTTTCTATTTGAGCGGAAGTGCTGAAATCAAAGAAAGGGGCAACGGGGCAATGATTTGGAAAGAACAAAACCTTTCGGTTGAAATGATTGAAAGCAGTTCAAACAATCTAGTTTCTAACTCCCTTGAATTGAGCCAGGAAAACCTGGACGAATTAAGCAGGCTTTTTGCTGAAAAAATCTATCACCGCCTTTTTCTTGATTTTTAATTTACCTAGCCCCAGTCATTCAATGAAGACCAAATGATTCTTTGATTCCATGTGACAGATTCAGCATCAATCGAGAAAAATAACTTTTGATGTTAAAAAAATTGATATATTTTAATTGTTTTAAAATTTTAAGGAAAAAATGAAGGATTACGATCTACAGAATTTTCGCGAAAGGCTGGATAAAATGCGTTCAGACTTGGTGGACGATTCTGAAGAAACAGTTCAAGAAATGCGTGAGGAAAATAACCTCTATCCTGATCCGAGTGACCGAGCCACTTCAGAAACAGAACACATTAACCTTCTTCGCATCAGAGATCGTGAACGGAAACTGATGTCGAAAATAGATGAAGCGATTGAACGTTTGAACAATGGATCGTTCGGAATTTGTGAAGAATGTGGAGAGGACATTGACATTGAAAGGCTGAACATCAGGCCTGTCACGACCTTTTGCATCCGCTGTAAAGAAACCCTGGAAGCCAAGGAAAACCACAGTTGAACTGATCCACACGTTTAACTAAAAAACGTTCACGCTCATTTTTCAGAAAAAAAAAGGCGGAACGATCACTGACCGTCCCGCCTCAAAAGGCCTCTGATACCGGCATGAATTACATCATGCCGCCCATTCCGCCCATTCCACCCATGTCACCCATTCCTCCTCCTGGAGGCATAGCTGGCATGCTATCCTTGTCTTCAGGAGCATCATGAATGCCTGCCTCGGTGGTCAATAAAAGACCTGCCACTGAAGCAGCATTTTCCAAGGCGGTTCGAACCACTTTCGTGGGATCGATGATACCTGCCTGAATCATGTCCGTGTAAGTCTCCGATGAAGCATCAAAACCTTCTGAGGAATTTGATGCTGACTTCACCTTGTCAATGACCAGAGCGCCTTCGAGGCCTGCATTGGCCACAATTTGACGCATGGGAGCTTCAAGTGCTTTGAGGACAATCTCAGCACCCACTTTTTGATCATTCAACTCTAAACTGTCAGCAACTTTTTTTACAGAATCAATGGAACGAAGGAGAGCCACTCCGCCTCCGGGAACAATTCCTTCCTCGACTGCTGCACGTGTCGCATGAAGCGCATCTTCAACACGAGCTTTTTTCTCTTTCATTTCCATCTCAGTTGCTGCGCCAACATTGATGACTGCAACACCCCCTGCCAGCTTCGCAAGGCGTTCCTGAAGCTTCTCACGATCATAGTCAGAAGAAGTTTCTTCAATTTGTGAACGAATCTGGTTGATTCGGCCCTTGATGGCATCTGATGAACCTCCACCGTCAATGATGGTGGTATTGTCTTTGTCAATAACGACAGACTTAGCAGTTCCAAGTTTAGCCAAAGTAAGGTCTTCGAGTTTCATTCCCATGTCTTCTGAAACAACCTCTCCACCAGCCAGAATGGAAACGTCCTCAAGCATTGCCTTCCTCCGGTCTCCAAAACCAGGAGCCTTGACAGAAGCACACTTCAGGGTACCACGGATTTTATTGACAACCAAAGTCGCCAAGGCCTCTCCTTCTACATCTTCTGCGATCAGCAGGAAGGGCTTGCCAGTTTTTGCAATTTGCTCCAACACAGGAAGAAGGTCCTTCATGTTGCTGACTTTCTTTTCCACGAGGATGATGTAGGGTTCCTCGAGATTCGCTTCCATACTGTCTTGATCGGTGACAAAGTAGGGAGACAGGTAGCCGCGGTCAAACTGCATGCCCTCAACAACATCGAGGCTGGTATCAGCACTTTTTGCTTCTTCCACAGTGATCACTCCATCTTTTCCGACTTTATCCATGGCTTCGGAAATGATGTCGCCGATGGTGCTGTCACTGTTTGCGGAGATGGTTCCAACCTGGGCGATTTCCTTAGAACCGGAAACGGTCTCGGAAATCCGATGCAATTCTGAAGTTGCTGCTACAACGGCCTTGTCTATGCCGCGCTTAAGGTCCATCGGATTGGCACCAGCTGCAAGGTTGCGATGTCCTTCTGTGACGATGCATTGAGCCAATACGGTTGCCGTGGTGGTTCCATCACCTGCAACATCGGAGGTTTTTGAAGCAACTTCTTTGACCATCTGAGCACCCATGTTCTCAAGCTTGTCTTGAAGTTCAACTTCTTTAGCGACTGTGACTCCATCTTTGGTGACCAAGGGTGCTCCAAAAGATTTATCAATCAGAACATTACGACCTTTGGGTCCAAGTGTTATTTTGACCGCATTGGCCATATGATTAACGCCGCGAAGAAGCTTTTCGCGATTGTCCGCGGCGAACGAAACTTGTTTAGCTGCCATGATTTCTCGTTAGGCTTAGGTTGTTTGATCATTAAACCACGCCGAGGATATCATCCTCGCGCATGATCAGATAGTCTGCACCGTCAATCTTGACGTCGGTTCCACCGTATTTGCTGAACAGGATCTTATCGCCTTGTTTGACGCCCATTTCCTGTAAACTTCCGTTGTCCAAGCGTTTGCCGGGACCTACTGCGATGACCTCGCCTTCTTGAGGTTTTTCTTTTGCCGTGTCCGGAATATAGATGCCTCCAGCGGTTTGCTCTTCGGCATCAAGACGCTTCACGATCACGCGGTCTTGAAGGGGACGAATCATAATCCTCCTTTAAGGGATCAGATTGTTAATGAATGATGATCCGGGCGAAATATGCCGGATCGGTTATCTAACCGTTGGGATGTGAACCATCCCTCATGGATAATCAAACATACTAAACAAACCCGCCGCAGGGTTCAAGAAAAAAATAGCACTTCTCTCCAGTGAGTGCTAATTATGCTCTTCTAGAGGATTTTGGATGAGGATCAAGGATTCTGAATTCAGAGATAACCTGCGAGACGCGCACGTTTTTCAACGTTTTCAAAATCTTGCATAACCTGGATCCTTGCATCGTATTCACTCAAACCTTCTTTTTCTTCAAGGAATCTTTGTAGTGCAAGTTCAAGGTATTCCCGATATTCCTTATGATATTGATTTTCCGTCATGTGATCTTAAACAAGATGGGGGTTAAGTTTATGAAGTTCAAAATGATGTTCAAAAGGGATCAGTTTTGGATTGAGGCTGAGTGAAGGCTTCATTAAAGTTATTGTTTTATTTCAATCAAATAGGATTATGAACGATCATCTGGATCAACGTCAAATCAGGGTCGCAAAACTGGAGGAGCTCCGAAAAAAAGGAGTAGAACCCTATCCCTATTCTTTTCAAAATAGCCATAACCTTTCAGAGCTTTTTGCGGATGCTGACACACTGGTTGAGGATCATTCTGAGGTTTCGATTTCAGGGCGTCTAATGGCCCTTCGCGGAAAGGGAAAGGCCGTATTTGCAAACATTCAGGCGCAGCATCAAAGGCTTCAAATCTACATTCGGAAGGACGAAGTGGGAGAAGCTTCGTTTGAAGTTTTTGGAATGTGTGACATTGGGGATTACCTCGGTTTGCAGGGGACGATGATGTACACCAAAACTGGGGAACTAACCTTAAGGGTGAAAAGCCTGCTGTTGCTGACAAAATCCATTCGTCCGATGCCGGTGCCGAAAGTGCAGGAGAAAGATGGAGAAAAGATCATTCATGATGAACTGCGAGACCGGGAATTCCGTTATCGGCAACGTTATGTGGATTTGACCCTCAACCCTGAGGTGGCGACCGTCTTCCGTCAACGTAACGTGATGATGCAGACCATTCGAACTTACCTCACCGAGCAAGGATTCCTGGAGGTTGAAACTCCCACCCTGCAACCGGTTTATGGAGGTGCTAATGCAACTCCGTTCATCACTCACCATAAGGCACTGGATCAAAACTTCTTTCTTCGTATCGCGAATGAACTTTATTTGAAAAGACTCATTGCCGGAGGATTTGATGCTGTTTTTGAATTCACAAAAAATTTTCGCAATGAAGGGATTGACCGCACCCACAATCCTGAATTTTCTGCTTTAGAGTTTTACCAGGCAAATGTCGATTACACTGCAATGATGGAGCATACGGAACAGATTTTTTCTCTCTGCGCTCAAGCTTTGCATGGATCCATGCAGTTCGAGTACGATGGACAACTCTTGGACGTATCTCCTCCCTGGAAGCGAATGAGCATGTATGAGGTACTTCAGGAATTGGCAGGAATTGAAGTGGAATCCTTGGATGATCAGGAGCTACAAAACGTATTGAGAAGCAATGATTTAGAACTTGAAGGAGCTTGGAACCGGGGACTGGCAGTTCAATTGCTTTTTGAAGAGAAGTGTGAAACACAACTGATTCAGCCGATCTTTATTACAGGGCATCCAAAGGAAACCAGCCCTTTATGCAAGCAGCATCGAGAGAATCCCAACCTGATAGAACGTTTTGAAGCTTTCATAAACGGATGGGAATTGGCAAATGCCTATTCAGAATTAAACGATCCACAACTTCAGCGAAGTTTGATGGAAGAACAGGTGGAACGGGGCCGTGGAGGAGAATCTGAAACCCAACCCCTGGATGAAGATTTTATCAGATGTATTGAATATGGCATGCCTCCGATGGGAGGCATTGGTTTCGGCATTGACCGGATGGTGATGTTGCTGACGGGCCAAACCACGATCCGGGACGTGATCCTCTTTCCAACGATGCGCCCAGAACAGTGATGGAAAAACTTCAGTTAGATGAGCTGGATTTTTCAAAACATAATGGACTGATCCCAGTCGTGGCCCAGTCTTCCGAAACCGGAGAAGTCTTGATGCAAGCCTATGCCAATCTTGAGGCGTTGAAATTGACCCAATCCAGCGGATACGCCCATTACTGGTCCAGGTCCCGAGGCAAGTTGTGGAAAAAGGGGGAAACTTCAGGGAATCTCCAGAAAATCGAAAAAATCTTGGTGGACTGTGATGCTGATGCTCTGGTCTATCAAGTACTTCAAAAAGGACCCGCCTGCCACACTGGAGAAGAAAGCTGTTTTTACCGCGAATTGGTTAAGGATTAAACATGATCTGGAACAGTTCTTTGAATGAAGAAGTCGATCTGTTGCGGGAAACCGTTCGTGCTTTTGCAGAAAAGGAAATTGCACCGCTTGCAGATCAAATCGATCGTGAAAACGAATTCCCTTCCCATCTTTGGAAAAAGCTGGGGGATCTAGGGCTGCTCGGGATCACGGCTCCCGAGGCTTTTGGAGGTTCGGGGATGAGCTACCTCGCACACCTCGTGACCATGGAGGAAATTACGCGCTGTTCCGCATCCGTTGGACTCTCCTATGGTGCCCATTCAAACCTTTGCGTCAATCAAATCCGCCTTAACGGGAATGAAAATCAGAAGAAAAAATTCCTCCCTGAGCTTTGTTCTGGAGACTCCGTCGGGGCCCTGGCGATGTCCGAACCCGGTGCTGGTTCAGATGTGGTAGGGTCGATGAACTGTAAGGCTGTTCGTTCAGGAGATCACTGGATTGCTAACGGAAGTAAGATGTGGATCACCAATGGCCCTGATGCCGACGTTTTGGTGGTCTATATGCGAACTGCAGAAAAAGATCAGGGGTCCAGAGGGATGACCGCTTTCCTGATCGAAAAAAACATGCCCGGCTTCAGCACCGCCAAAAAACTGGACAAACTTGGGATGCGCGGATCCAATACCTGTGAACTGGTTTTTGAAGACTGTGTTATCCCTGATGAAAATATTTTGAGTGAAATGAACCAGGGTGTGAAGGTCCTGATGTCCGGACTGAATTACGAACGGATGGTCCTTTCAGGTGGACCGATTGGCATCATGCAGGCCGCCATGGATCTGGTTCTGCCCTACGTTCATGAACGCTGGCAATTCGACCGTCCGATTGGAACTTTTGAACTGATGCAGGGCAAGCTCGCCGATATGTATACGAACCTGCAGGCATCCCGCGCTTTTTGTTACCGTGTTGCCTCCGACTGTGATCAGGGAACCGTCTCACGAAGAGACACCGCATCATGCCTGATGTTCGCATCTGAATGTTCCGTCAAAGTTGCCCTGGAAGCGATCCAAGCTCTCGGAGGGAACGGATATATCAATGATTATCCTGCCGGCCGGCTTCTGCGGGATGCAAAACTTTATGATATTGGTGCCGGCACCAACGAAATCCGACGCATGCTGATTGGTCGGGAGCTTTTTGATGAAACTCATCCAGCATGATGGACCTGACCCGCACGCAGTTGCTTTTTCCCGATTAAAAAATAAGTCCTTCTAGAACCGGAAAAGAATGATTCATAGGTTTCAGAAAAAACCCCATTTGCTGCATCAGACAGCCAGTGGAATGCCTTTCGAAATCGATGTCTGGGAATATTCTCCTCCTGGAGCAAAACGGATCACTTACCTGCAGGGAGGACTTCATGGCGTTGAATTGACCGGAATCCCGGTGCTGATGCGATTCATGAAAGAACTTGAAGAACATCAACCTAATGAACGCATCCTTTGTGTCCCTTGGTCCAATCCGATGGGGCTCGACAGCCAGATCATGGGGCAGCAGACAGGCTATAACAATCTCCATACCAATCAGCAAAATTGCTGGAACTGGAACCGTATTACTCACCTCAAGGACGAAGGGAGTTTGGAGGGCCATTGGATTTCCACCCTGCTGGAACTGTCAGCAGAAGCCGAGGTCGTGCTGGACCTGCATACCGCGGGCTACGAAACCGTTCCCCACGTCTATGTCCATCGTTCTCAAAAGGAATTGGCCTTGAATCTTGGCATTCCACATCTGCTCGCCTGGGAAAAACCCTCAGCCAGTTTCTCGGACACCTGCTTCAAACGTGGGCAAAAGGCTTTGACCTTTGAAATATCGTCGAGCAGGATCCTCTCCGAGGCTTCGATTTCTTCTGGCCTCGAATTTCTCCGTTGTTTCTTTGGATTCTCTGAGTCAATGAATCAGACCCGAATCTGGAATCAGGAAACTCAAATGCGTAAGTGGTACAGTCCGGAAGGTGGTGTGATTTGCTGGCATCGTAATGCAGGAGATTCAGTGCTTCAATCTGAACCGATCCTTACCTTTTTCACCCGTCAGGGTGAAAAGACCCTTCATGCACCTTATGATGGGGTTCTGCTTCTCAAGAATCCAATCCATGCCCCTCATCAATACCAGGAGCTAGCAAAATTTCTGGTACCTTGATTTTTGCCAATTTTAGCTTTGCTAAATATGGAAAATCCTTTTGGAAATTGATTCCAAACAGCTTGAGAATAACCAAAAAACTCATCATACTATTTTGTTTTCAATAAGTTCAGCATTCGCCAACTGAATTAAATCATTAAAGTCCTTCATTAATACTCGATCACATGGAAAGCCAAGTTGAAGAGCTTGAAAAACTGAAGCGCCGATTGACCATTGAACTGTCTTTGGAAGAGGTGGAACCCCATTATCGAAATGTTCTGAGACAATTGCGTAATACACGCATGAATGGTTTCAGACCTGGAAAATTTCCAAAGGGGTGGCTAGAAAAGCGTTTTAAATCAGTTATGCATCAAGAAGCAGTTGATCATGTCATTCCTGGATTCATTGAAGATGCCCTGCAAAAAAATAATATACAGCAAGCCACCCAGGGAGTGATTTCTGAGTTAGAATTTGAACAAAAACGGCCTCTTAAAACTGTGATTGAGTTCGAAGTCAAACCCTCTCTTGCTCTTCCGGATTACAAAAAATTCAAACTTACCCGTCAAGAGGTTGAAAGCGTAAAGCCTGAAGATGTTGAACAAGAATTAGAAAATTCCAGAAAGAATCTAGCACGCATTGAGGACCGTCCATCAGAATCAGTTGCAGAAGATAAGAACTATGTTGTGCTGGAAATCAAAAACTCCGGAGATGAAGACTATGTTGATGAAAACCATTTAGATTTTGAAATTGGGGGAGAGCGATTGGGTATTTTTTTTGAATCGGTGCTGGGAATGAAAGTAGGTGATGAAAAAACAGTCGAAATTAAATACTCACTTGAAAATAAAACGGAAGATTCAGCGATAAACAAATTCAAAATCCGGCTTAAATCTCTCAGAGAACTTCAAATTCCTGAACTCAACAAGGAATTTTTTAATCAGATGCAGGTGAAAGATCTCGATGAACTTAAGGGAAATCTGGAGAAAAATTTACAATTCCAGAAAGAAATGGCTCTGAAATCAGAATACAGAAAATCGATCTTGGACCAACTTCCTAAACAGTATGACGATTTTGACCTTCCAGAGGCCCTTGTTCATGAAAAGGAACATGAACTGGAACACAAATTAAAAGAAGAGGCCAAAAAAGAGGAACCACCAAAAACACCTCTAGATAAAGATAAAGAACTCAAGGAGTTCAAGGAAAAAATGCGTTTGAATTACATGATAGACACGATTGGCCGTCATGAAGAAGTTCCTATCAATCAAGAGGCTGCGGCGGGAGAATTCATCAACATGGCGATGATGTTCAATCAGTCGGCGGAAGAATTGATTAAAACTCCTTATGGCAGCAGACTCTATAGTCAAATCATGGCCCGAAAACAGGAAGAATCGATTTTAAACCGTGTGGTAGCAAGGGTTTTTGGAGACCCGATAGAAACGGTCGAGGATGCTGCAGAAAAAGAAAATATCGTTGAGAGCGAGAGCAATTCGTGACTCTGAATAAATCCTTGTGGCTTCAGTGAATCACCGATAGCTTGAAATATTCACCCTCAAATCATCTATAAAAATGGCCCTCATACCGATGGTCGTGGAGCAGAACAGCCGCGGCGAAAGAGCATACGATATTTATTCAAGATTACTCAAAGATCGTATCATTTTCCTAGGCACGCCCATCGATGACAATGTAGCCAATGTGATGATTGCCCAGTTACTTTTCCTGGAAGCAGAAGACTCCGAAAGTGATATTGCCTTCTACATCAATTGCCCAGGCGGTCTGGTTTCTTCGGGACTTGCGGTTTATGATACCATCCAGTATCTCAAAGCAGAGGTGCAAACCATCTGCATCGGGCAGGCATCCAGCATGGGGGCTGTATTGCTAGCCGCTGGAGCAAAAGGCAAGCGCTTTGCACTTCCTCATTCTAGGATCATGATTCATCAGCCAACCGGAGGATTTTCAGGTCAGGCAGAAGACATTGACATACAAGCTAAGGAAATCCTTAGAACTACAGAAACTCTCAACAGCATCCTGGCTTCTCTTACAGGACAAGACGTGGAAAAAGTCGCAACAGATACCCAACGTGATTATTATTTTTCTAGCGAAGAAGCCAAATCTTATGGCATCATCGATTCGGTGATGCATGAAAGAAAACTTAAGGCAGTGCCTTCCAACTGAACGGCAAGCAGGGCTAAACGAACCGTAACAGAAAACAAACATCAGGCAAGATCTATGACCCATCTGAAAGATACGCCTTTGAGATGTTCGTTCTGTGGCAAAACACAGGATGAAGTTAAAAAAATTATTGCTGGACCTACCGTCTACATCTGTGATGAATGTATCGAGTTGTGTAACGACATCATGGAGGAGGAGTGGCAAAAGGAACGTGCAGTCGACCTCAAACAAGAACTGCTCAAGCCTGTTGAAATCAAGGAGATCCTGGATCACTACGTTGTGGGTCAGGATCAGGCCAAAAAGGTTCTCTCCGTAGCGGTTCACAATCATTACAAACGGATCAACGCCAATTTCAATGATGGAGATGTTGAACTCCAGAAAAGCAACATCCTGCTGATTGGTCCGACCGGGACAGGAAAGACCTTACTGGCCCAGACACTGGCCAGGATCCTCAATGTGCCCTTCGCGATGGCTGACGCCACGACTCTGACCGAGGCTGGTTACGTTGGAGAGGATGTGGAGAACATCGTCCTTAAACTGCTTCAGGCTGCGGATTATGACACCGAACAAGCTGAACAGGGAATCATCTACATTGATGAAATCGACAAAATCACACGCAAAAGCGAGAATCCCTCCATCACCCGAGATGTATCTGGCGAAGGAGTTCAGCAGGCCTTACTAAAAATCATTGAAGGAACCGTTGCCAACATTCCTCCCCAGGGAGGGCGTAAACATCCCCAGCAGGAATGCGTGCAGGTAGATACCTCCAACATCCTCTTCATCTGCGGTGGAGCTTTTGTCAATCTCGATGAAATCATCAAACGAAGAATCGGGAGTCAGACCATTGGTTTTGGGGCAAACATCCGTGGGAAAAACCCGGAACAGAATGTGATCAATCATCTCGAACCAGAGGATTTGTTGAAGTATGGGTTGATTCCTGAATTCGTAGGTCGTCTTCCAGTGGTAACCACACTTCACGATCTTGAAGTAGATCATCTGGTCAAGATCCTACAGGAGCCCAAAAATGCGCTGATCCGTCAATACCAGAAGATGTTTGAAATTGAAGACATTGAGTTGAATTTTACCAAAGGAGGAGTCAAAGCAATTGCCGAAGAAGCCATCAAACGTAAAACCGGTGCACGAGGACTGCGCTCCATCATTGAAAAGGTAATGCTCGAAACCATGTATGAAGTTCCTTCGGATTCTTCTGTTCAACAGTGTATTGTCGAAGCGGAAAACATCCACAAACATACCCGGCCCAAACTCATCCATAGTCCTGATCAGGCCGCAAAGGCCAGTTAGGCTCGTGTTTCAGCCCGGGTCTGATTTCCGGGCTGTATCTCCCAATCCAATTTTTTCAAATGAAGAATATCGACGTGTACGGCGTCTGTAATCCATTAATGGATTTACTTTGCCACATTCCAGATGAATTCCTTGAGCAGCATAATCTAGAGAAAAACAGAATGTACCTTGTTTCCACAGAAGAGCAAAAGTCTCTGCTCAAAGCAGTGGAACAAGAGAATCAAAAAATTGAATATGCCGCAGGAGGATCCGGTGCCAATACGATGATTGGAATTGCTCAACTTGGAGGTCAATCAGCATTTACCGGGAAAATAGGTCTAGATCAACGGGGAAATCAGTATCATGAAGATCTTGAAAACAAAGGGGTAAAGTCAACTCTGGCAACTGGGGAGGGGATGACGGGTTCAAGCCTGATTCTCGTCTCGAGTGATGGTTCAAGAACGATGAACACACATTTAGGGATGTGTCAGGAACTTCAGCCTAATGATATCGATGTGCAAGTTTTGGAATCATCCAGCATCCTCTACCTTACGGGTTTCCTCTGGGACACTGAAAATCAGAAAGCCTCCGTAAGGCATGCATTGGAAATGGCAGAAAAACTACCCGTCAAAGTGGCTCTAAGTCTTTCCGATCCTTTCTGTGTGGAACGTCATCGAACTGATTTTGTTGAGTTGATCCGTTCCCAAGTGAACATGCTCTTCTGTAACCAAGAAGAAGCCTTTACGATGATGGAGACACAAGTCACTCAGGAAGCCATTGAGGGGCTTTCAGAAAACGTGGAAACCGTGATAATGACACTTGGCAACCGAGGGTCATTGATCTGTAGTCAAGGAAAAATCAACTATATCGATCCCCTGGATGTGGAAGTGCTGGACACCACAGGCGCAGGTGATGCCTATGCTGCAGGTTTCCTTTATGGGTACAGCCAGGGAAAATCGATGCTGGAATGCGGAAAAATCGCATCCGCCCTTGCAGGTACGGTAATCGAGCAAATCGGTCCAAGAATAGAAACTCAGATGTTGAGCACTTTAGAAGACAGGCTCAGTAGGATTCACTAGGTAGATTTCATGGAACTACTCGCTCCTGCCGGTAATTATCAAAAATTCAAATCTGCCGTTCTTTATGGTGCGGATGCAGTTTATCTAGCCGGACCACGATACGGATTAAGGAGTGCTTCCGATAATTTTTCTGACCTAGAACTTCAGCAGGCAGTTGAATTCGCTCATGCTCGAAAACGAAAAGTCTATGTCACCCTGAATGCTTTCCTGCATGAAGCGGACATGGCCTCCCTGCCTAAATATGTTGAATTTTTGGCAGAATGCGAAGTGGATTCCGTTATCATTGCAGATCTGGGAGTGATGAGTGTGGTCCAGGAAAAGTCTAAGATTCCGATTCACTTATCAACCCAAGCCAGTTGTCTCAATTTGGAATCTGCCAAAGCCTGGAAGGAGATGGGTGTCAAACGCATCATTCTGGGGCGTGAAGCAAGCATTGAACAGGCCCGAACTATCCAACAGGAAGCAGGACTTGAAGTGGAGATGTTTATCCATGGTGCGATGTGTATGGCTTATTCCGGGAACTGTACCCTTTCCAATTATACCGCGGGACGTGACAGTAATCGCGGAGGCTGCGTCCAGAGTTGTCGGTTCAGTTACCGTATGGATCCCGATGGTGAAGCTTCTATTCCTGAACAGACGTCCTCCTTCATGAGTTCAAAAGATCTCAATGGACTGAGGCTGCTTCCCAATTTTGTTGAAGCCGGAATCAAAAGCATCAAAATCGAAGGGCGTATGAAAAGCGCCCTTTATGCTGCGACAACCGTCAGTGTCTATTCCAAAGGTTTACGATCCCTCAAATCCAGTCAATCAAAAAAATGGGAAATTGTTCTCCAGGAACTGGGACCGGAACTTGAGAAAATCCCGCATCGTGATTACACCGAGGCTTCACTAGAAAGTGAGGCTGATCAGCGAAGCATATTTTACGGTAATCGTAACGGTAGATCGAAAAGCCCCTATGAAATGGCAGGAAATGTTCTAGAGGTGATAGATGGAAAAAACTTTGTCATGGAAGTGCAGAATCCTTTTAAAGCCGGGCAGGATCTGGAGGCCCTTAATTTTTCAGGATCTCCCGTTAGGGTGCCTGTCACCTTTATGAAGGACCTATCTGGAGAAGAACTTCAACAAGCCCTTCCCAATCGTTTGGTATTGCTTCCCTTCAAACAGGGAATCGAAGCAATGAATGTTGTTCGAAGAAAAACTTCATAAGTTGTCCCCTTCCTCCCTGGAAAATCCAAAAACGGAACATTACTTGCTAGGTGTTTTCTCAATTTCAATCGGTTTTCAAGGGAGTATGTCTCATGAAAAAATTGAATATGCCTTCAATCCCCTTATCTTCCAAGATGATGTATATGATCCTTTCTCCTGAGTTGAGGGGAGCAGCGATCATCCTTGGAATTATTTCTGTAATGACCTTCTGCTCCACATTCCTGCTGGAAAACCAGCTTCAAGTATTATGATTTACGGCCTAGCAGGCGGAGTCAGTCTCGCCATTTCAATATCTTCCCTAATTGTTCTGATTTCAGTTTTATAGGTCCTGAGGATATTTATAGAGGAATCAGGATACAAACTGTATGGGGCTTTCCTGAAGAACCGATTCCAGATTTTCCAAAAGAAATTTTCCTTCATTTCTTCCAAAAACCATCGGCGGTTTGAATTTTAAAACATTATGCCCAGGCCCTTCTGTACTCATCAGGATGCGTTTGGTTTTCAGACGCTCTACAACATATTTGGCGTGTGAGCCTGCAGGTTGAAGCGTTTCTGGATCGAGGATCAATTCAATTCCAAGAAAAAATCCCTCACCCCGTACATCACCGATCAATGGATATTGTTTCTTAAGACGGTTGAGTTCTTCTTTAAGCCAGTTGCCTGTTTCAAGTGCATGCTTTTGTAGATTCTCTTCTTCGATCACATCCAGAACTGCCATTCCAGCAGCACAGGAGACCTGACTGCCTCCAAATGTGTTAAAATATTCCATTCCGTTCGCAAAGGCTTTGGCAATCTTTTGGGTCGTGATCACTGCTCCAAGAGGCTGTCCGTTTCCAATCGGTTTGCCTAGGGTAACGATGTCAGGTATGACATTTTGAAGTTGGAAGCCCCATAAATGTTTCCCCACCCTTCCAAATCCAACCTGTACTTCATCAGCAATACAAAGTCCCCCTGCTTTTCGGATGTGGTCATAAGCAAAATTCAGGAAAAAATCTGGAAGCGGAACTTGTCCTCCACAGCCCAGTATTGATTCACAAATGAAAGCTGAAGGTTTTTTCTCACTCGATTCCAATTCCAGACAAAGCTTTTGGATTTCATCCGCATATTGGCTTCCGGCAGATTCAAGGTCACGATATTTTCCCCGAAAAAGATAAGGCATCGGGATCTTGTGTACCCATTGCGGCGGGCCTTGTCCTCCTGGACCTTCATGTTTATAGGGACTGGCATCTACAGTAGTTCGAGTATTACCGTGATACCCCTCTTCAAGCACAATGACTTCGGTATTTCCGGTTACTGTAGCAGCGATTCTCAAAGCCAGTTCATTGGCTTCGCTTCCCGAACATACCAGAAAACAGGTATCCAGGGGATCCGGGAATAACGAACACAAGCGTTCGGAATAATTCAGTGTTACCGGGTTTAAATAACGCGTATTGGTGTTCAATACCGAAACCTGATGTTTCATCTCAGAGGCCACTTTAGGATGGGCATGTCCGACGTGAGCCACATTATTGACACAATCCAGGTGTGCCTGCCCCCCTGCATCAAAAAGATAAGAACCTCTGCCTCTGATAATGGTCAGGGGTTGATCATATGAGAGACTGAGGGATGGCCCAAAAACCCTGTTTCGCCTTTCAAGCAATTCTGCTTCATTGATGACTTCATCACACACTTCATTTTGAAGGCCCACAAGCAAGGAAGGATCCGGACAAAGGCTCTTCCACAAACCGAACTGAGAAGGACTGGCGACACCAGGGACATTGCCCCCATAATCGAACAGATCTTGAACCAATTGAAAATGGACATGGGTGGGCCAACCTCCATTTTCATCACAGTTTCCTGTCAACACAAAGGCTTCACCTGCAAGGATCCTTTGTCCCGTTTCCAACTCTGTCAGGCATTCCCGAGCCAAATGCCCGTATAAGGTGTAGAAAACAGGACCCGATTCAGGACGGTGTTCCAGTACCACCGTTGGACCGTAGTCCAGGTTTCCGGCATTGTCCTGAAGCTGAACTACCTTCCCCTCAAGCGGGGCATGGATGGGGGTTTTATAGGGAACAAACAGATCAATCCCAAGATGTAGGGTTCTCATCTCAACCGATTCTGAAAGCTGCTCATGAAAAGCTTCCGAACTGTAAAAGGAACGGCATTCTGCATATTTCCCAATGCCGTAGCTGGCTTCATTCTTTAACAGCCAAGCATCAAGGAACTGCTGTTGTTCCAAAACCGTTTTTCCTTCCAATGCCAGAGTCAATTCACTCGACTGGCTTAGATCCATCACTTTCCCTGCCTGATTCAGAAATGATTCACCAAGGATGTGTCTGAAGTCTGCCGTGTTTTTTTTAAGCCAAGGGATCATGAACTTGGTTTTCGGAAAAGCCTCCATACCGCATGCTTCACGCAGACGGTAATGGGCAAAGTCCGGGTTGACTTTTCTAAGATCCCCGAGAAGTCCCCATGCTGGACGCTGGCTGATGCCGAGGTATGGATTTTCCGGATCATTCCTTTGCTGGAATGCGCCTAGGGTGACCGTCAAACATAGACGCATCAGGGCCATCAGGAAAAGAATCTCAACCTCGAACTCCTTCAGAGGAAACCTTTCCTGATAACCCCGCATCAAGTGACAAGCTGCATCAACCGGATCTTCTTTGTTCAGCATTCCATAGGCAATGGCGACCGCTGCATCTGCAACAAGGTAAGAATGACACAAGTCACCAAAATCGATAATCCCAAGTTTTGGTGGACCTTCAAGACTTGGTTGGACCAGAATATTGTAATCATTGGCATCATTTTGAATCCACCCCTTCCTTAAATGCTTTTCCAGCGGGTTCATTGTTTGTTGGTATAAAGCAAGAAAACTCTCGATCCATCCCCGTTTTTCAGGATCGTGGAGATACGAAAGATAATTCCCCAGAGTCTTGGAAACGTGTTTCATGTTCCAAAGCAGGTTGCTTTGAAATGGTTCTGCCTTTATTGCATGGACCGCATGAGTCATTGTTCCGCACATGCATCCAAGATGATGAAGAAAATCTTCATTGTGCGGAGTGTATTCAGCCATCGGAATTCCCTCGACGTACTTCACAAACCGCATCCAGTGTCTTAATCCTTGGTTAGAAACTACTTTAGAGAGGTTTTCATTGGAATGTGAAAGCATGAGTTCCGGAGCTCTTCCAGGCCCTAAGGCATTCAGAGTTCTTTGCAGAGCCACATTCTGGATTTCTAGTAATTCCCGTTTTTCACATTGATTGAAAATCTTCAGGACAAAACGTTGATTCTTCGAATCCTGAATCAGATAATTACGGTCTCTTTCTCCTGGAAGTTCCTTTGCAGTTCCCTGAATTCCAAAAAAATCCCACGACGCCTTTTCCACAGATTCTTGCTTGAAATCAGGACGGAGAAGTTCCGGGGGATGTTCCAAAGAATAATCCTTTTTTTCTTTTCTAGAATTCATTGGATGTTGCCTTCATCTGATACAAAGGACTCTAGCCCGAATATTTCATAAATCATTCTGAGGGGGTATAACTTCACTTACTCCCTCGGTATTTATGGCAAACATATGCATGATCTCGCTTTTACCGACATTAAATGCCTCAGTGGATGAAAAAAATCA
>Ga0187833_10000700_pt1 | contig 38920 bp, 36 predicted proteins | sample ETNtaG_37_FD_167968 | JGI IMG/M metagenome (GOLD analysis project Ga0187833, IMG submission 167968) | Marine microbial and viral communities from oxygen minimum zone, Eastern Pacific Ocean - ETNP2014_SV_400_PacBio MetaG (Illumina Assembly) | ecosystem: Environmental > Aquatic > Marine > Hypoxic...
AAGTGGGTGTTACAGCTAGAATTGGCTTTGCTTCTTTACAGGATGAATATAAAGCAAGTAATTCATCAACCGTTTTTGTTCTTCTGTCGTGAGATCCAAAGCCATCAAATCCTGCAAGCAAAATTTTAGATGCTTTTCCACTGGTCGCTATCGATAAAGCATATGCCAAAGCATATAATCTTGGTACAACTGCACCTGACTTATAAAATCCAAAATTATTTTCTTTAATGCCCACACCGAAATCTAATAGTTTTAGATTTTTAAATTTTTTTTTCAGACTATACGTTAATAATGATACGGGAACCACTAATGGTGAAGTTAATGATTTATACAAGTTTGCGTCCGCTATTAACCTTAGAGGATGGCATGCTGCAAATACATCAATGAGTTCTTTATTGATATTAACAGTTGTATTAAGAGCTATAACAAATGGTTTTTTTGATTTAATATATTTTTCAAGTTCTTGTCTATAATCATTTGCCTTTGGTCCTGAGGCAAGTAATAGTACCTCTCTATTTTTTATCTTTTTTGAGGGAAGCCAACTACCTTGTATTAATTTCATGGGTTTTTGAAAATCCGAACGCACTAAATCAACATTATACCTTCTTCCTTCGCCGTGTTTTAGTTGGTCAATTGTTCCAAGTATTTCTTCATTATCAAAATTACCTACTAACATTCTTTGAATATAAGTGGGATGAATCCCATATTTGCCAGCTAAATAATAGTAAGGATTGGTTCCCCAGTTGTATTTTTTTTTCATTGGTTCGAAATATTTTTGAATTAATTTTAGCAAAGGTGAAATATTAAATTTTATTTTTTGGGTATGTTGCAATTCAATTAAAAGATATTCAGTCTGAGCATTACCAGGTCCCCTACCCATTCCTGTAATTGTAGAATCCAACCAAGTGACACCTAAATCTAAAGCCATTAAACTATTTGCCACAGCATTATTTAAATTATTATGCGCATGAATACCCAAGGCACCATGCCAATTTTTACGTAAAGTTTTAATTATGTTTGAAATTTGAGGTGGTCCCATTCCTCCCAAACTATCTGCAAAGTAAAGAACATTTGGAGAATTTTTTTCCGCCATTTTTGCTACTGATATAATTTTCTCTTCGGTTTGTTCGGAAATTTGCATTAAATTAATTGTGACGAAATATCCCATTTTTTGTAAAATTTTACAAATTTTGGTGGTTTCATTGAACTCTTCAAAATGACAGGCTAAACGAACAAGTTTTACTTTTGATTTGTTAGCCTTTTTAAACATGAGTTTGATCGCTTTTGAAAAGCCCAAGGGATGAGATATCAATTCAAATGCATTAACCATAACTCCTACAGTCAAATTTTTTGGTATTGATAATCTATTAAGGTAACTTTCTGTTGTATACCAAGTCGGCCCTTGAAAATCGTTAGTTCGGAAAGATCTGAAACCAAGCTCAACATAATCTACAGCAATTTTGGACATTGATTTCAAATAATCATTAACTACTTCATTGGAAAAATTCCAATTATTGTAATACCCGCCATCTCTAAAGGTACAATCTAAAAGTCTAAATTGTTTGTTCATTTATTTAAATTAATTTATTTTAGATAAGCAATCGTTTAATAATTTGTCACGTTTGCTTAAGTTATCAAGTTTTAAAAAATAATTTTTAGAATTTTTTTTGTTACAAGTATAAAATTTCCCGAATTTAAGATATTTATCTAGCTCCAACAAAAAATTTTTCGTATTATTAAAATAAAAAATTTCATCTTTTGTATCACTTTCCATAAGTCTTTCAAAGATATCTTCTTCTATAACAAAAATATCTGCATCAAAATATAAAGCTTCAAAAAAAACTGTACTTGCCCATGGCATAATATTTAAGTCGGATGTTCTCAACAACTCATTAACAGTAGACTCGTCAGAAACATATGAAATATTATCTGCATTAATATTTTTTAAAACTTTCTTCCATAAACTTTTGTATCCGTCAGGATAATCTTTAATAATAATATTATATTTGTATTGATAATTTTTAAGCAAATGCAATATATCATAGTGAAATTCCCATAATGAAGTTTCGGCTTTTTCACGATTCTGACCAAAATAATACCAATTTTTATGATGAAGGCAGCCTGTTAAAAAAAGAATTGTTTTTTTATTATTTTTTTTTAAATTTTTTTTTGAATACCGTTTCCTATTATCATAGTCAAATTTTAGAGAACCAACTGGTAAAATTTTCTGATTCTTGTGAAGATCTAAATGTTTTAAAATACATTTATCATTTTTTATTAAGTCCTTTAAATGAGATCCATAAGAAATATGGTTTTTGCAAAATCTAAAGTCAGTAATATCGTAACCAGCAATTGAATAGGTTAATCCATAACCTCCGTGTGACCAGGTTACAAAGGGTATTTTAAGATCAATACAGTTTTTTCTAAACGGTATGGTTGCTGAATAAAAAGGATTCATGCTCTGAAAAATTACACATGTGGGTTTAATTCGATTAATTATTTTTTTTGCCTTATTATACTCTTCAAACTGAAAATCCAATTGTTTTGTTAGCTTAAATAAAATTTCATGAAATATTAGTTTAAAGCTTATCTCTTTATTTTTTATTAATTGATAAAAATCTGTTTTATTCTTTAAGTAATCTTTAAATTTGTTAAAAAAAATAGAATTGTTTATAAATTTTTTTTTATTTAAATTGCTATGGTTGTATGATAAAAAAAATTTTGATTGATTGGGATATAACTTTTTATATCTCAAAATTTCAAAACAACCGATTGAAAGATATTTTGGTTTAGTTGTGTAATAATTAATTAAAAAATTAATTTTGTAATAAATGTTTTTTATTTCTTCTTTCATAAAACTCTTAGTGAAAAAAACTATACATTTTTTCAAATTATTAAAAAATAAAACTAAGGTGTTTTTTTTTTGATTGAGTGATATAAAACTAATTTTCATTTTAGTTGAATTATCTTCTAATGTTTTTAACAAATACTTTATTACACTTATTTTAGTGTTAATTAAAATCTTGTCATTAATTAAAATTTCATTTGTGTCTGCAACAACTATTTCGGATGGATCGAATTTTTCAATAAGTTTTGTAATTAATTCAGAATAATAAAATAATTGATCAAAAGAAATTTTTAAAGCAAAATGGTAGTCATTAAAAAATTTCCAATTTAAATTCTTAAATCTCTCATTTGTATTCCACAAAGCATCATCTAAAATTTTTGTGATTTTAATAGTAAGATCCGTTCTTTCTTTATACTTCGACCATAATTCTTTGTGATTACAAAATTGATAAGTTTCAAAATACGGAATTTTATTGGTTTTTAGGATGTAACTTGACTCTGGGTCAAGTGAAACTATTACATCTTTTTCAAAAGACTCTTTTTTATTTATAATATCTTCTGCGTGCCAAGAGAATTCAACTAATATTATTCTCATAAAACGTTATACAATAATTTATATTAAAAAAGTTTATGATTTTTTTTCTAATTTATTTATATAATAAATCAAAAGTCACAATTAATAATTACCAAATTGTCCTTCCGCCATCGATGATCATGTTGTGACCATTCATATAAGATGAGGCGTCAGAGCACAAAAATTGAATTGCTGAACGATATTCGTTTTTATTTGCCATTCTCCCCATGGGAATTAATTTTGATAGTTTTTTTTGAAATTTTTTATTTTGATTATCAGCCACTCCTCCTGGTGACAAAGCATTGCATCTAACTCCATTGCCTGCCCAATATGTAGCTAAATATTTTGTCATCCCTAGCAGCCCTGATTTAATTGCAGAATATGTAAGTGGTTTTACTGGTTGTTGATTTTTATCAAATTTACTTCCAGCATATATTCTTTGATCTGGTGAAATAACAGATAGGTCAGATAGAATATTCAAAATTATTCCTCCCTGATTTTTTGCCATTTCATAACCGAAAATTTTGATACATAAAAAGGCTCCTGACAAACCCACTGAAATTTCCTTATCCCAATTTTTTAAAGACAGATGTTCTAATCTTGTTTTTTTATTCTTTTTTATATTATCTAACTTAGGGTTAATCGCTGCATTATTAATTAAGATATCAACAGCTTTACCTTTCTTTTTTAACTTTTTGAAACATGATAAAATTGAACTTTCTTTAGTTATATCCATTTTTATTGTACAGAAATTTTTGCTGTTAAAATGTTTTTTTAATTTAATTTTATTTTTATCAAGAAATTTTGTATTATAATCGGTTAAAATTACATAAGCACCTATTTCAAGTAGTGCACATGCATGTTCAAAGCCAAGCAAACCTCCTGCGCCAGTGATTAAAGCATTTTTATTTTTTAGATTAAATTTTTTTAAGTTCATGGTTATTATGTATTCAGCTGTTTAACTTGCCCTCCATCAGCAATCCAAACACTACCTGTGACAAAATCTGATTTTGCTGAAGCTAAGAACAAACAAATCTCTGCAATATTTTTGGGATGGCCAAGTTTTTTTAGTGCAACATTAGAATTTAGATTATTTATAACGGCTTTTCTATTTTTTCTTATTTCTTTTTCCCAAACAGACCCTTTAAAAAAGATGTTTCCTGGAGCTATAGCATTAATTCTAACTCCTTTTTGACCAAGAATTTTTGAATTCATTTTGACGTAAGAATTTAATGCAGATTTTGCAACAGAGTAAGTTATGGGCGCGCCAGTAATGTATTCGGCTCCGCAAATCGATGAAATACAAATTATATTTCCTTTGGTTTTGACCAAATATTTTTTCGAGGCTTCTATTATATTTGTTGCACTAAAAAAATTTTTTTTGAAGCTAGTCTGCCAATCTAAATAATTTTCAATACCTGGTTTGACTGACTTGCCGCTACCCACGTTACAAACTAGAATATCTATACCATTTAATAATGAAGCAGTCTTAATTACAATTTTCTTTGCCATTTTGGGATCTTCTACATCTCCATGTACTATTTTTGAATTGTAAATATTCTTCGCTGCTTTATTTAACCTGTCTATATTTCTTCCATTTAATGCAATAATTGAACCTGCTTTGCTAAAATTTTTTGCTATTTCCAAACCAATACCTGATGAGGAACCTGTGACTAGAACTTTTTTATTATTAAGATCGCTGTACATATATATTATTATGAATTTAAAAAAATTTTGTTACAAAATCTCTATATTCTTTAATAGTAGAAACTTGTTGATTATTTTTTGATCTTGCTCCTTGTAGTATAAAATTACCTTTGTACTTAATTTGTTTTAACTTTTTGAAAATGGTAAGAAAATCAGTATTACCTTCACCTAATGGAACAGTATTTCCCTTATAAATTCTATCTTTAATATGAACATTATCTATATATTTACCAAATAAACTTATCTCTACACTTGGGTTAAAACCATATGAAGCACTATTGCCAGTATCATAATTAATTCCAAAAAAATTACGATTAAAATTTTTTATAAATTTCAAATATTTTTTTGGTTCAAAATCCGTTTCGAATAATATCTTAATTTTGTTTAATTGCAATATGGGATAAATACTTTTCAAAAAATTAATTAAAATTATTTCTTGTTTTTGACTTTCTAACTTACCATTATCAACTAATGGTAAAACTATAAATTTAATTCCCATTTTGCTGCCCGCATAGACAATATTCAAAAAATCTATTTGCAAGTTAATTCTTTTTAAGGAGTTAATTTTCCAAAATGGTTTTTGCATAAAACAGTCACCAGTGAGTGATAAAACTTTAAAATTGTACTTCCGGCAAAGGTTTTTAATTTTTGCTTGACCTTTTTTGGTCATTAAGGGATTAGAATAAAGTTTTGCAGAATCCAAAGTCCATTCCAAAATTTTAAAATTTAATCTTTTTCCAATTTTGAATTCATTTTTCCAATTTTTCCAAGGAAAAGATTGTATTTTTTTTCCTTGTATGGGTGATAACCTGCCTTGCATAAATCCAATCTTATGTTTCATTATTTGAATTGATATGGTGTGGAAAAATTATCTTTTTGGTTAATTATTTCTTTGTTTTTTTTATCCCAATTTTTAATTTGTTCATCAATACGAACTTTACATTCTGAACACCATTTATTTAAAATTTTCTTAAATATTTTACCAACTTTACCATCGCCAATTTTAACACCATTAAAACTAGTGACTGGAAGCATACAAAAGGGTGTCGCTGTCATAAATGCTTCGTCGGCATTGTAGACATCATAAGGCTCTATATTTTTTTCTATGACTGGAATACCAAGTTTTGAGCTTAATTCATTCATTACATAAGATCTGGATACTCCTCGTAACATATTTCTGCTTTCAGGACTAATTAATGTACCATTTTTTACAATTAAAAAATTGTCACCAGATCCTTCTGCAATGTAACCATCGGGATCAAGCATTAATGCCCAATTATTTTCACCTTTAAATTGAGAAACTTCAATATTTGCCATTAGGTAGAATAGTCGACTTCGATTTTTAATTTTTGGATCCATTAAACTTGATGGAATCACCCTTTGTGATGGTATGACTGCGTTGATTCCTGTATCAAATAATTTACCCATTCCTGATACGGTCCATCTAAGTGGGAAATCTGCAATTATTACATTTGGACCTTTGTTTAATCCATCAATGCTATGATAAATATCAAGTAATCCTCTTGATACATCAATCATTAATCTGTGTTCTTCTCCTTTACAAAATAAATGTTCATTAGCTTTAGTTGTTTCTAAGCACGCTTTGTGCATATCATTTTTAGACATCTCGAGATTTATTCTTAAAATTTTAAGGCCATCATATAATCGATCTATGTGTTCTCTTAATTTGAAATGTTTTTTATTAAATGACCTGGTCATTTCAAAAACCATATCGCCAAACATTAAAGCAGAATCGTAAATAGATACTTTGGCATTTCTTTCGGGTAAAAATTTACCATTGAAATAAACTAATCTTTCTTTCGATTTCATTTTGTTTTCTTTGGATTAATTATATTGAATATTTTTCTAATTTCAGGTTTTAAAAAAACTGAAAAAAACTTAAGATCATTTTTTGTATCAACTTCAAAGGCTGTGTAATTATCCATAGTGTACCTTGATATTTTGCCACCTAATCTGTTTTTTATTGTTTTATATATTTTTTTTTTGGTTACGTATATAGAACCATTTTCTGTTAAAGTTTCTGGCATATATTTTCTATTTGTGTGTCTTCTGTTAAACGGATTATGACCTAACGGTAACGCTTTTGTATTTTTCATTCTCCAAACAGTGGAGTGCCAATTAACACAGGAAAAAAGAGAATCGGCTTTTTCTTTAATAAATTTATTAATCGCATCATCCAAATCATCAATTCTTCTTATTGGAGAAGTTGGCTGCAAAAGTACAATATTATCAAACTCTTCTTTGAAAATATTTTCAATATATTTTATCGCATGTAAAACTGACGGTTCAATCTGTATAGTTTCATTTGACAGATGTTTTGGTCTAAAAATTATTTTTGCACCATATTTTTCTGCAACTTTTGCTATCTCTTTACCATCTGTAGAAACAAAAATATCCTTTATAAATTTTGATTTTTTTGCTGCCTCTATTGAATAAGAAATAAGTGGGTGACCGTTAATTTTGACAATATTTTTATTTTTTATCTCTTTTGAACCAGCACGAGCAGGAATTACCGCAATAAATCTTTCTTGTTTTCTACTCATTTGGTGCAATAAAGAAGTGAGTTTTAATCAATTTTTACTCGAAGTTTTTTTCTAATGATCTCTTCTTTGTCTGATATTCTTTTAATACCATCTCCTTTAATTCGAGACACCATTCTAATCGTTGTTGCAAAATTTTTTAAAGCACCTATTTCTATAGAAGCAGCTTGATCAGAACCGTACATAGCTCTATCTGAAGTAATATGTCTTTCAATTGATGTTGCTCCCAAAGCTGCCGCTGTTATACATACTTGTAATAATGCGCTTTCATGTCCCGAATACCCTACGTTACAATTATATCTTTTTTTCAACGTCTGAATACATAATATGTTTGCTTCATCTACTGGTAATGGATAAGTGCTATTACAATGCATAATTTCAAATGGACATTTAACTTTCTTAAATATATCTACTGTCTCATCTATTTCTTCTAAAGTTGACATGCCAGTTGAAATAAAAGTTTTTTTTCTTTCCATTGCTATTTTTTTAACCAAAGGCTTATTTCCTAACATTGGTGAAGCAAGTTTATTAAATTCAACATTAAAACTTGCTATAAATTCTTGAGATTCCAAATCCCAAGATGATGCAAACCATTTAATTTGTTTCTCCTTACAATATTTATTTATTTCCTGATATTCTTTTCTATCGAGTTCAAGTCCCAATTTTTGATCTCTTTGTGTGGTACCCCAAGGACTTTCTCTAGAGCTATCCAAAAATTCTTTTGAATAAACCTTTTCAACATTTCTTTTTTGAAACTTTACAGCATCAAACCCGGCTTCAGCAGCTGAATCTATTAATTGTTTTACAATATTCATATCACCGTTGTGATTGATTCCAATTTCTGCGATTAAAAAAATGCTCATTTATTTACTCATTCTACAAATTGCACAAGGTTGAAATCTGGATCATAACAAAAACAAGTTTTTACAGGATCAAAATCTGACTTTAATGGAGGAGATAAAAATTTTACTTTATTTTTTTTTAATTTTTTATACAGACGACCAATTTTTTTAACCGTGAAACAAAGATGCAATGTTCCAACATTATAAAATCTTTTAGGCTTTTTGATTTTGTTTTTTTTTGCATTGATAAACTCGATAAGTTCAACATAAACATGATCTGGAGATATTGCCTTTATAACTTTGGCTTTAAGTTTTTTTTCTTTTATTAATTTGTTAAAGTAATCCCCTTCCTCAACAAAATTTTGAATAATTTTTAGATTCAATAATTCACAATAAAATTTGCGTGATTTTGAAATGTCACTTACAATTAAACCAGTATGTCTATATTTTTTTAGCATTTTCTATAGTTTTTTTACAATCTAGCACTATTTTATTTTTTATATTACCTTTTTGACTATTATGAAATCTATATTCATATTTTTTTTAAGATATATGGATCTTTATACAAATCTTGCTTAAAAGATTTACTATTTAAATCTATCTTCTTTAATAAAAATAATTTTACCAACTCCTCATTAAATTCATTTTTCCTAGAATATCTAACTTCTTTCGATTTACTTTGTAATTCTGGCAAATATTTGAAAATTGTTCCATTCTTAATTCTTTCAGCAAGGGAATGAATGGCAGATTTAACAGTAGACATTGTATATAAAAAAGGATCATCTTTTATTTCGGATAAGGAGTGATAAAGCATTGGGCCAGAATCTAATCCTTTAGATAACATATGAATAGTAGCGCCAACTAAATGAGGATTGTTATCATATAATGCCCAAAAATTGCAATCCGTTCCTCTATAATAAGGAGAAACACCCATATGGATATTAAGAGCTTTGTGATTTACAAGAAAATCTACCAACTCACCTTTAATGTAACTAGAGCCAAAAACTAAATAGATATCACTTTTTAAAAAGTCGGATAAAAATTCGATTGAGCATTTATTTAAGTCTCCACCTTCCAAAGGTAATAGATTAATATTTTTTTTTATTCCTGAAACATATGAATTGCCAAATAATTCTTTTTGGGCGTTGCTTACCTTTGAAAAATATTCTTTCATTGCATCTGTAGCGGGGTAACGACCAGGAACAATTCCTGGAAAAATTGTTCTATTTTCTTGAATAACAAATAATTCTTTCGCTATATTTGAAAGAATATTTACAAAATAATTATGTCTCGATTGATTTGCCGTAAACAATGTTATTTTCATTAATTTATCATTCTCATAACATCAGCGTGATTTTGTCGTGCTATTTCATATTTTGAAACGTTAATTTTTTTCATATTTTTATCTAAATGCATCATTTGTTTAAAACCTATTTCTATGCCTAGCTTTTCCAAAACCTTAAATGTATCACTATTACAAGACCCACACGGATGAGACATGGACACTATGTCAGTTGATCGACAGTTAAGTATTTTAGAGACAATATTTTGATTTTTAGTATATTCCTCTAGTTGTTCATTATAATTCAATTTTTCCAATGTCGTTGGGTGGTTATGTGAATGTAAACCGATTATATGCCCAAGATCTTTCATTTGAATTAAATTTGATTTAGAAATAAACAAAACATCACTCAATCCTTTAGGATCAAACTTCTTTTGTTCAAACATTTTAAACATCAGTTTTTGATATTCATCTTTGTTTAAAATTGCATCTCTAACCATTCTAAATTTTATGTCATTGATAGTATAATAAGGATGATGTTTTTTTCTTTTATCAATAATATTTTTTCTTTGGTTAAAGTAATTATCTAAATTCTCACCATAAACTTCAAAAAAAAAATTATAAAATTCATCTACATTTTTAAAAAAATTCATTCTGAAATATCTATAAATCTCTAACAAATCAGGATTTTCAATAAAAACTGATGAATAAATAAAAAAGAATCCTTTAATATTTAAATCCTTCATCACGGGTACAGCAATATCATATTGACTTTTTAAGCAATCATCAAAAGTTAAACACAAATTTGTATTTGTTAATTTATTTTCTTTAAATCTTAATAAAAACTCATCAGCATTTAGTATGTTTTCTCGCCCTACAAACTCAATCAGTTTATAAAAATCATGTTGATTAATTGAACCTTGGCTTTTTTTATGAAAATTATCATCATGGAAATGATGAAACATAATTCCATGAAAAAAATTATTTTTGTTTGAAAAATACATAATTAGTAAGATAGTTATGAATATTGAAAAAATTTATTATTTTAATTTAATATTTAAGTAGTAGGTATTATCTAAAACATTTAATGAATTGGTAAAATAAACCTCATTATTAAAAACTACTGTCCAACTTCTCATAGGGTCCGTTGATTTTTTTTTTACATTTAAGGTTTTTGGAAACCTAATTTTAATAAATTTAAACTCTTTAGTTTTTTCATTTTTGTTAAGGATTCTGCTTATTGTTTTCATTGAAAATTTATTCCAACCTGGCTGATTAATTTTATTTATCCAATAATTTTTTTTAGTGCAATCTCTATATCTCGTAATTACATCAACCGGCTTATCATTAATGCCTCCTTGTAAAAATATTTCTCCAGATTTATTACATCTGTTAATAATTTGATGTAAAAAATTTTCAACATTATCATAAATACAAAGAACACCTGTTGTATGCACTATATCAGCTTTATAAGTAGAAAATTTTGGTTTTTTAGTTATATCATCTAAAAAAATATTTGCATTTGTATTTTTTTTTGAAATTTTAACTAATTCTTTAAAATTATCAGATCCCAAAAATTTCCATTTTGGTAATTGTTTTTCAAGATATTTCAACATATACCCATTGCCACAGCCAACATCCCAAAATGTTATTTTTTTATTTTTATTTTTTTTAATTAGATTAAATAAAAATTTCCAAGCAAATTTAGGTTTATGTAAATACGTTTTCTTATTTAAATATACTATTTTATCGTGATCTCGTATCATATTGGCACGTTAACATTTCCAGAAAAAAATTTACTACTTTTTATATAAAAAATTAAAAAAAATATATAAGGCGAGTAAATTAGGAAAAATGTAAAGTTTTTCATTAGTTGGCAATTAACTACTAACTTTTATTAATTTTTTAACTATTTTCAATTATTCTAATACAATCTAGCATTACTTTATTTTTTATATTACTTTTTTCTTTTACATGATAGATTTTTTTATTGAGTTCTGTTATTTCGTCTCTTAATTTATTCGAACTATTAAATAACAAAGATTTACTTTTTTCTAATAATTCTTCAAAATCATAACAGATTATTCCCGAAGACAAATAATCAAAGGCACCTGCTATAATTTTTTTCATATTGTGTGTATATTCATGAAATAATACTGGTATTTCATGCACCAAACACTCATCTGCTAAAGACGTGTTTTTTGCTATAATTAGATCTGCATTAGCACATAATTTATAAGAATAATGAGATTCTTCATAATTGTTGGATATAACTATATTTTTGCAATTATTTATTTTATTTAAAATATTGTTAAAATAAGGATCGGATGCCCAGTCTAAAACTTTATATCTTAAGATTATAAAAGTATTATCTAAATTTTGAGAGAGTCGAATAACATCCTCCAAAAAACTTATTTGCGCTGACCAATTTACTATTGGATCTGTGTAGGACTCAAACCAATGATTTGGACAATGATGACCTAAAACAACTAATATTTTTTTACCACTTTTTTTGGCACTAGAAATCTCTTCTGGAATAGATTGTCCTTTATAAAGTGATATATAATCACTTCTGTATTGACCCACTGGAACAATATTTTTTATATCGTAATATTTCGATTTTTTAATAATTTTTGCACTGTATTCACTAGCTGCATAATAGGTATCAAGAACTACATTAGCAAAAGAAGTATAAAAAGTTGTTATGAACCGTTCTTGGGTTGCGACAGTTTTTATATTATTTTTTTCTAAAGCCAGTATTAAGGGTTTTGGACATAAACAGTCATAATCAATTATAGCCACTTTAAGGTTTTTAAATTTTTTTATGGCCTCATGATATTTTAAATATGAATTATACTGTTGCATACATAATACCCATCCAAGGAATGTTGACCAGCTTCTAATTAAATAGAGCGTTTTTAAAGAAGCCAGTAATGTTTTAAAAAAAACTTTACTGTTTGAAATAGAAACTGTTTTGATACACAACCAATTAATGTTTTTGTCTGGGCTAGAATAGTTTGAATAATCTAGATGCAAAAGATTATATTTGTTAAAATATGAGTTAATATCATCTGAATAATAAAGTGATTTTTCAAAAAGTAAGTTATTTTTTGAAGCTCCATTATCAGAGTAACCTATATAAATTCCTTTATGTACAACAAATACTACTTTTTGTTTTTCAAACTTTTTAATGATATTATTATTTAGGTTTTCATTTTCTTTTTGAATATTATTTTTACTTATAAATTTTGAAAAAAAAGAAAAGATTTTCTTGGGAATTTTTATAAAAAATCTAAATATATCTATAGGAATAATTATTTTTGTTATATTGCTGCCTGTGTCTGAAGTATAAAAAGATTTAGTTTCAAAGCTTACGTATATTATTTTTTTTGAGGGGTATAAAGCTGCCCATATACCAAGCCTGCCTGATGTAGACATTTGTTGCGAAAAAATAACATCTTGCAATACCAGCCTAAGTTTTTTTATATTTTTCTCATCTATTGAAAATAAATTACAATACTTTTTTAAAATTTCATCAGGTGCTAATTTCAAATTTTTTTTATATCCTATTTCATCTGGGTCAAAATCAGATAAAGCGCTGGTCGCTTTTCCAGAAAGTTTTTTTTCTAATTCTATTGGTAAAGGAAAAATATTTTTCTCCTTAAGTTTATTTGCAATTTTATTTTTCTTAATGTCTGACTGTACATCAATATAAAGATAGAAAACTTTAAAATTAAAATACTTAAGTATTGTCAATAATGGCAATTGCCAACGTGTTATGTTTCCAAAAACAATATGCATGAATTTAATTAAATATAATTTAAAAATTAATTAGGATAGTTTCTAAATAAGAATCTTAATTTGTTTTTTCAAATAGTTGTCCAACCGCCATCTACTAAAATATTTGAGCCAGTAATATACGAAGAAGCATCAGACGCTATAAAAGTAATTACATTTGCAACTTCATCTGGATCACCTAATCTTTTAAGAGGAACTTTATTTTCATAATTTTTAACGAATTGTTTTTGTTGGTATCGTAACTTTCCGGCTACATGACCTTTTAATCCACCAGAACAAATACTATTAATCCTAATGCCATATCTTCCATAATAAGATGCCATCTGTCTGGTTAAGTTTACCAATCCACCTTTAATCATAGAATAGGGCATATTTTCTTTCATTTGTGTTTTATAATAAATATTTAAATCTTGACCCAGTAGACCATAAATAGAATTTAAATTTATAATACTTCCCTTTATTTTGTTTTTTACCATTTTGTCAGCTACAATTTTTGAAAGCCAAGCATAGCTATTCATGTGAATTTCTATATTTTTTGTCATTCTTTTTAAATTAATTTTGTCAAACGAGCATTGATCCCAATCTTTAGTTCTTGGATATGAACAATTAATGAAAATATCTGGAAAACCATTTTTTTTAATAATTCTACAAAAATTTTTTTCCAAAGTTTTCAATTTGGAACAATCAAATCTTTCATATCTTGCATTTCTTTGAATTTTTTCTTTTCGAATATCGAGAATGATAACTTTTCCTCCGACTGCTAGAGTGTTTGTAACCACTTTTGATCCTATTAGTCCAAAACCACCTAATATATAAACTTTTTTGTTGGTTAGATGAATTTTGCATAAAAATGACATAATTTAATTTTTTTTGTTTAATTTTTTATAATTTTTTTCCTTTTTTCATCAAAAATTGAACCAATTTAAAATCAAGTTTACTATCTATATCAATAGATCTGTTTTCAGGCATTTCATAAAAAACAGTTTTATCATGATATAAAGATTGTGAATTAACCAAAGTTTTTCTATTCCAAATATAAATTGATGCATTCATATCATAAGTTATTGGAACATCTTGTCTTGCTGAAAAAATTTTTTTAACATTTTTTACTTTTTGAACTTTTTTATTTACAATCTCTACAATATTGAAATATGGATTTTTTTTTGATTTAGTTCCTGAGATTAAGATATTTCCTTTTTTTTTTATAAAAACTTTATATGCTCTAACTATATCTTCAACTTTTCTTAAAGGTGAAGTGATATCCAAATCTACTATATATTTGAATTTTTTATCATAATATTTTTCTGATTCTATTAAGGCATGTTTAATAGCCAATATTTTTGAACTTTTATTGGTTGAAAGTTTTTTTGGACGTATAAACCACCCTTCCGCTCCATAAGACTTCGCATGCTTTAATATTTTCTTAGAATCAGTCGATACTACTATATTATCAAAAATTTTTGATTTTATTGCTTGTTTGATTGTGAAATACATCAGTGGTTTACCATTAATTAATTTAAGACTTTTGTTTTTTACTTCTTGAGATCCACCTCTCATACATATAGTGCACAAAGTTGAATTCATTATCTCTATCTCTTTGATTTAGATCTTATTTGATTAATTAAATATACAAGCTGTCTTCCTTCTTCGAAGGAACAAAGTCTATCTGTGTATTTGTTCTTTTTTAGTATGGCCAAATGCTGCCTTTTATACTCAGCATTTCTATTTGAATTATTAAAGTTATATATTTTTTTTTTATTTCCATTATGATAAACAACATTTTTTTTATTTAGATCTGCCTGTACACTTATATTTTTACCATCTATAAATATTTTTCTAGTTGGGTTGCGTGTAAAATAATTTAAAGTAATTTGAATAGAAGAAACTTTTGTAGTTTTTCCAATTAAATTTGCAAAATCCTCTGTTTCAATATTTAAATTTGAAAGTTTTTTTATTTTACAATGTTCAATTTGCACTTTACCAAACAACCATTGAACATAGTCAAGTTCATGACTCAAGTCTAATAATACTCCTCCGCCAAGATCTTTTTTTGCGCTTGATGAATGTTTGTAATTTATATTGCTTCTCCAATCAGGTAAATAGGATCCGCAAAAAATATTTACACTCCATATTTCTTTTGATTTTATTTTTTTTTTTAAAAAATTTATTATTGGATTAAACCTTAAATTGTATCCAATATAATATTTATTATTTTTTATATTGATTTTATCTGGTTTTGAAAATAAAGGTTTCTCCACTAAAACAAATTTATTTTTGCAATTTTTTTCAATAAAGCTTATTTTATTAATATGATCGCTTGTGGGATTGCTTATCACTATATAATCCGGATTAACTTCGTTTAATGCTTTTATTGTTTTAATCGTACGAAAATTCGAAAGTTTTTGGTTTGTTAAAATGGTTATGTTTTTCTTTTTAACCAACTTAGATAAAATATTTACATGTCTTCTGCCAATAGACCCATAGCCTGAAACTAAAACCGATTTAATCATATTAATCGATCTACAGCTTTATGATATTCTGACCATTGACCAACATCTATCCATGATCCATCATCGATAGGATAGACACCTATTTGTTTCTTTTTTGCTTTTGCGTCTTTTATCAAATCTGTCATATCGTAAATTTTGTTCTTCGGTATTAATCTTATCAAGCTTGGATTCAATAAATACATTCCAACATTTACGAAAAAATCAAATTTGGGTTTTTCAACAATCCTTTGCAGGTATCCTTTCTTAGTAAGTTTGCAAGTTCCATACGGAATTATATGCTCCTTAGAGGAAACTACCAAGGTTACATCGTTACAATTAGCAATATGGAAATTCATCAAATCTTCAAAATTTATATTTATTATTGTATCGCAATTAGTGACTATAAAAGGTTTTTTTAATTTACTTTTTAACAACCTAAGACCTCCGGCCGTTCCAAGCGGTTTAGATTCATCAATAAAGGATAATTTAAATTTAGGTTTCATTTCCTGGAAGTAAGCTTTAAGAATTTTACTTTTATAGTTTATGGTAACAAAAAAATTATAAAATTTATTTTTAATAAATCTTTCAATTATATGTTCTATAACGGGCTTTTCATTAATCGGTACCAGAGGTTTTGGTAAGACATTAGTAAAAGGTTCTAACCTAGTTCCCTTGCCTCCTGCCATGATAACAACCGCTGTTGAAAATTTTTTTAAATGTTTGCTGTTTTTTGTTTTTTTAAACAAATCAGTAAAAAAAATCAAATCTACAACCTTTTTTGAACTATCTATAATTGGGATAACATCTACCTCTTTTTTTACAAAAAAATCTTTTGTTTGACTTAGTGAGTATTGATCTTTTCTTAAAAAAGTTGGGTTTTTTTCATAGATGTTACTAATCTTATCATTTAGAAACTTTCCTTTTAAGATAACTCTTCTAACATCTCCATCAGTAAGCGTACCAAGAAGTTTAGTTTTATTATTTACAACAATTAAACAACTTTCGCCCGATTTATCCAATTGTCTAAGAGCCTCTTTAATACTTGAGTTTGGTTGGATAAATAATTTTTTCATTCTTGAAAATTTCATCTTTGCTAAGATATATCTATTTTATATTTTTTTAAAATTTCTAAGCCTTTTTTAAAAGAACTAAAATCGATAATATCATCTGTTTCCAGGGTAACTTTATATTCTTCTTCTAACGCAGCTACTAAAGTCATATGTGCAATAGAGTCCCATTCCTCAATTTCATTATATTTAATGTTTTCGTTAAATTTATTATCACTAATATTTAGTGCATCTTTAAAAATTTTAGAATATTTCTCAACTGCTGACATTATTATTTTAAATTCCCTTAAATTTTGAGATTATTTTTTCCGATATAAAATCAGGTGTTAGGTTAAATTTTTGTTTTAAAAACTTGTAATCTCCGCCTTCACTATAGGAATCATTCACGCCAAAGAAAATTTGTTCAGGAGAATTTTTTATACCCACTAAACACTCTGCAATTGCACTTCCCAAACCACCGATGATATTATGTTCCTCGATTGAAACAATTAGTTTAGATTTTTTTGCACTTTCGTTTACTTTGTTTGTATCTATTGGTTTAATTGTATGCATGTTAACAACTTCTGCATCAATATTACTCTCGTTCAAAATTTTTGAACAATCCAAGGCAATTTTTACCATTGTTCCTGTGGCAAAAATACTGATATCTTTACCTTCTTTAAGCGTAATAGATTGGCCAATTTTAAAATTATAATCTTCCTCATAAATCTGATCTATATTTGCTCCACCTGTTAAACGAATATAAACAGAATTTTTATGATCTAAACTTGCTAAAACAGCCTTAACCGCTTCACCGCTATCAGCTGGAGAAATTATTGTTAGATTAGGAATTGATCTTAAAATTCCGATATCCTCAATGCAGCAATGAGTATATCCCAAAGTTCCTAAAACTAATCCGCTTGCCAGACCTACCATGCAAATTTTTTGCCTCATATAACCCAAATTAACTTTTATTTGTTCACAGCATCTTATTGTTTGAAAGGGTGCAAAAGTTGTAGTAATCACATTAAAACCTTCGCTTGCAAGACCGGCTCCAATACCAATGAGATTTTGTTCAGCAATTCCAACATCTAAATACTTATTAGAAAATTTTTTTTTGAATCGACCTAGACCTGCGGAGGTAGACACATCTCCGGTTAATATCATTAGTTTATCGATTGTGTTTCCTAATTCAAGTGCCATTACCCCAAACGTAGCTCTCATACCGAGTCTGGACCAAATTTTAAAATTTGCCTTATTAAGGATTTTATTCTGGGTCATTTAGATCCAGTTCTTTTAATGCATCATCATATTGTTTCTTAGTCATTATATTATGATGCCAGTCATTATTATTTTCTGAGAAACTGAATCCTCTGCCTTTTATAGTATTAGCAAGAATTAATTTTGGCTTTTCTGAAACATGATTAAAGGCCGCTAAAATTTGTTTAACATCATGACCGTCAATTTCTTTCACATCCCAATTAAAACTTTTCCATTTGTCGCCCAATTTTCTAGTTGACATAATTTCTTCATTGGTACCTGTTTGTTGAAGATTATTATTATCAAGAATTGTAGTTAAGTTATTTAATTTAAAATGAGCGGCTGACATAGATGCCTCCCAAACTGAACCTTCATTACATTCTCCATCTCCTATCAAAACAAATACTTTATAATCTTTATTTTTTTTTTTGGCTGCAAGTGCAACTCCTATTCCAAGAGATAGACCCATGCCTAAACTGCCATTTGAAAATTCAATTCCTTTTTTTTTATTAATTACTGGATGTCCCAAAAGAAAACTTCCATTTTGTTCAAATAAATTTAAGTCCTCTTTTTTAAAATATCCTTTTTCATATAATGCAGAATAATAACCTAAACATGCATGACCCTTGCTTAAAATAAATCTATCTCTATCTTCCCACAATGGATTAGAAGAATCGAATTTTAAAATATTATTATAAAGAGTTGCTAAAATCTCAACGGTAGATAAAGATCCACCAAAATGAGAGCTGCTCGCTCCAGCTACAAGTGACATATAAAGTATATTTTTTCTAATCTGCTTAGCAAAATTTTTTATTTCTGTAATTTGATCTTGGTTGGACATTTTAAGTATTAATATCCACCTGTAGCAAAAACTACTTCTCCACTAACATAACGGGACATATCAGAAGCCAAAAATAATATTACATCAGAAATTTCATCAGGTTCTGCTGCTCTTTTTAGTGGAACTCTTTCAATGGCTTCATCTATTATTTTTCTTGAAACATCTTTGTTCAACATATCAGTCTTGGTTATTCCTGGAGCGACTGCATTGACTCTAATGTTAAAACTACCCAATTCTTTAGATAGTACTTTTGTGAAGGCAATCAAAGCTGCTTTACTGGATGCATACCCTGTCCTTCCTAAATCGCATTCAAGTGCCGCATTAGATGCAACATTGATAATTGTACCCTTTTTATTTTTAATCATTATTTTCATAAGTTTTTGTGTCAGAAATAAATGAGAAAAAAAATTAATTTCAAAAATTTCTTTAATTTTTTTAATAGGAGTCATCTGAAAGAGAGCCACCTGATTAATTCCGGCATTGTTAACCAATATTTCAATGTTATCTGAGAGACTAAATATTTCTTTTATTCCTTTTTCAATTTCGTCTTTGTTCAAAAGATCAAAATAAAATGGGGTTATTTTGTTTTTATATTCATTTGAAATATTAATTATATCATTTTCAAATTGTGAACTTTTTTTCCTAGCACAGGCAATAATATTAGCACCATTTTCAGAGAATTTTCTTAATATTGAGAGACCAATGCCTCTATTGGCGCCAGTTATCAAAGCTAATTTATTTTTGAGCATCAATTTATTTCTTAATTTTATATATCAAAAAAAACTTTTTTTCTGTGTTTTTCGAAATTGAAAGTTAACAATTTTTTTGAAATTTTGTAAGCTGCTTGTCCATTACCGTATATTTTTAGTTGATTTTTTATTTTTTTCTTAAAGTTTTTATTTAATATTTTATTAACTGATTTAATTATCGCCTTTTTTAAAACAGGGCAGTTAATAATACTTTGAGCCATAATTCTTCCACTCTGTCTATCGCCAATATTAACAGTACCGATTCCAAAAAAAGGAACTTCTGATATTGCGCTGGATGAATTACCAATCGCACCATCTACTACTCTTAATAAGGACAAATAAACCCTACTACCTAGAGATTTCTTAAATAAAAAATTCTTTAATCTATTTTTTTCAATGAATGATTTAATTTGATTTATCATCACAACACCCTGGGCGTCAGCATTTGGTGATGTAATAATTATTCCAGTATTTTTAATTAGTCTCAGTGAATTAAGCAGTATTAATAAGTTTTTTAGCGTTTTTTTATCATCTATTGTCTCGGGATGATAGGTAACAACTAAATTTTTTTTTAAAAATTTAAATTTAATTTTTTCTTCTAGTTCATTTATTGTTAGATAATCATTATTTTTAATCTTCGTAAGATTTAAACTGCCGTAATTAAAAATAGTTTTTGGATCTTCACCTAGCTGGATCAATCTATTTTTATAATCTTCTAAAACTGGAAAATGTAGATTTGATAATTTGCTGATTGAATGCCTAAATCCATCATCAATTGACCCGACCGTCTTTTCTCCTCCAGCAATATGTGCAATTGGGATCCTAAGTATATATGCCGCAACAGTGGCGGCTAGCATTTCATATCTGTCACCAAAAACTACAAATATATCTGGTTTGGCTTTAAACAGGGTTTCGGAAATTTTCTTTACACTGTCAGCAAATGATATAGCAACATTTTTTGAATTTTTATTATTACATAAAATTTTTGTTTTAAAAATTGCACAATTTTTTTTATTTTTTATTTCCTTTATAGTATTACCAAAAACTTTGCTAGTGTGACTTCCGGATACTATTAATTGCACAAAAAAAAACTTGTTCTTAATAGTCGTTTTTAATAGCTCATTAATATTTCCAAAATCAGCCCTTGAAGTAGTTACAAAGCAAATTTTTTTCATATTTTTATGAGTTCATCTTCTGTAAAATTTTTTTTCGCAATTTTTCCTATCACTTGGAATAATTTCATTGGAGAAATTCCATTTCCTGGTCTTTTGACCGTTAAATTTTTTTTTGAAAATTTTTCACCTTTTTTAATATTAGTGGCTGCAACTAATGAATTTCTTGCAATTATTATATTTTTTTTTTCACTAGCAGAAACTTTTTTTATTCCATCTCCTAAGGCAATAGAAATTTTTCTCACACCCTTTACTAACTTTTTTAATTCATTGCCAGTAATACTTGTTTTATGATCTGGCCCAGATAAGTTTTTATTGAGCGTAAAATGCTTTTCTATTATTGTTGCGCCTAATGCAGTTGCTGCTAAAGATGCTTCAATTCCTTCTGTATGATCAGAATATCCAATACTAACCTTAAATTTTTTCTTTAATGAAAGCATTGCTCGCAAATTGGCGTGATAAATTGGAGTTGGATATTCTGTGTTGCATTGCATAATTGTAATATTTTTTTTTCTAGTACCATTTGAAACTAAAATTTTTAATGCATTTTCTATTTCTTTCATATTAGACATTCCTGTTGAAAGTATAATTTTTTTTTTTAGTCTAGCAATTTTTTGAAGATAAGGTAAATTTGTAATTTCTCCGGATGGTATCTTAATAAATTTCATATTTAATTTACCTAGGAAATCAATCGATTTTAGATCGAATGGTGTAGACAAAAATTCAATTTTTTTTTTATTACAATATTTTTTTAACTTTTTAAAATTTTTATAAGATAATCGAAATTTATTAGCCATCGAGAGTTGATTTTCATTCTGAAGTCCATTTTTATTCTGATATTTTGCCTTTTTGGCAAATTTAGAGATGTGCATCTTAGGTATTGACGTTTGAAATTTAACAAAATCAGCTCCAGATTTTTTTGCTAAATCTACTAGTTTGTAAGCAAATTTTAATTTACCGTTATGATTGGGGCCAGCTTCAGCTATTATAATTACTCTTTTCATTATTTACAATTTTTTTGATTTTTTGTTAAGCCTTAATTGAACATATTTAAAAGCATTAACATTTACCAATTTTTAAATTGAATTTTAGTTTATTTATAAATTATAAAAATCAGATGCGGAATTATTATTAACTCTTTTTTTTGTATTTACGTTATCTATAGTAGTCGCCCTTTTGCAAGGTAGTGAAAAATACTTAGCATAGCTATACCACTTTGAAGAATTTTCTATAATGTCAAAATATTGCGCTAATGATTTTTTTTCATCATTAAATAACCCAAGTTTGTTGTAACACACGGATGAGAAATAATGTGCAAAAGCTTGTTCCGATGTACGACTAATCACATTTTTGAAACTAAGTAACGCAAGGTCAGAACGTCCATTTTTTAAATCATAATTTTCAACAAAATTAACTTCTAAATTTATTAACCATCTCATTTCAACAATTTCTTCTGGTGTAGAATGATCCAATTTAATATTTGCATTTCCTATATGATAGTCCTCTGGATTATCAGAAACTAATAGGTTATGTTTTTTACAGTATTCATAAAGAGGACTACCTGCTATTGGAGTTGCTATCATAACGGAAACCCAATTAAATCCAGCTTGTTTCATAAAATTTACACTTTCCAAAATTTCTTCTTTTTTTTCTCCTGGAAAACCTAATACAAAAGAACCCCGTATATAAAAATCTCTTTCTCTTAATATTGTAATTGCTTTTCTGACTCTTGAAAGTTTTTGATAAGGTTTATGTATTATCTCAGTAAGTACTCGTTCACTTCCTGACTCAACTGCTAACTGTGCCATATTTGCTCCTGCCTCTTTTAGTGCATCAACTGTTTCTTCGTGCATCATATTTTGCACTGATATCCCATTTGTAAACTCAATTTTCAAATCTTCATGCTTAAGTTTCTGTAAAATTAATTTGGCTTTTACTTTGTGGCCAAAAAAAAGATCATCCTCTATAAGAAGAACGTTAACACCATAATCTTTTTTTAAACGACGAACATCACTAACTACTCTATCAGCACTATTATAACGCATAGTTCGGCCGTGAACTATATGAGTTGCACAAAAATTGCATTTAAAAGGACATCCTCTTGATACCATTATCGATGCACAAACTGATGAACTTGTATCACCATGAAATCTGTTTACTGCCTGATATCTATTAAAATCGATTAGTTGATATGGTAACGGAGGAATATCATCAAGATTATCAATAAGGTCCATGGGTACTTCTATTTTTTTCAACATTCTTTTTCTAGTAGTCCAACCTTTAGCCTCTTCTACAAAGGCTTTACGGTCTTTGCTTTTAACTAAATTAAGAAACGGTTTTTCTGCTTCGCCAACTGCAATAGCATCTAATTCTTTTGATTTACTGAATACATATGAACTTAAATTAGATGGAGCTCCGCCTCCTGCAACTATAAAACAGTTCGGCCAATTTTTTTTTGCTAGTTTTGAAAATTCCAGCACATAGCCTACATTAGAATTAAAAATAGCTGTGATTCCTACAATATCAAAATTTTTATTATATCTTTCTTTTAAATGGTAATTAAGAAATTTATCCCAATTTAACGTACCACCAGACCCCAGTAATTCAACAACTTCTAAATTTAAGTCTAATACTTCAAAGTTAACATCCGCGTGTTTAGCAACATAACCGGCTATTGAAAGAACACCCATTGGCATTGATCTGGTAGTTCCTAGATTAGCTCCGGGGTTATCACCCTCTACATGCTTTAATAGATTATGCAGTGGAAGATTGGGAGGAACTATAAATAATACGTTACATTTACTCATTTTTTTAAATTTTTATGTTAAATCTAATATTGATACTACTTAATAAATTGATCATTGCAAAATAATTTCTATCATTATTAGTTCATTAAATATATTATAGTGGTCTCCAACTTCTTAGAAAAGCTTTTTGATTTTTCTGAAGCACCACTTGAATAGCTAACATAATATCTTTTTCTCCACCATTTCTCCTTATTTGCTGGTTTAGCCATCCCGTTTTTTTACCATCAACATCAAATTTAATTTTAATTTTTAAATTCTTATTTCGATTTTTTATTGAAGAGTCTTTATTTTCTACTTTATTACTAAAAGTAGAAATTGGAGCAAAGGAATCTCTTGCCTCACCCTTTCTAACTGTTTTATCCACCGTACTGCCTGTATTAATATAATCGTAATCAGCAATATAATTAGTTAAGTGATTAGCTATTTGAAACGACAATTCCATATCATCATGTTTGTTATTAATAAAATTAGACCCTCCATTTATACTAAACACTCGTTGAGAACAAAATTTGACTAATTCATTTATAATAAAATTTTGATTTGGCAATTTTTCTTTAATTGCTTGACCTATTAAGCCTAAGAATTCATTTCTTAAATCGGGATTAATAAGGAGTTTGGCTGCATATTCATAATTTAATTTTGGAAAACCATGTTTTATAATTTTGTTAAAGTTGTTTTCTTGAAGGAAATAATTATCAGCGTCTTCAACAGACTCGTACCATTCGTCATTTGCGGTTTTTGTGAATCTTTTAATATACTTTGATAATAACGGATATTTATTTTCATCAATTTTTTTTGAGACTTCGGCTATAATGCCAATGGGATGCAGGTTATTTTTATATACAAAGTCAAGCATTGGTCTACCTAGCTCAATGTAATATAACAAAAAGAAATTTGCGTTGAATAAACGCAGCTCAAGAAGATCTTTTGTACTCATAGAATTAGTTTTGCGAATACATTTCTCATACTCAATAACTTTTATTCCTCCATATTCACCGTATGCAGAAGGAATAACACGATAACGAAATTTTAAACCAAATTTTTTTATATAATCGTCTTCAGCCATAACGCTTCCATCCAAAAGACGAATATCTGCAACTGAAGCTCTTTGGAAACCAAAATCAATAACCTTTTTCATACTCTCTATATATTGTGTTTTAGTTTCACCTGGTAAACCAAGCATTATGTCAGTCATAACTTCGTGGCCATTCTTTTTAACTCCCGCAACATATTCTTCAATAGCTTTATTGCTTAGATTTCTCCTTCCGGAGTATTCGAGAACATCTGGTGTCAAAGTTTGCACCGCAAATTCTGGAATGCATCTTTTTCCCAAAATTTTGGAAATCTCTAAATTTCTTTTTACGCTATTTTTTGCTTGTGCAACAAATATTCTATCGGCTTTTTTATATTGGTCAGATAATCTTCTTACTTCTTCTGCAATTTCAGTATCTCTTTTTAAAATACCAAAATTTGCATCAGCTATAGTTAGATTAAATTGATTTTCAGATTTTTTGAAAATATAACGGAGTTCCTCAATGACAGTATCAAAATCAAAAATTCTAATTTTATTTAATTCAAAATCACCCCATACACAAAAATGACATTGGTAGGGACAATTTCTATTAGTTTCAATCAATGGCTGAAGTGGAAATGAAGAATTGTTCATAAAAGGATCAAGCAATCCAGCCAACCATGGTGAAGGAAAGGGAATATTTTTTTGATGAGCTGAATCAGGTTTTTTACCAAGTTTTAAATTTTTTGTTTCACTTTCTAAATAAGCAACATTAGGAAAAGTAACCCCACTTGAAGGAATTGTTTTTCTAAGATTGCAAGGCCATAAACCTAAAATATACTTAATTATATTAGAGAATGCATCTTCACCTTCATTAACGACATACATATCTGTAGAGTGATTAATTAAGTAATCCTTAATTCCCTCAGGTTTTTTTCTAATATTTGGTCCACCCATAATTACAAATAATTCAGGATTTATTTTCCTTGCTATTTTAATTAAGGCTTTATTTAAATTTACGTTCCAATCATAATTTGATAACGCAAGTATATCTGGTGGAGAAAATTTCATTGCAGAAATAAGATCATCTGGAAATTTAAAAATTCTAGTTTCTACAGCGTTGCCAACAAGTTTGTTTAAATTTGTAGTAACATAACCAATATTTAGAGGCACAGAATAATTATATATATGACGATCGTGTATCAAATCAGCCAGATATATTCTTGGTTTTCTTGTATTCATCTGATTATATAATTTTTTAACAAAATGAAATAGTACTGACCTTTTTCAGATTCATCAAAAAACATTTTGGGACGATAATTAGGTATTATTCAACATTTCTAATAATTTTCCTTGGCTGGTCAACAACAACTGAATTATTTTTTAAATTATTAGTAATTAAAGTACCCATGCCTATTTTGCAATTTTCTCCTATTCTTGTACCTTGATATATAATCGATCCTGATCCAATAAGAGTATGCGCTCCTATATTGCAATTGCCGCCAATTGTAACACCTGGCATTACAGTAATGCAATTGCCTGATATTAGATTGTGTCCTAAATCACAAAAATTACTGATTATTGAAAAATTGTTAATATTTACTTCGAAACTTATATGCACATTACCAAAAATTATATTTCCTAAACCAATTGTAAAACATTTTGGTTTTTCGACTAACGGATGTACTAAATTAGTTAATTGGTAGCTATTTTTTATTATTTCTTCATCAAAAATTTTCTTTCTAATATTGTTATCCATGATTCCACATGTTGCATAAATTTCTTTTTTTTTAGGTTTGTTTTTATTTGAATAAACTTCGATATTATCAATTGTTTTACCAATTTTACTTATGTCATCATCAACATAACCGATAACCTCCCATTCATTTTGTAATTTATTTATGCTTAAAATTAATTGAAAGACTTCTCTACCTGCAGAACCCGCAGAAAAAATTAAAATTTTCTTTTTCATTTTAAAATTGTATATGGAATTAATCTTTGCTTATTTCTTCTTTAGAAAATATATCTTGTGCTAGAGATGGGTTAAAGATGCTTTGTTTGTCTCTAGTCATAAATTTAGAGATAAAATTTTTATCTTCGCCAGCTAAACAGAGGCTGCTGTGTTCCTTGAAATATTTAATTTTGAATCCAAAATCAACTATTTCTTTTAAAGGCTGCTCCAAAATATTACCAATTTTTATATGAACATATGGACAAACCAAAACATCACCCAGAGGTGTGATATACAATCTATTAACAGTCGTGCATCCTAAAATTTTTTCATTATTCCTATCAAATGGATTCCAAAGATTTCTTACAAGATTTCCATACTTCTTTCTTAAATTTTGAATATGCTTTCTGTCATTATCATCACACACTATCTCCTCCATTTTTTGCCACATGCCGGCCGGAACGGCGACATTTAATAAAGTTTTATATTTATTATCTTTTGAATATTTTAATAATTCTTCAAAATCTGGTTTGAAGGCATTATAGTGGCCTACAGTTATATTTAAATATGGATCCATTCCTTCTTTTTGTACATATTTGAGACCTTCCATTGCTCTTTTCCATGACTCTTTTCTACCTCTAATTTCATCATGAGTTTTTTCATCCATACTATCAATACTGACTGATACTCTACTCACTTGATATTTTGCCAATTTTTTAGCCATCTTTTCATCTAAATAATAGCCATTTGTTGTTAAATAAAGATAGAATCTTTCTGGTCTTATGGCTTCCAAAGTTTCGAATAATAAATCTGGACGAAGTAGTAGCTCTCCACCTTGTAAATCAAATTCAAAATAACCTAATTCATCTGCTTGATCTGCAAGATCCCCAATGACTTTTGGTGAGAGATATTCTTTTACATGATCTCCTGTGGGTGAATTTGTAAAACAGTATTTACATCTTAAGTTGCAGGCATTGTGTAAATTTAAATCTATTCCTCGAGTTTTTGTTCCAACTTTTCCATCATTTTTTTGAACATAGTTAAAAAAGTTTCTTAGTTTTTCGACTAATCTTGGTTTCTTTAATAAAGGAGAATTTTTTGGCATAATATTTATTTTTTATTGTAATAATTAATTATATGTGGCAACACTACTGTAAATTCTGCACTACATACGGTTTTCTTATTCACTTCACCTTTTCCTTGGCATTTTGCAATTCCTCTATTGTATGAGTTAACTTTGGTTTCGATAATTAATCGTTGATTTGGAGTAATCTTTTTTTTTAATTTTATTTTATCTGCTGATATTAAATAGACTAACTTACCTTTATTGCCTGGCATTGTGAGAAGTGACAAAGCACACATTTGTACCAATGATTCAATTTGTAACATACCAGGCATATTAGGATCTTTTGGCCAATGTACCTTAAAAAACCATTCATTTTCTCTCAGATCTTTATAACCTTTGGCAGATTTACCCGGAATTACTTCATCTGCAAAATCTATCATTAAATATGGTGGTCTATTCTGTTGATATTCTAAGATAGCTATTTTATTGAGTTCCATTTTATTCTACTGAAATTACTCTAGATAATGATTTTACAATATCATATCCATCCCAAATTATATCTATCTCTGTAGCTTTGCCTATCGGAACGACTCTATCTATGCCCAACAAATTATTATTTAGTAAAAAATATCTTAATTGCTCTCTTGAAAAACCAAAGTATGAGACTGTTTGACATTTTTTGGTAATAAATTGTTTTAAGTCGTTAATTTGATTAATATTCTTCTGAAAAAAGGTTCCATTCACGCCCCTAATATCTTCGATATTGTTGGTTTTATTATCTGGATCTATCACATAAATATTATTTTTTAGCATTTTTATATTTTTAAAATCTTTTTGAATAATTATGTTTTCCATTAAATTTGTATACTTATCAACAATGTGAATATCATCGAAAAAAAAATTTTTATCGACGATTTTATTGAGTTCATTCCAAAAAGAATTCTGTAATTCTTTGTTCTTTTTTCCTACCCAAAAAATAAAATGTGGGGAATTGCAAGCTAACTGATTCATCATATAACCATCATGATAAAATTTTTTTGTGAGCATTTTAATTTGCTCCAATCTTAACTTTTTTATTTTGTCTAAATTAATTACAGATAAAGAATATCTATCAGGAAAGGTAATATCGATCGCCCGTTCGGGTATCCACATTTTTCTAATATCATTAATTGTTTTGTTGCCTCCCCATATTACACGACCATCACAAATGGATGAAATTTTTTCAGTAATTTTATCTTTATTGTTATATTGTATAAAGCAGTTTGTATTTTTTAAATTTATATATTTTTTTTTATTAAACAACGATTTTAATACAGATAATATAATGTCCTTCTCTTTAAAATTTTTTGATGGTATTTTTACTATATTAGAGTTTCCGCTCAATAATCCAAAAAAAAATGAATAAATGAAATTAGTAGGTACATTTGATGGACAAATATGAAAAATCAAACCACGACCCAATCTTAAATAATTATTGTTAAAATGTTTAACTAAATTATTATTTATATTTTTTCTGCACCAAAAAGTTAGATAAACCAAATCAGGAAATAAATTTATTTTTTTAGTTTTTCTAAGTTCATATGAAAAATCTGTCATTAAATTTATTGATAAATTATTAAATGGCTCTGAAACTTTAATACTAAAGTTTGTATTTCTTAATACGTCGTAATTTAATATTTCTTTATCTAATATCACTGCAGCCCCTAATTTCGGCCTCTTTTGCTCTTCCATGAACTAAAAAATATTTACCTTTAAAACCACATTTGCAATTATCTTCCCCGATTATTTCTCCAATATCTTCTGTTAAAATATTATGCCCTGGATAGCTAGTGGGCAATAAAGATAATAATTGTATCAAACCTCGTTTTTTATGTTTGAGTATATTAAATTTTTTGTCTCTAATAAAAATATCTGAAAAAACTGAAGTATGAAAATAACCACATTTACTGGATTCAATAAATACTGAACCAATTTGTTCAATTAATCCGTAATAATTATAAATTTCATTTAGTTTAATTTTTTGAAGCAATTTTTTCTTAAAAATACTATTATTTACTTTTAATTTCTCCATTTTTTTCCATCCTCCTCCGTGGATCAAAATGCCATTTTTAAAATTTGATTTTATTGAACCAATTAATAATTTTTGAATTAAATACTCATATACTAAACTTGTAAATCCAAATATTAAAAATTTATCTTTACCATATTTTTGCAAAAAATTGTTTAGAGCTAAATAATCAATTTTATTTTTTTTATTTAATAGATAGCAATGTTTTATCCCAAACATAGAAAATCCATAAATAGCTGCAACTCTTGCATTAAATGTAGATCTATCAGTTATCTTTGGGTTTTGATCAATAATTAACATAGGTAGTCGTCTACTACCCAATATCGAAGACATAATTTTTCCTAAAACCCTAGCTTGATTATTAGCATTTTCTTTATCCAAATAAATTTTTGATAATTCTTGTCCCGAAGTTCCTGAAGATACTAACCTCTTCACTATTTTGGTTTCAGAGACACTTTTTAATTCAAACTTTTTAAATAATCTAACAGGAAGCATCGGAAAATCTATTAATCTATTTTTATTTTTTATTTTAAATTTTAAATTATTGATTATTTTTTTATATTTTTTACAGTGTTTATAATGATGCAAACTAAGTAATTTAATTTGATCCGTATAAATTTTTGATTTTTTTCTTTTATTTACATTAAAAGGATTTAATTTTTGTAAACTGTCTATAATCATAAAAATGTTTCTAGTTTTTTATATGAAACCTTACCATTTTCATTGAGTGGAAATTTTTTTATATGTTTAAGCTTAAAACAATCCGGGTGAATATTTATCGTTTTGGATATATATTCCAAAATTTCACTATTATAGGTACTATCAACGTGAAAAATTGTTACTTCATTATCTGAGCCACAACACGAACAATTATACCCCTTTTCAAACAAAATTTGTTCAATTTCGTCCAAATTAATTCTATGTCCAAATAACTTAATATCTCTGGATTTTCTTCCTATAATATAAAAAAAACCATCTTGATCTTTTATTGCTAAATCACCAGTTCTAAGTATTCCTTTATTTTCATCAGTTTTATTTAGATCGTTACAATTATTTGCATATCCCATTGAAACATTTTTTCCTTCATAAATTATTTCACCTTTTTTACCATCTCGAGAACTTTCATTAACCAATCGTATTCTTCCACCTTTAATTGGCTTACCAACACTTCCTATTTTTTTTCTAAACGTCTTATAAGGTAAATAAGTCATACGTGCTGTTGCTTCAGTTTGACCATACATAATTATGAATTTCTTTTTATTTTTTTCTGCATAATTTAAAAAATATTCAATTAAATCTTTTCGTAGGGCACCACCCGCTTGAGTAAAATATTTTAAATCTGGTAAATTAAATTTGTTAAATTTAATTTTTTTTAAAATTTCAAAAAAATATGGTACTCCAGCAAAACTGGTAATTTTTTGATCTTTTGTTAATTTCCAAAAAGATTTTTCAATCACTTTAATATTTGTTAATAAAATAGACGCGCCTACAAAAAGATGAGTATTTATCACTGATAAACCATATGTATAAAAAGGTGGCATCGTAGTTATTGTTTTATGATTTTCATTTATTTTTAAAAAATTAATAATACTTTTTGTATTTTGATAAATATTTTCGTAAGAAATTCTTACAAACTTCTTGCTTCCGGTACTGCCTGATGTACTTAATAATAATGCGAGATCTTTATTTATAGAATAAAAATTATCATTATTTAATTTAAGAATTATATGTTTATCTAGTTTGTTTAAAATTTGATAATTTTTCAAGTCTTTGGTTCGTGATTTGGGCAACAAAATATAATTCGGCGCATACGCTTCTATAAGTTCTTTAAGAATATTATTAGAAACTTTTGAATCTATAAGCATTTGCACCAAACCTTTTCTAAAAAAACTCACATAACTGACTAAAAAATCTTTATGGTTTTGTGCTAAAACAAGTATTAAACTTCTTGATTTTAGATTTCTACTCAATATGTCTGTTTGTAACAAAACATTTTTATAAAGTGTTTTTTTTTCTTTTTCATCGATAAAGCATATATTGCTACTGAATTTGTCAACTTTTTTTAAAAAATTCATTTATTTTAATAATTATAAATTATTAAATTTCTTTATTTGATAAGAGAAAAAATATTTTTTATCTTCGAACAGACAAAATCTTGCTGTTTTTTTGTTAATTGAACACTACTAGGTATACACAATCTATTTCGATAAATTTTATTAATATTTTTTAATTTGTACGTCTGGCAATTTTTGTACTTTTTTTGTAAGTGATTTGGATACCATATTGGTCTAGTTTCAATACCATTTTTACTAAAGTAAGAAATAATTTTAGATAGTTTTTTTTTGGACAAACATTTTCTAATTTCCAGAACGTTAAGCCAGTAATTGCATCTAGCAAAATTTGGAATATTAGAAATTATTAGATTTTTAAATTGATTTATTTTTTTTTTATATCTTTCATGAATAATTTTTTTTTTCTTAATATATGTTGACAAAGATTCAAGTTGAGCAAGGCCCAATGCTGCCTGAATATTAGTGAGACGAAAATTGTAACCTATTTCATTGTGTATAGAATAAATTGAATCATCTTTTGCTTGAGTAGTAAGATATTTTGCTTTTTTTGCAACTTTTATACTATCAGTTAGTATCATTCCCCCTCCTCCCGTAGTTATTATTTTATTACCGTTGAATGAGAGACATCCAATTTTACCTACTGTACCAGTATGTTTATTCTTAAATCTGCCTGAAGTGTAAAAAGTTCCAATACTTTCAGCTGCATCTTCTATTAAGACAATATTTTTCTTTCTACATATATGAACCAAATTATCAAGTCTAACTGCATTTCCAAAAACGTGAATTATCATTAAAGCAACAATTCTTTTTCCTGTTCTTTTGTTAATAGTAATAATTGAATTATTTCCAAATTTTTTATTTTTCACTGTTCGTGTTTCTTTATTAAGAAAATCTATAGTTTTATTAATATCAATAGTATAGCTCTCGTCATTATCCATAAAAATAGGTCTAGCACCGTTGTAATTGATTGCATTTATCGGAGCGATAAAAGTCAATGAAGGCACAATTACTTCATCATCTTTTTTTACATCAGCTAACTTTAAGGAAATTTGAAGAGCAGACGTTCCATTAATACAAGCTACTGCATATCGCGCACCTGTATATCTTGCTATTTTTTTTTCAAAAAGATCAATAAATCTTCCTGCAGAAGATACCCAGCCTTGATTTATACAATTTTTTACATACTTCTGCTCATTTCCATTTAATAAAGGTTCGTGTAAGCTAATCATATTATAATGATATAAAATTATTAATAAGATTTAATCCAAAGGGCCCGCTTTTCTCAGGATGGAATTGGCAACCTATTATATTATTTTCTGCAACAATTGATGGTATTAAATGCCCACCAAAATTATATGATGCCAGTATAACATCTTTCTCTTTAGGTCTCGCGCAATATGAGTGAACAAAATAGAATTGATCTTGAGTATTAAAATTTTTAAAGAATTTTCCTGCCTTAAACGAAAAAGCTTTTTCTTCTAAAATTAATTTATGCCATCCAATACTAGGAATTTTTAATCTTTCCCGATTTAAAGATGAAATTGGTAATTTTTTAACTTTTCCTTTTATTAGACTTAAACCCTTAAATTTTCCAAATTCTTCACTTTCATCAAAAAAAAGCTGCATACCTAAACAAATACCTAATAATGGAATCTCTTTTAATTTTATTTCTGGTATTAATTCACAAAAATTCTTAGAATTTAGTTTGTCAATGGCATTTTTAAATGCACCTACTCCAGGCAAAACTAGTCTTGATGCTGATAATATTTTTTCTTTTTGATAAGTTATTTCAACTTCTGCATTCCATTTCTCAAAAGCCCTTTTGATGCTTAAAATATTTCCACTTCCAATATCTATTATTGTAACTTTCTTTTTCATTGATTTTTAATTTTTTGCGATTGTGTTTTTTAACTCTTTAACTGAAATCCTTCTATAGTGAATAGCGTCTGCTACTGCAGCAGCATCAATTTTTCCTAGATTGATTAGTTCAATTAGATGATTGATGTTACCTAGTCCTCCGCTTGCAATAATTGGAATATCTGTTGCCTGAGAAGCTAATTTCATTAAATCAATATCAAATCCTTTTCTTGTTCCTTCTTTATCAATAGAAGTTAAAAGTATTTCACCTACGCCTAAGCTAACGGATTTCTTTATCCACTCAAAAACATCTAAACCCGTCTGTTCTCGTCCGTTACTTGTATATACTTCCCAGCGATTTGCGTTTCTTTTTTTTGCTTCTACTGATAAAACAACGCTCTGACTACCTATTGTATTAGCTAGTTCAGAAATAAACTTAGGATTAGTTACAGCTCCAGTGTTAACTGCAATTTTATCAGCTCCACAATTCAAAATATTTTTTGCATCATTTAGACTACGAATACCGCCGCCTACAGTAATAGGAACAAAGATATCTTTTGTTGCTTTGTAAATAATATCGGACAAATTATTTCTTCCGTATAAAGTTGCAACACAATCTATAAATACTAATTCATCTATTCCTTCTTGATAATATTTTTTTGCATATGTGTTTGGATCCCCAACTACTCTGAGTCCCTCTAGATGAATTGATTTAATTAAATTAGAACTTTTAATATCAAGTCTAGCTACCAACCTAAATTGACGCATTATTTATTTTGGATCGTCCTCATGCCAAACTGCTCTTTTAAGTATCCAGTTTCTTTTTTCTTTTTTCCATAAATGAAGTGGCCTAAATTTATCAATTGTTTCGTTAAATTTCTTTTCTGTAATATTCATATAATCTAAACAATCTTTAAAGTATTTCTTTGGAAATTCACCATCAAATTTTTTTACAAGCGCTACTGCCTCTTCTCTGGTTATGATTTTATTTCTTACTTCTCTTGCGGCATCCTCAGTTGCTCTACCTCGTCCCGTCTTCGCATAAAAAGTATAATAATGTAATCCATCTAACTTATCATCTAGACTAGAATATTTTGTATAAGTTCCTTCACTTCTTCCATCTGGATTGACCTGAAATCCACTTCTTTCTTTTGCAAAATAAAAATTATTTTGTGGATTATAATTTAAGTAACCAGTAATTACTAATAACTCTAAATTAGATTCCAAAACCACTTCTTCTTCCATAGGCATGAAGGGCAAAAAATCCGCTTTACTAAAATTATATTTTTCCATAATTTCATTAACGTTCTCTCCACTAAGAAAAATCTCTTCGTTTTTTTTTGCATAATTTAATCTAGGAACTTTGTTTTGATTATCATTTATTATAGGTATCGATGTATTTTTTTCCTTTTTTTGATCACTTGAATTAGACTTTCCTACAGCACTTTCAGCCATTCCATCACCATAAATAATGAGCTTAATGTTTTTTTCTACTGCAATTCTCAAAGGGAAATAACATTGTCCCAAAACAAATGGTTGAAATGGATGTAATAAATTTATAAATGCAAGTCTCGTCAAAAGCCTATGAACTTTTTTATTTGGTGTAAACAAATAGTTGTCAAATCCCGCTTTAAGCCATGAGTTATAATTTTTCCATCCAATATCCGTGTACATTCCTGGAGACCATGTGCAAGTTAAAGGATGCATATTGTATTTCTCTTTAAGTATAAAAGAGGTAAAAATACTATCTTTTCCCCCACTTCCAGGTACTATAACATCATAATTTCCATTTTTACTTCTATGTCTGTCTAAAATATCAATCAATTCTTTTTCTTTGAGTTTCCAGTCAATTTTTTCTTTTTCTTCAAAATATTTACAAGATAAGCAGACGCCAGAATCGTCAAACATAGCTGTATCTAATTTTTCTTCTCGAGTTCTTTTAAACTGATAAGTGGTTACAAATCTTTGATTTGACTCAACACACTTTTTACAAAAAATTACTTTTTCGGGTAAACCAAATCTAGTTTTGTTCATAATAATTTAGATATAATAAATGTCATCCTTAAAAAAATCTTTATAATCTTTGAACCAGTTAATAGTTATATCAAGTCCTTCGTTTATTTTAATTTTCGGTTTCCACTTAGTATGTTTCAAAATCTTTGCATTGTCACATACTAGTCTTGCAACTTCACTTTTTTCTGATCTTATCCTCTTCTGTTCATTTTTAATGACGGCTTTGGAATTAAGTTTTGTTAAGATTCTCTTGGCTATATCTCCGACAGTATATTCGTTATTTGATCCCACGTTTACAGTAGTGCCAAAAAAAAAATTTATCTTTAGAATATCTAAAAATGCATTACACGTATCTGTGACGTATGTAAAATCTCTACTAGGTTTAATATTTCCTAATTTTATTTCCTTATTAGAGCTAAGCGCTTGAATTATAATTGATGGTATAATTGCCCTTCCTGATTGTCTCGGTCCATATATGTTAAACGGTCTTATAATTTTAATTGGTAATTGAAAGGCGTTCCAATAACTAAGCGTTAAGTGATCTGCCGAAATTTTTGATGCAGAATATGGTGATTGAGCTGAAAGAGGGTGTTTCTCATCAATTGGAACATATTGTGCTGACCCATATGTCTCGCTTGTAGATGTAATTATTATTTGTTCAAGGTCCAAATATTTTGAGGACTCTAGAATGTTATATGTACCTTCTATGTTTGTTTTTAAATATGCCAGAGGAGATAAGTAAGAATAAGGAATCCCAATGAGGGCTGCTAAATGAAAAACTATTTTGCAATCTTTCATGCTTTTTAAGACAGAGTCATAATCTCTAATATCTCCAAATATGAAGTTTATATCATTTCTATATTTTGATTTTTCAAGCCATCCATAACTATAATTGGAATTATATCTATCAAAAGCAACTACTTCGAAACCTTTTTCTACACAAAGTTCAGTTAAATGAGAACCCACAAAACCAGTTGCTCCTGTAATTAATATTTTTGTCATTTTTATTATAAATTCCCTAGAATTTTTTCTGGGGAACCTTGTCTTGTGATTTTACCTTTATTAATAAAAAATATCTTGTCACATTCATTAACTGTTGTTAAACGATGCGTAACTATTATCAATGTTTTTTTTCTTTTTAAAGACTGAATAGAATCCATAATTTTTTTTTCTGTTAATTGATCTAATGAACTTGTTGCTTCATCTAATATCAAAATTTCAGGATCACGATAAAGAGCTCTGGCAATTCCTATTCTTTGCTGTTGGCCTCCCGAAAGTCTAATTCCTTTTTCTCCAACAATTGTTTCTAATCCATTTGTAAGATTGTCCAAAAATTTATTTAAACTCGCTTTTTCTACAGCTAGGTTTATTAAAGCATCGTCAATGTCATCTTCTCGCAAACCAAAAGCAATATTTTTCCTGATAGTATCGTCAATTAAATAAACCGATTGAGGTACATATCCAATTTTTTTATACCACTCTGGTAAGTTTGAATTAATGTTTAATTTATCGACTTCTACTTTTCCTTCAGTTGGTTTTAAAAGTCCAATAAGTAAGTTTATCAATGTACTTTTACCACTACCAGTTTCACCAATAATACCTATAAAATCCTCCTTTTTAATAGTCATTGATATTTTCGACAAAGAAAATTCTTTCCTTATTGGATATGAAAAAGATAAATTTGTTAAATTAATTTCTTCTTGAAATTTCAAAGGTATGCTTGAGTTTTTTGGTTGATAATTTATTTTTGCATAAAAATTTTTTTTTGGATCAAATGCCTGTAATAAGATCTTAACTCCTGGCTCCTGATGTTTTATGGCCTGAAAAGAAGTTAATATTCTCGCTGCAGAAGGAACGATTCTAAAAGAAGCAACCGCAAATACACCAAGGTATAGAATGATATCAACAATTTCCTTTTTGGTGGCCATCATTACCAATACAATGATTGCAAATGAACATACCATAAGCATTTCAAATAAATATCTAGGAATTCCTTGAATAAATAGAATAATACGATTCAGTCTACTCATCTTAAATAAATTTTTATCTACTTGGTAAATAAGTTCTTCCTCTCTATCCAAAATTTTAACATCTTTTACAGATGCCATTCCTTGAAACAAATGTTTGTTTAATTCATTATTAATTATATTCCTTTCGTTTCCAAGGAAAGATATTCTTCCTATTGTTAAAATATAAATTAAATAGGCAACGGCACAGACTGAAAATAAAATAATTATTGTCCCAACAAAATTTACATAAAGTAATATAAAAGCAATACCTATAAAAACTATAATTTCACCCAAAAGGACCATGTACTTATTGATATATTCAATAAATGTACCAATTATATTTGTAAGATTTCTATATAAGACCGAAGAATTTGTCTGAAGAAAAAACATATAGTCACTTTTTAAGTAATATTTAAAAAGTTTATTAGTGAGTTCTACAAGAGTTTTCTGTAAAAATTTTGTTTGCTGCCAAAGATTGAATGCTAGGGTCAGATTCTTGATTAAAAAAATTATAAAAGTTACTGATATACCAGTATAAATTAAATTTTTTCCTGTTAGGTTTCCAAAAGTAAAAAAGTAAGAAAAAAAACTTGAATCAACATTACCCTTCAGCAAAATAGAGAGTAATGGAAGCATAATTCCTATACTTAAAGCTTCTAAAATCATAGCGAGAAACATCAAAATAAATATGAAAATTACATATTTTTTTTGCTTATAATTTAATAGCGACCATGCTTTTTTATATAAAGACATATTTATAAAATTTGAGAGTTAAAAAATACTTAATAAGTATTTATATTTTTTTAAATGATAAATTAAAAAAAGAACCAATTAGATTGTTAGTAATTCCTTTTCTAATTTTTTCTTAGTTTGATTGGTAGCTTTTGCCTTTCCTGT
>Ga0187833_10000702_pt1 | contig 38820 bp, 38 predicted proteins | sample ETNtaG_37_FD_167968 | JGI IMG/M metagenome (GOLD analysis project Ga0187833, IMG submission 167968) | Marine microbial and viral communities from oxygen minimum zone, Eastern Pacific Ocean - ETNP2014_SV_400_PacBio MetaG (Illumina Assembly) | ecosystem: Environmental > Aquatic > Marine > Hypoxic...
TGATCATAAAAAGTGCTATAATCCAGAAATTGTACTATCTCCTCATCTGGTGCTATTCCAGCATCTGGTGCTCTCACATCATCTAGTGGGTAAATATTTATATTCCCAATATTCTTAGCATTACTCTTAACCACGAAATCAGTGCAATAGTCCTTAGTTGAAGGGTTGGCTAGTAGGTTGACCGAGGGGTCTATATAGTACATCACTTTTTCTAGGTCAATGTTCGGATCATTATCTGTTTGCGGTGTATCTTGTTCTGCATTTGCTTGTATGTGATTAACAAGCTCTATAGCACTTTCATACAAAAACTTTAACCTTATTGGCAATTTAACTCTAAAAGAATCTATTTTTGTTATAGTGTCATCTGCTGTTATATCTAAAGGATAAGTAAGTTGTATAGTTACATCTTCTTCATTTATACTAACATCAACATTTTCAATCCCCACTCCGGCATCTTCAACCCCTATTCCAATATTTTCGAAAACATCCATTTCAAAACATTCTTCGAACTTATTATCAGTATTAGCAGTAATGTGAGCGGCTAGTTTATCACTTATTACACTGAAATCTTCACCGCCTGGAGGTGGAAATCCTGTTTTATAATTATAAGAAACCCAATTACCATTTACCATGCTGTCAATAACTCCGTCCTCACAATCAGCATATATATAACCATTATCATTAGGTCCTACCCAGTCATTATCAGGAATGTTCATAGTATAAGTCCATTTACATCTCCACTCAAGACACTCACAAACAGGATCACAAGACGGTGGCGTCGCTCCCGCAGCTGCCAAACAACTCGCTTCAGGACTAGGAGGGTCAACCCATTGACTACAATAGTCAATACACGTTGCCACTAAATAAATTGGAACATCATTTCCATGATAAGATGCTGGGTTGGGAACCGAACCAATATAACCGCCTTGCAATCCTATCATCTCAAATAAAGCTTCATCACTCACCATTTTCAAACACGATTCAGCATACTTTTTAACTATATCTCCAGCTTCTGATTTGCTCACTATATTCTCCCCAGGGTTTATCCTGCTTAAACTATTTAAGTAATAAAACATTACAAATACAACAATTATAACCACTCCAAGAATCAAAAATATTGTAATCTGACCTCTTTTTTTCATTATCATCATATTTAAATAACTAATATAAAAAGTTTTTTAAGTATTCAAATTGTATTATCATAAAAAAGAGGTGTATAATGGCTACAAGCAGAGGAAAGAATAACAAAAGACAACAGCCATCTACTGCTGGACTGCCTATTAAGCAAGTTAATGCAATGAAACAAAAAGGCATGCCTAGTAACCAAATAATCCAGGAACTAAAAAGGCAAGGTTATACTTCTTCCCAGATTTATTATGCTATGAACCAGGTAAATTTGGGTGGAGGCAATGTAAGAGTTAGACAACCTTTAGGTTTTCATGCGCAACAACAAAATTCTCCTAGTAAGCAACAATATCCTTATACTCAACAACAAGTTCCAGTAAATAAAAATCATAAAAAACTATTTTTAATTATCATATTTGTAATAATTATTTCTATAATTGTGATTGCAATTTTGCCTATATTTGAAAAAAGATCAGACGTTTCCCAAACAGAAGCAGACTCAGGGTTTCAATCCAAAGTTAAAGATATAACAGACTACGACTGGGTTTCTTTTTTAAATGCTGATGGAAGCGAAAATGCTAAGATAACTGCGTTGCTGTTTTTGGCTAATGAGATAGATGCATTGGATGATGATTTCAATCTCATCAATGTTTATGCTGAGTTGGATAAAAGCGAATTGTCATCAACACTTACTGAGACTGATACCAGCAAAGAAAACCTGTTAAAACTAATAGAAAACACAAAAGCTATTGAAACTATTTTTGCAGAAGAAGGTTTAGGGACCGCTAGGGTAAGAGTAGAGAGGCTTTCAGTTATTGAAAATTTCTTTAAGAAATATCCATTGCCAGAAGGTGAAATAAATCGTGATGCAAAAAAGATTTTCACTAAAAATTTTGGTTTGACTGCAGATGATTATTCAACAGTTATATCTCTTATGATAGTTAATTATAATTTGTTTTTAGCAGAATAAATTGATGTTAAATTAGTAAACCCTTCCAAATAATATTTATTTGCATTCATTTGATATTTTAATCATTCTACTGTAATCTCTTGTCCTGTAAAACTGTAACTATTTTCTCCTCCTACAAGATATCCTATTAAGATATCATGGTCGCCTCGACTCAAGTCTGCTTTCATTGGGCCTAAACACCACTTACCGCTTTCTTGGAATTCACAACGCCCAGAAATCAGTTGGTATCCAGGTGTTGCAGAGGTCATAAGTGGATTGTTACTTCGTTGGTACAGTCCTATTGGTTCATTTATACTACCCATACTAACAAGGCCAGCAACTAGATTTAATCCTACAGGTGTAGGGCAATTTTCAAATCCTAGAATCCTGTAGTTAATTGTTTCATCTTTTTCAACTGTATATTTTTCTAGTTCTAGTATAAGATTTCCATCATAATCTTCTTCACTTACTCGACAACCACACAAACCTGATGATGGATTAACCATACAATAAATGGTTGTACCGTATATTGATGCAACATATGCAATAGCAAATGGCATAGCAAAACTTCTTGCTATGCCTCCTGCAGCACCAATTGCAGCGGATCTTCCACCAACTATAGCGGATCCTCCAGCAGCTGCAGCGGATCTTCCACCAGCTAATCCAGCAGAGACAACCTGTTTTATCATCATCCCCCCGGCTACTGGTAAAATTCCTATTTCAGCTACATTTAGCCCTGTTGCTACTAACATAAGATTTGCATTGTCTAAGTCGTTAGCAAAGTCCTGGAAAATAGGAGAGAATGTGAAAAGAGGGTCTGCCGCACCTAAGAATAATAGTGGAGCCATGCGAAAAGACCCTCTCAATGCAGGGTTACGTAGCATTTGAGCGGTCGCTAGCTTACCTTGAAATGCGGAAGTTCTCGCTTTTCCCAGTGAATCAAATAGGGCATTTGTTACTGCTTGTTCAGGTTGTAGTTTTCTAACTACTGATCTAACATTGCCCATCGATTTTTCCAGTCTTACCCTATCCTCTAGGCTTATTTCTAATTTTGGACCATTAGGCGTTTCTATATCACTAATAGTAGCTCTTAAATCATCCAATGCCCTTGTTTGCGCTTCCATTAATCCTCTGGCAGTAGTTGGTGGAGCATCTAGAAATGATCGATAACCTCGGTTATAGGCGTCAATTGAATCTAAAACTCTTTGAGGAAATCTTTCCCGATTTAGTGGTGTTAATCTAGTAACTCCATCTATGATTATTGGCATTCCAGAGTCTGTTGATGCAATATACGTAAAGGAACCCAGATATGGTTCATATGGATATTGAAGTTTCACGACAGGTATTTTTAATGGGTTTGTCACTTTAAAGTCTAAATCGTAAACTAAAGTTTTTGTATTAGGGTTATCCAGAAGAACAACACCCTCTACCTTTCTATTATTTATGGGATTATTTGCTTCATCCAGTATTGCTACATTGACTGTTCCCTCAGAAAGAATTGTCTCTAGTATAGCCGGTTTGTATCTTTTAAAAGCCTCAGGATAATCAATAGAAGTAAGAAACTGAGCACGTGGTTCTATATAAATATCATCAGACAAACTAGCTGTAGGGTCCCATTCCACGAGCCTTCCTTGACTATCTCTAAAGTTTACCCATGCATGCCATCCCATGTTTTTTGTCCCATCAAGCTTTCTTAGATCCAAAGTTCCATCCAGAGACAACCCCCCAGTTGCCATCGATGCTTCAACTCCAGCCTCTCTTGCCATTGCTGTCCCTAAAACAGCTATATCCCTACATACGCATAAGAATCTTCCATCTGCAAGTTCATTTTCCATAATATTAGTGAGAGTTTCCAGTTCCCCCAACTTACCTGGTACAAACTTTTCAGCAAAATCGCCAAGGACAGGATTCCTATAAATATTTGTGACATCTGGTGGGTGTAGTGCAGCACCTGTGAATGGATCAAAATTTGTGTACTTTAACTGGTTAACAACTCTGTCTGTTGGGTAAACACCATTCTCAGCAACCCATCCGTCTATTGCCCTAATTCTATCTGTTATGTCCAACTCATCCAAACTTCTTGCAAATTCCAATGCTTCCTGAACTCTCCCTTCTGTAGTGTAAATTGTACCAATTTCATACTTCTGACCTTCAATCAAAGGAACTTCTTTACCTCCCCTTTTTACTAATATTCTCAAAGATATTTCTTCATCTATAGAACCTATAAGTGAAGCTGTTTCTGGTACAACACCTTCAATAAGTCTTATCAATGATTTTTTACTCGTAATTGTTTCTGGTACAACACCTTCAATAAGTCTTATCAATGGTTTTTTACTTGTAAATTTGCCTAGTATAGCATCTTTAATAATTTTCATTAATGATTTTTTACTCGTAATTGTTTCTGGTACAGCATCTTCAATAAGTCTTATCAATGGTTTTTTACTTGTGGGTAATGGTGTATCTAGTACAGCATCTTCAATAACATGCGCGGTTGTTGTTCTAATGTCATCCATAACTTCAAATAATGCAGCATACAAAATGCCAGGTCTTATTCCTTCAGAATATGGAGATTCCAATAAAGCATTGGTTATAATACCAGTTAATTCATCACAATTTTCAGTGGGGTATAATCTGATTTTCTCGGTTTTTCCTTTTAGTTCTAACTGTTTTTCGCCGCACCACCAACCACAAGAAAAAAATCCTCCTTTATCAGGATTACCGTGAATAATAAAAGCCGTATTGTCAGTTATAGTCAGTTCATTACCATCAAATGAAACACCTTCCAGTAATGGTTCTATTTCAACTTCATTCAGATTCTTTACTTCAACTAAAGTTGATGTGTCACTTCCCTTTGAAACATAAACAAAGTACCTATTATCTTCATTATCTTTATTCGCTTGAACATTTGGAAAACTCTTTTCATTATCTTCTAATTCATTGTTAGGTACAATCAACGGCCTGCTGCAATAACTTATAACATCTGTCCCAGGAGGCAATGGAGGCTCTTTTTCACATTTGTCTCCACAACTTGACATAGTCGATGGCGATCTAGGTGTAAGTGTCGGTACTGGTCTTGGTACTGCTGTTGGTATAGAAATTGGGGTAGTAGGAGTCTGACACATTCTACGTCCACGTCCACCTTGCTCAATACAAGTTAATCCTGAACAGCATTCAAGAGTCTCACATCCTTGTCCTTCATTAGCACAAGAAGGACCTGGCTCTGAAATAGTGCATGTAGCTGTATCTGCCCACTGTCCAGGTGCTTGGCATGTAGTTGCTTCTTCTACCCTTACTCTAAAATTATATTTTTGGTTGTTTCCAAGACCTAATGCTAACGCATTAGTATCTTCTGTTAGAGTATAACCACATTCTGCCGGATTAGTGTTTGCACATGATTCATCAAAGCTTAACCCTTCTTTACGCCATTCTAATCTATATCTTGCTGCAACTGCATCAGTCCAATCCATCTGTATGCCATTTTGAACAATATTACCACAGCTAAGAGTCGGTGTTGCGCATTGTGGACATGTAACTATTTCTGACCATCTTCCAAGTCCAAGATACGAGCACCTATCTGATTCTATTGCCTCTACTCGGAAATCATATAGTTGGTTGTTATCAAGACCTAATGCGTATGCATCAGTATCTTCTGTTAGAGTATAACCGCATTCCGCTGGATTAGTATTTGGACATTCATCATCAAAACTTAACCCTTCTTTACGCCATTCTAATTCATATAGGTCTGCATCTGCATCATCCCATTTTATTTGTATGCCCCTATCTTTTATAACATCGCCACACTCAAGTGTAACACATTTATTACGTGTGCATCTTCCAGCGCATAAATTCCTATCACATGAATATGTTCCAATATCAGCTTCTTGAGTAAAACATCTATCATAACTGCTGCAAGAACTTTCCTTGATTACGTATTGATTTGGATACTTATCAATAATATCACCACAAGTTGCGCCACATTCAACAGAGAACTTGCAGGCTCTTATTTCAGAATCATCATCATCCCAATCAATTTCACATATTTCATGAGATCCGCATTCAATTGAGCCGCATTGTGAGCCGCAGTTTAATTGTTGTGTTGGCGTAGAACCAACCCCAGACACACATTCTCCATCTACACAATAACCACCTTCACATGGTTCATTATCATCAACATTAGTAAATACACAGGCTGTAAGCCTATTTATGATACTGCAATCATTAGTGCATTCATTATTATCAGAAGGGCAGTTCTTTTGATCACAGCTGCACCCAAACTGATCCACTACCTGAGTATCAGAACCAGGACATAGATCAAATTCATCAGGAACACCATCCTGGTCGTCATCAGCAACAAAAGCATAAATAAAACTAGCTGCAAGAATCAAAAAAGCAATTACAATTATAATGCTCAATATCTTATTCATCTCAATCTCCTAAACGCCTCTTCAATTTCCTCATTATTATAGCCGATTTTAATCAAGGCATTTCTTATTCCTTCTTTTTTGTAACCTCTTCTCAAATTAGTTTGAATATATTCTCTCATATCGTTTAATCTTTCTTCCTTATAGTTCACTTTCAAATTTTTATGATATTTTAATCTGTTAAATTCAAGATAAGCAAAAATGATTATAATTAATAGAAATGTTAAAGCAATTATTATTGCTAAAGAACTTGGTTTTCTAGTTTCATCTTCCTCAAGAGTTTCTTTTCCTCTACAATCAGCATCTTGTTCTGTTGAGCAGTCTGGGTCGCAGATATTATCTTGTATTGCATCGCAAAAATCATCATTTGAACCAGAGGAGCATTCTTGAGGACAGGTTTGAGCATTTTCGCCATTATTAATTTCGCAAATATTGTTAGAATTACAAACGCTTCTACTCACTATTTCTGCTTCTTCTTCAATAACTCCAAATTGAATATTATCAGTAATAGTCTTGTAATCTTCTTTAGTAGCAGTTACTTCTAAAGAATATGTTCCAATCTGATCAGCATTTATTTTAGCAGGTAAAGATATCTGTTTTGTTGTTTTGTCAGGGTAAGTCAATATAGCAGAAATTTCTGGATTAGAGACTTGTGAAACAAAATCAATAAATACATCTTCTCCTAATGAAAATACGGAATTTGATATTTCACAATTTGAGTCTTTACATGTTTTTACATTAAAAGAAAAGGATGGTTTTGTTTTAATTTCAAAAGTACGTTTTTCAACAATATTTATTGGAGAAAATATTTCAACTCTAGCTTCACAAACTTGCGGTTCAAAAGATGGTAATACTTGAAAATTCCTATAATCTTCTATGATAGGTTCTGAACGTGAAACAGTGCTTTCAATATAATCAATTAATGGAACAGGAGCTGTTGGACAAGAAATTGAAGGAACATAAGTTATAAATGTAGATTCATTGGATGTTATATTATAGGAGAAAAAGTCTAAGTCAGATACATAAACTTCTGGCTTAACAGAAATATCAATTTTTAAATTTGAGTCTTGAGCTATGACTATTCCAGAAACTAAAATAATTATAAGAAATACCCACATCAATTTCATTAGTTTAATATTCATCATTTTTATTATTTAATCATAATATAAGTAATATTCGCGAGCCTCCAATACATCCTTATCTACTATGTCTTCGCCGTTTAATAGTATGGAAACATAAAGCCAATCATTACCTTTGTTATCCCTTGTAAGTAGGGGGTATACACTTTCCTCTCTCGCAATTAAATTATCTGGATCTTCGACGCAAACTACACTACCCCAAGGGTTATTAGCACATTTCAATAACTTATTAAATGACAAGCTCCTAATTTCAATCTCATTAATACTATTAATTGCCATATCTAGCGGCGTCACTAAGGTAGTTGAGGCTTGAAATACTTCCTCAGAATGTTTTAATTCACCATTTTCATAATACCTATAGTCCTTCAAATAGTAATCTCTTAACAAATTAGTACTAAAGTGATTAAAAAATAACTCGCCTTCACTTTTTTTAACATTTTTATTTCCAAAATCAAACTTTATACCAGCAGAAATACTTGGCCATAATATTTTTATAATCTTTGAATCAGTATCAGTTTCAATTTTTATCTCTTCAAGATTGGTAGGTCTATTAAGATTTAAATTGAAAGTAGGATCACCTAATAGTACATAAAATGGATCAAATTCAAATATTGGCTCAGGTACTATTAGATTACGAACGTTCCTTAACGCCATTCCATTATTATATCCTTGAGCTATCTGTTCTACAACAGTTTTGGCCAGATCTGCATTTAGACCTGCATCTTCCACTGCAGCAAAATGTGCTAAGGCCCCTCTCCTAATCAACTGTCCGCCAAAAAACATATGTTTAGGAGAATCTTCAGTAATTTTATCGTACGCATTAACAGAGCATGCATTTGAAATGACTACCGTCGAGTCAAAATGTACATCATTATTTGCTAAATCCGGCGTTGTGTACCCCAATGATCCACCATTCCAAGATCCATGATCAAGATAGGCTATTAGTGCTTTGTTTTCGAAATCATTTTTAGGATTAAACATTTTAGGTCCACCATCATTTGTTGCGTAAACACTTCTTTCATTCATTCCTGTTGCAGATAAAAGTTTATCAATAGTTTTACCCGCAGATATCATATTTGGAAAATCTGGAGCCCACAAAACCGCAAAATCATTGGAATGAGGTAGTTCATCATAAAACAAATCTCTTCCGACATAGGAAGAAACATCAGATATTGTTATGCCATAAATTCTGCCCACAGCTAGTTCTTGGAAGAAATCACCATCTAAATCACCATATATGTGATTATCAACTTCTACTCTGTCATCTTCATTTACCCATTCTTCCAAATATTTCAATCCAATTTGAGTTTGCTGGACAGCGTCAGGAGTTGCAAATATAGTTAAATAATTTGGAACTATATGATAATTGGTTATGCTTGACTTGAGTTTTTGATCAACAAATTCATAATTTGGCGAGTTTATTGTTAAGATTAATTCTTGTTTAGCTGATGCCAATATAGGCGCTGCTAAAGATGTCCCACTATATATTTCATTTATTATTCCACTACTTTTTGTAAAATCTTTACTAAAAAACGATTCTACATCATTAATAACTTTAATATCCAAATCATTTGGATTAACCAACATTATCTTATCAGTTCCAGTTTCATCAACATATTTTCTTTGTAATTGTTCTAAGTTATACTGCTCATTACAACTGCTTCCAGTCGGATTAACATTACCAACACAAATAATTTTTCTATTAGAAAAAACATTTTGAGAATCATAATTAGTCCCTTGTATTATCAATGGAGCGTTAATCAAAGAAGCGTATGTAGAAGCAAGCAGCGCTAATTCATAATTATTCTCAACATACACAACTTTGCCAAAAGATGTCCAATAAGAAAAATAATCATTTATGGAAATTCTTTGAATTTGGTTGTTACTTAATCCAGCACCTAATTCTGGAGGAGCTATAAGCAGATTATCTAATTCTTGTGGAGTTTGACCAATAATTGTTACTCTACTTGGGCTATATTGTTGTATAAAGTAAATTATAGAATCTGCATCAAATGCATCATCTTCTTCATGATAGATTAAAGTAGGATATTTTATAATCTGAGCATTTTCAGTCCAAGTTGTAATAGGAACAAGGCTTAAAACATCTTCCCAGTCAGTATCTGAAATTAGAAATACTTCTTTATTAGAATATTTTGATTCAAGTTTTCTATTTTCTACAATTAGTGAAACACTTGCAACAGAAGGTTCTGGAACTGTGCACTTCCCAACACATAGATAACCATCTTCACATGGCACTTCAACATTAAAATCATCTCTTTCAATTCCAGCGCAATTTGCAAATTCAGAACAAGGCTCATCTTGTATACCAATATTAAGAATATTGGAGTACTTTTGTACCCATTCATTGCATGTTGCACCGCATTCAGAAGAAAGTATGCATGTATTTGTTTCATAAGCATCAATACCCTCATCATCAGGATATTCAGTTATGCATGTTTCATAAGATTGGCATGTAGTTGAGCCGCATTGTTGGCCGCATTGTGAAGGTGTAGTACTTGTCGTAACAGTATCAGAAACATCTAAAATTTTTCCTAACTCACAATCATTAGTTGATTTAATATTATACCCTTTTTTAGATTCCAACAAAGTAGAGGAACTTTTAGCTATAGGTACATTATTACCTTCTTCATCCATGGTACTTATCTCTATCTTTTCTAAGCTGCAATTACCAAGAATATTTGAAAGTGTTACATCTGAAAAAAACGTACCTATCATATACCATTTATTCGCTTCTAAGGTTATAGGTTGAAATTCATAAGGCATTCCTATTACCTTAAGTGTTGCTGCTTGTTTCATATTAAATTGGTAACCTTTTCCCGGCTCTAAAGTCAACAAATTATTAGCACTGCTAAATATTGGGTCGGGATTGTAAAAATACCATTTATCTATAGAAGCGTCATAATACCATATCCTCTCTAATTTATCTTCAATAGATTCAATAATAGTTTCTGTTCTGGTATCATCTGGTGTGACTGACAAAGAGATGAAGTTATATCCTTCATTAAGTGTAATTGTGACAGTTTGTTCTGAAGGTGTTGTTGGTGTAGTAGTTGAATCAGGCATTACTGTTAATTCAACCCCTAATGCACCAATATTTGCATCTGAATCATCCCAATCTTCTTCCGGTTTACATGAAGCAGGACAAGTACTTGGCTTATTCTCTGATATCCCCCAATTACAAAAATTGTCATTATCTTTATCTTCACAGTTAATTTCATAATTCTTATTTGGTGGAGGTATAATAGGAGTTTTAACAACACCAACAACACCAAATTCTTCTGCATTTTTAACTACTTTTCCATATCCTTGCTCTCCAATTGAAGTCCCCCCGCTGTTCTTGTATATCCATCGGGTTTCTCCCTCAGAAGGCTTATAGGAATATCTATTCACTTTTGTATTTTCCCCCAAAGTTTCGCCAACACATAAGATTTCCCCTTCTTTTACTGATTTTTTAGGTACACATTCACCTCGATAGCAAAGTTCTTCATCAGTACAGAAATAATCACCTGATTCCCACGCTGGTTCAAGCCCATCGCCTGTTTCACTACATTTCAGTTTTGTACCTTTTACTAAACTCCAGTCTTCATTAGAGTAGTGAATATTCTTACAAATTATTTCTCCAGGAGTACAAATTGTGTTACAGCTACTATCTGTACAAAACTCATTAGCATCACATTGTTCTATCAATTCATAATCTGTGTTTTCCCAGCCTACTATGGATGCTGTATGGCCAGGTACTACAGAACTTGCGCCTACAGGCCCATATTTTATTATGGCTTTTTTTAGTTCTTCCTCACTAAGATGTTCTTGTCTTAATCTGTCTAAAAGAGGGCCTTCATAAAATACATTATTGTTATCATCTACTACAAAGTTTGTATAAGCACCATCTGAAAGTAATTGAAAAAAATCAGTAACTTTCCACAATCTGTTTTGATAGTCAGAACATAGATTATCACATACAAAAGTACTAGGTGTAAAATGATCTACATAAGGATAACATTGCTCATCAACAAATCCGACAACTTTGGCTCGACAAAGGTTGCTTGCAGGACTATTAACCCCAAAACAATCCCCAGCAGGAGCAGAATTAAAATCCCCATGTCCATCCTCGTTCAGTATTGCTTCTTGATAAAGGGTACTACCGCAGGATAATGTAGCTTGTTCTGATAAGTCAATATCCAAATGCTGATTGTAATATAAGTTAATAGTAGCTTCGATGGCAGCAATAGCACCAAATGAAGTACATGAACTAACGCTACCTTGATTTTTTACAGGACTGTTCCAATTCTCTCCATGTCTATTTCTCCAATCAAAAGAGTTTGGAAGTTTACACTCTCCTAAACAACATCTATTAGTATCAGAAGCAGATAATACAGTTCCTCGACAAACTTCATATTTTTCACATAATGCTCCACCTTGATTATTACATAAATTTGCTGGAATATCTACTGAAATAATTTCTCTACATTCATCTGTAAACTCACAATTACCCAAAGCTTTACATTCATCGTCATCACAAAAATTAAAAAAACCATCCCCACATTCCGAACATCTGTTTTCTGTAGTAGTTGTCGTAACAGTATCAGAAACATCTAAAATTTCTTCTAATACACAATTATTAGTTGATTTAATATTATAACCTTTTTTAGATTCTAACAAAGTAGAGGGACTTTTAGCTATAGGCACATTATTACCTTCTCTATCTATAGTACTTATCTCTATGTTTTCTAAGCTGCAACTGCCAAGAATATTTGAAAGTGCTACATCTGAAAAAAACGTACCTATCATATGCCATTTATTCGCTTCCAGGGTTATAGGTTGAAATTCATAAGGCATTCCTATTACCTTAAGTGTTGCTGCTTGTTTCATATTAAATTGGTAACCTTTTCCCGGCTCTAAAGTCAACAAATTATTAGCACTGCTAAATATTGGGTCGGGATTGTAAAAAGACCATTTATCTATAGAAGCATCATAGTACCATATCCTGTCTAATTTATCTTTAATAGATGCAATAACAGTTTCTATGCCTGTATCATCTGGTGTAACTGGCAAAGAGATGAAGTTATATCCTCCGTTAAGTGTAATTGTGACAGTTTGTTCTGAAGATAGCGCAGAAGTTTGAGTTGAAGCAGGTGTTTCTTCTTCAGACACAACATAAATAATTGTTTGAGCATGAATAAAACTAGCTGCAAGAATCAAAAAAGCAATTACAATTATAATGCTCAATATCTTATTCATTTAACTCTGCCTCTTTTCTTAAGTTCCTGCAAAAGAAATAATTCTATCTGCTTGCCTACCTTAAGGCCTTCTTCATCACAAATTTCCTTGAATAAATCTTTAATTCTCTTGTCAATGGAAATTGTTAATTTATCATTGCCTTTTTTCATTGTACGTACATAGAAGTAAATATACGTATTTATAAAGTTATTGGTTTTGATGTATATCATGAAAACCTAAAAACAAACAATTTAAATAAAAACAATTTTTTCTTAAAACTATGATATTCGAGCAAATTCCAGTAGGAATCATGCAAAACTTCTCTTATTTAATTGGAGATGAAGCTAGCAAAGAAGCTGCTGTTGTTGATCCTGGCTGGGAAATTGATAAAATTCTACAAATTGCAAAAAAACATAATCTGAATGTTAAAATTATTTTACTAACACATACAGATTACGATCATATAAATGGTGTTAATAAGATTGTAAATGCTACTGATGCAACAGTATATGTCCATAAGGAAGAGGAAAATGAAATAAAAAAACTTAAAGTAAACAAAATCAAAATTGTAAATGACAATGACGAAATAAACATTGGAAAGATAAAAGTCAAGGTCATACATACACCCGGACACACTCCAGGTAGTATTTGTTATTTAGCTGAAAACAAATTAATAACCGGTGACACTTTATTTGTCGAAAACATTGGAAGAGTAGACAGGCCTATCAGTGATGCAGATAAGATGGCAGAAAGCTTAAAAAAATTAAAAAAGTTAGATGAAAAAATTGAGGTTTATCCAGGCCATGATTACGGCTCAAAACCTCATTCTACTATTGCTCACGAAAAAAAGAATAATGCTCATATGATGGAAGCATAAATCCTTATTTCCTAACCTTGTACCCGATCCTAAACAAATAAACAGTAAATGAGAATAAAGATACAGCTAATACACCAATTATAAAAAATCCAACAAACAAATTTGATTCTGATATTCCTAACATGCTGTATCTTAAGGCATCGATCATGTAAAAGATTGGGTTTATTTTTGTTATTATCTGCAGGCTTTCTGGAACCAAAGTTATTGAGTGAAAAACACCACCTAGGAAAATCAATGGAGTCAGGATAAATGTTGACCAGATGTTTAACTGATCCCAGTCTTCTGCCCACAATCCTGTAATTAATCCTAATGAAGAAAAAATCAAAGAGACTATTACCATCAATGAAATAAACAATATAGGATTAAAAATGCTTCCGCTGTAAAAAAACAAAGAGATTATGTAAACACTTGCTCCAATGATTAAGCCGCGGACAACACCACCTAGAATAAAAGCCCCTACTGTCTCTAAGTAAGATAATGGCGCAACAAGTATTCCCTCAATAAAATTGAGCCATTTGAACATGAAGATAGATGTAGAATTGTTTGAATAAGAGGTTGTAATCAGCCCCATCATCAAGATTCCGGGGATTATAAATTCAAGATATGATACATGCCCTATTTCCGGCAAAGCTTTTCCAATTGTAAAGCCAAAAACAAAAAGATAAAGCAGAGTGGTAACCCATGTTGGTAAAATAGTCTGCGTCCATACTTTTAGGAATCTCAAAATCTCCCTTTTTGATAATGTGTAGAAACCAATCAAATTAGCCATTTTTTTGCACCATTTTAATAAATATGTCTTCTAAAGAACTGCTTTCAATATTAATATCAACAATTTTTAGTTTATTTTTTTCTATAGCTTTTAATATCTCATTAACTTTTACCTTGTCTTCCAAGAAAATCAAATTTTTTCCATCAATTTTGCAATTATATCTCTTTAGATTCTTTGGAATTGATTTTAATGAATCTTTTAACTCTATTGTAATCTGCGAGCTTGCAAATCTTTTGATTAGTTTTTTCTTGTCGTCAATCTCAAGAATTTTGCCTTTATGCAGGATACAAACCCTATCGCATAGTTTTTCCGCTTCTTCTATGTAATGCGTTGTTAAAAATATTGTAGTCCCATTTTTATTCAATTTTTCCAATAAATTCCAAAGATAATGCCTTAGCTCAACATCAACACCTGCAGTAGGCTCATCCAAAATCAGGATTTTTGGTTTATGTATTAAGGCGCGAGCTATAATCAATCTTCTTTTTAAGCCACCAGATAATGCTTTAATTTCAGAATTTCTCTTTTCATAGAGTCCAAATAATCCCATCAGCTCTTTAGCTCTTTTAATGCATACATTTCTTGGTATTCCATAATAGCCTCCTTGATAAATCAAAGTCTCAGAAACAGTTAAGAACAGGTCAAAGTTAAATTCTTGTGAAGCTAAGCCAATAAAGCTTCTTGCTTTCCTATAGTCTTTTACAACATCATGGCCAAAAACATCTATTTTTCCAGAATCAAAGTTCGCAATACCTGTTATTGCGTTAATAGTGGATGTTTTCCCAGCCCCATTAGGCCCTAGAAAGCCAAAAAACTCTCCCTGCTTTATATCAAAACTTATATTATTCACTGCTTCAGTACCATTATATTTTTTCACAAGGTTTTTTATTGATATAGCTATGTTGTTCATAATATTGAGAGAATTTTGCAATATAAAAAGTTAATCTTTAATACGCTAAAATTCCACCAATTCTATGAGCGGTGGAATTCGCTTAGTCAAAAACCACAAAACAATACTAACCATAATAAAAACATGTCACCTCTCTCTGATTGGCGGTTTTTGACTTTTAGAATTCATAGTTTCAAACCAAACTCTTACTCAATCCCAATGCACATTCAGCAACACTATTAACCTGGCAGAAATTCTCCCTTATCTTATCTGCAGGTTGCACTCCTGAAAATTTAATTTTGTTGTTGATTAAAAATACCGGGAAAGTGTTTATCCCAAGCTCCTTAACAATCCCGGAATTTTCATCATGTTTTTCAAAATTAACCTTGCTGCCAAATGCCTCTAAGAACCCTTTTAAATTTTCTTCTGCTTTTGTGCTTGCTGATTGCCCTGGCTTAAAGAGCAAATCAAGCTTTCCTGGCCCTTCTTCCCTATCAATATAATAATTTGCATTAGCTACAGTACTCTTCATTACAAGATTTCCATTTACATCATTGAAAGAACTGGATAATTTATCATAATTATGGGCTTCTTTAAGATTTGAATTGAGTATATAAGCAGGCAATGCATTGACATTAAATCTTTCAGCAATTTCTTTTCCCTCTTCTGTCTCAATATCCATATTTTCAATGTTTAGATTTGGAAAAAAACTTTTAAGTATTGATAAAACCCTTCCAGTATCGCAGTTAAAGCAGTTTTTATTGTTTAAAACTGTTAATCCAACCTCAACATCCTCAATATACTCACATTCTGCATTTTCTGTTCCAGGATTATTGCAGCTTCCTATGCTGCCCTCTTTGACACATTCATCATCAGAACTGCATGCTATCAAGATAATTGCATTGTCTTCTGGGATATCTGAAGAAATCACTAAATCTGATCCTGTAAAAAAGTAATACCCTGCTGCAAAACCCAGAATTACAATAATTGCAATATATAGGAGTATTTTTTTACTGCCTTTTTCTTCCTCAACAATTTCTGCAGGTTTTTCCTCTTGTCTTACAAATTCTTCTTTCTCAATCTCCTCTGCTTTTTCCTCTACAACCTTTGTTTCTTCTTTTGGTTTTTCTGCCTTAAATTCTTCTGCAACCTCCAACTCTTCCTTAGCTTTTTCTGCAGTCTTTGCTTCTTCGGCTACTTTTTCTTCCTCCTTAACTTCTTCTTCAGCAACTTCATGTTTTATCTCTCCCTTTTTAATATCAGTTTCCTTTAATTCCTTAATTTCTATTTTTTCTTCTTCCTTCTCATCCTCTGGCTTTGGTTCTTCTTTAACACCAGATTCTTCTTCTTTTTCTTCTAAAACATTTAACGAATTTAATTTTTCATCAATCTTTGCTTTTGCAGCCTCATACTCCTCTTTTGTTATTACATCTAACTCTAAGCTTTCTTTCAAAAGTTTTAGTTCCTCTTCCAGTTTTTCTTTTTCTGACAGCATTTAGTTGCCTACCAATGTTTGTAATATAGCTTTAAATTCATCCTTTTCCTCAACACCAAATTTTCCAACATGCTTGTATTTGCACCCAAGAATAATAGTTGGAACAAGTTTGTCAGGGCTGTATTTTTTGAACAACTCCACTTCTTCTTTAGGAACCCCATTTTCCTTTTTTAACGTTAATAAATTATCTCCAGTGTCAAGGCTCCAATGCCGTGCTTGTACGCTTTCATCTCCAATAAAATTAATAACCAAATCCTGAAACAGCCTTCCGCTTTCCTTGCATACCTGGCATGAGCTTGTTGTATATAGCCTTATGATTGGCTTATCTTCATCACAAATTTCATCACTAGTTTCTTCAAAACTCTTCAATACAAGCCTGTCAACACTCTCTGGGAATATTTGAATCTTAGAATTATCTATTAAATTGTCCAGATATTCCTGTAAAGTCCTGCCATTGGAAAGCCCTGTTTCCTCAATATTGATATTTTCCTTCTCTAAAAGCTTATTTATGACAGCTCTAGTCTCAAATGATTTTTTAATATCCTCGATTGTAATGCTTCTTGAATTTAAATGCTTTTCAAATTCATCTAAAGTCAATCCATTGTCTATTATAAGGAGCCCCATAAGCCTTTCAACTTCATCTTCTGTTGATTTTATCCTTTCTTCTTTGGCTTTCTGCATTAAAACTTCCTGCGGAATTAAGGACAGTACAAGAAAGTCATGTTTTGTAATAACACCCATATACTCGGGAACAATTGATACCTTATACCACCAATCCAGTTCATCCTTTGTTATTCCATGTCCGTTCACAGTTGCAACTACATCTTCATCAGCCTGTATATTCATAAAAAATAAATATACAACTACCATAATAAAAACAAGAAAAATACCGACTATTATCAGATTTTCCTGCCTTTCTTTTGTTTTACGTGTTTTTTTAGAACTTTTTGGGATTTTTTTTCTTTTTTTAGTCAAATCACATCACCATTATAAAGTATCTCTGTCACCCCTCTTTAAATAAGTTGATTTCGATGGTAAATAAAAAGCTTTCGGATTTTGTGCGTACCCGCACACTAGTGTGCGGTACGAATTACCGCACATCCAGAGATTGTTTCAATATAAAATTTGATAATTTAATACCTATTGCAACAAAAATTTAATAAATATATGGTAAATTATTGTTTTTAAATTAAAATGAAGTCTGTAACAGAACATTTGTGGTTTAACACTAAAAACAAGATTGAATTCATTAATATTACAGGTAAAATTGAAGAATTAGTTAAAAAATCAGGTGTTAAGGAAGGTTTAGTTCTGGTTAATGCAATGCACATAACTGCTTCTGTCTATATTAATGATGCAGAATCTGGATTGATAGACGATTTTCAAAAATGGCTCAAAAAGTTAGCTCCCACTGATGAAAATCTTTACCAGCATAATCTTACTGGAGAAGATAATGGGTATGCGCACCTTTGGAGAACAATAATGGGCCGTGAAGTGACATGCGCTATAACCAACGGAAAATTAGATTTCGGGCCCTGGGAACAGATCTATTATGCAGAATTTGACGGCCAAAGAAAAAAGAGAGTTATGGTTAAGATTATTGGGGAGTGAAATATTTTGATAATAGCTAAGAACTATTAACCATCATTTTGCGGTTCGTTAGGTCTGTATATTGTTGGGAGGTCAAACCGAGCACAATAGTTAGCTACTGCATATGGGTATTTTGGATCTCCAGGTTTTACCCATCTTCCAAGATCTTTAATAACCTCTTTGTCTCCTTCTTGAGTATGTTCAGCACCAGCCCTATATAGAATGCTATCCAGTTCTGCAACTTTTTCAACCATCTCACTTGCATTTCTTAAGTATCTTCCATCTGGAACAGGTAATAACTTATGATTTTCTCCGATAACATCAATAAATGGAACTAAGTCATCAAAAAGTTCTATAAGAAGGATTCTACCCACAACAGTACCAATGTCTGTAGTCATTTTAAATTTATTAATTATATAACGTTTATATAAAATTTCCTATTGAATATCAAAATAAGATAATAATCACATAATATAATCGGTATTATCCCTGTCAATCCCGGAAACAAACTCTATGCTCATGTCTTCCGGAACTTCAAAATTTCCAAATGTCAAGTTAGGAATAAATTTTTCCATATCAAAAGCTATTTGCGTAGCCAGATGATTCCTCCCAAAATTTTTTTGCGTTATTTCATAGACAAGCTGCTTTACCTGCTCTTCTTCTAGAACTCCTAAGCTATGTATGTATTCATGCAATAAGATATGAAAAATGTATGGATTGTACAAATTAGGATTTGTTTTTTTTATTTTATTTAGCGGTCCTTTGTTAATGACTATTGTATTTGCATCAAAAGAATAAAATGCACCTAAGTAAGCATTTCCATAATTTCCTAAATCACTCAATCCAAGAAGAAGTCCAGCCTGGTCAGCATTAAGATAATTCTTTACCAATTTCTTTACCAGACCAAATATATCAGCAAAGCCTTTTGCCTTTTCAAGAGATTTTTTGTAATCCACAATTTAATAAATATTGCAGTAGTATTTAAATTTTGTTAAAAAGCTGTACAGAAGCAGAACTGAAGGCAAAATTTAAACAACGGAATTCCACCAATTTTTAATTGGTGGAATGAGTAGTGCTCGAAAACCACTCCTTATTGGTGGAATTCCGAGCATCAAAAACCACCTGAAAGTGAAGCTACTGAAATCATGCCACCCATCTCTGATGGGTGGTTTTTGACATTTTTTAGATAATTTTTCCCTTATTGTTAAATTTTCTACTGTCTCAAACATTCTATTTGAATCCTTATTATCTGCATTATATCCAGTTGGATTATGAGGCCAGTATTCTACGTAACCCCATATTTTTCTATTTTTTGCCCTGCTTTCAATATCTTTTCTTGCGTTTTTCATGTGAAAATCCATCAAAATCCCTAAAGAATTTTCTGGAACATAAGCATCTGTCACGGTTAATATATTATTAGTTACTTCACCAACTAGAAGCCCTCCATATATGATTTCCATGCCTGCAAAATTTTCATGTCCTGAGAGTTTCGAAACAATTTTATCGATTGATTTTTCATCAATTTTTATTCCACTTATTACATTTTCTATAGGAATACTCCTTTTTTCGTACCTCAAGCCAATAAAACTACTATAATGTCCTAAAAGTTTTGAAACAACCGCTTCAATTGGTTGTGTTATAGTTTTTATAACCATTTAGTTTTTAAGATTGCTCAATATATTAAAAATTTTTTGATTAAAGATATAAGAATACTAGGTAAAACAAAGACCTTAACTTCGGAATTTCCTTTTTGGATGTAACTAACAGCAGTTTCAAAAACTATATGCCAACAACAAACTCTTTAACATCCTTATTTGCGGGTATTAAAGCAGCTTTTAGAATAACTTTTGCAACTTCTTCTGGCTTGAGCATCTTTTCCCTTTGAGGATTATCCTTGCTAATATAAGCATCATGTATTGAGGTGTTAGTTTTACTTGGATAAACAGCTATAACAGAAATTCCTTTATCCTTTAAATCCTCATGAACAGCATTGCTTAAACCAGCCTGGCCGTACTTAGAGGCAGCATAAGCAACTCTGCCAGGTTTAGTTTTCTTTACAGTGCTTGTAATTATATTTATTATGTTCCCAGAACCTTCCTTTAACATATAGGGAACAACTTCTTTTATGCAGTTAAAATAACCAATTAGATTAATATTTATCTGGTCATCAAATTCTTTATAGCTTACATCCTGAATAGAATTCCAGATTGCAATCCCTGCATTATTAACCAAAATATCAATTTTATTGTATTTTTCAATTATATTTTTTATTGTTTCTTTTATTTGTTCCCTGTTGGTTATATCCATTGAAAATGAATCTGCTTTTCCACCTTTGATTTTAATTTCATCTTCAACAAATTTTAATTTATCCAAATGTCTTGCAGTCAATATAACTAAAGCACCTTCTTTAGCGAATAATTTTGCTGTTTCTTTACCAATTCCAGAAGAAGCTCCGGTTATTAAAGCAACTTTATCTTTTAATTGCATTTCAACCCAAATTAACCCCACTAAAATCTTTCTTAACTTCTTCTTTTTTCTCTGAATTTTTGACAATGTCCTCAAAATCAGGAATCTTGACCGGAATAGCAAACTTAGAGAAATTAGAGCTGATCAAGGCCTCTCCAATGTCTAAAGATGCAATAGTCCTGTCATCCTCGCTTAAATCTTGAGAAGCAGATTCTATTATCGCTGTTCTTTCTGGCTTCATTTCTATGCCTAATATTATTTTAGTGTTAATGTTAGCTAAAATCTCACGAGGTATTAAAGAAGGCAGTTGGGTAATAGCAGTCAGGCCAACCTTAAATTTTCTACCTTCTCTGGCTATTGTTGAAAATATATTTGAACCGTGCTCTAAAGCTTCTTTTCCCAGAACTCTAGGAGCTTCTTCCAAAACAACAGAAACAACAGGTTTTTCATCTAAACTTCCATTCATTTTATAATATTTGTAATTATTGAATAACTCTGTTGTTATTAATGAACCAACTAAAATTTCAACAGCTCCGGAAAAACCAGAAGTATCGATAATAACAGTCTTTGCATCTTCCAATTCTTTGCAGATATCCGGTATTGTATTTACTCCGGCATTTAGGTCAAAAATTCCTTTTGTGACTATGTTTTCTCCATGAATTTCCAAATCCAGTAAATACAATAATCTCCTTTTGACAACAGAAATGGTCTGCTCCATGAAAACCACGCCTTCTATCTTCCTCTCAAACAAGACATTTTTTATCCAGTTGCTTCCAAAATATTTGTAATAAAGGATTAAAGCCTGCTTCTGTGCATCAGAAAAATCAACAACACCATCAAAATGCTGAGGCTTAATCATCTGCAGATTGATTTTCAGGGTTTTTGTTCCTGCCGGAGGATTTTTTGGAGTATAATAAACAACTTTATCTGCTGAACGATCTTTTAATCCTGTTTTATTCCTGCCGTAATACTCATCATGCGGGTCTAAAACTAAAATTCCGCAATAATTTTGTGCAACTAAATTCCAAAGTACATTTGCTATTAAATTGCTTTTACCCTTTCCAGTTGTTCCTGAAATCAAGATATGATGGCTTAAAACCTTGTTTCCATCCAAATAAATAGGAACATCAAGCATTTTGCTGCCAGACCTCAAATTTCCTATAAATAAAGGATTATTTGGCTTTGTTAAGAATGATAAATCATCTTTTGTTATTTCCCTTACCTCAGAGAAAAAAGAAGGCATTAATTTGCTTACAAAAGCATCATTATTCCTGATTGTAATTAAATTTTTCAGTCCTGCCAGCATATAATTCCTTAGGTTTTTGTCAAAGAACTCAGTATCAGTGTTTTCTTCTAAAGCCATACCAGATATTAACTCTAAGTTTTGCTGGCTTATTTGAGAACCATAAACTAAGTCAAAGACCTGCATCAGAATTTTATTATCTCCGGATTCTGATATTAATAATTCTCCTAACTCTAATTTCTGGTCAGACTTCTGCCTAACTAGTATTTTACCAAATTCTCCACTGATTACCTGGCCTTTGATTATAGGAACCACCCAACTAAAAGAATTATTAAAGATTTTATAAGGTTTTTGCAATTGGAAATGTTTTTAAATTAGTGTGTATTAGCCTGCTAAATGTACGAACCATCAAAAGTAGTTAAATGGAGTCAAGAAGATAGTGGTTTATTACTCATCACATACACTGGTTCTGGTGCCTCAGGAGATGTTTGCTTAGCATCAAACGATGCCCAAAGATTAACAGATGTAGTACGAAATACGCCCAGATTAAACCTGATATTAGGATCAAAGCTGGCTAGTACTGAAACAATGGATTTGGGTCCCGATGTTGGTACAATTGATTATATTTCTACATACTGTGGTTGGCAATTTGTACCTAAAGGGCTGGATGGTGCGGATTTTTGTCCTCTGGATAAATCTCCTCATGATCCATTTGACGAGGCAAGAGACAATGTTATTAGGAACTATTTTTCTGAATATTTTGATCAGATTAAACAAAAACCTTTATAAAAACAAAAATACTACTATATACGGGCTAGGCTGGTGCGTTGGTCCTGCACTGCAACTCTAAACGGACCTCATGAGAGAGCTGAAGCTTGGAGAGAGGCATTTGCTTGGCTTAGTAGTCTTGGTTTTGACGTTGAGGTTCTGTCCTCTTGGACCGTTTCTTTTGGGAAACTGGTCAGATCAGGAATGAAGCAGCCATCACCTTTTGATATGGTGCTTAGAGGGTAGCGGAACTGAGGATAAATCAAGGTTAGCTGCTTTGCTTTGCTTGTGTCCATTTCCAGGCATGCCCACTTATTTTTCTGACTAAGAATTATAAATAAAAGAAAAAAAAAGAAATAATTACTCAACAGTTATTTTTCCGCCATACGGTGTGTAAGCCAAATTCCACCAGAAGTCATATTCTCCCAGTTCTGTAAATTCGACTTCGGCTTGCTGCCCTGGAACTATCCTTGGGGTTGCAAAGTTTCTTCCATCCTTAAATACTATTACAACCATTGTTTTACTGTCATCATTAAAGAATGTTACTGAGCTTCCTACACTGATTGTTAATTTGTCTGTGTCAAAACCATCAGCTCCAGCATATCTTATATCATTTGATGTAGTTTCTATTGGCGGTGCAACAGCAGCTCCGGTTCCTTCTGTCCCAACTTCTGGTGCAGGAGCAACTTCTGGCTCCGGCTCAGGTGGCGCAGGAGCAGCTTCTGGTTCACTAGGTTGTGCTTCTGGCTCTGCAGCAGGCTGCTGAGCACATGCACTTACAAATATCATCAAAGCAAGAATTATTCCATAAAATAATTTCATTTTTTAAAACCTCCTATATTTTCATTAAATTTTATTTGTTTACTTATTCTTGACATACTTATTTAAATATTTTTGCTTTTTTCAAGTTGTAAAATCTTTTTTACAGCTTCTATAGCAACCTCAATCTGCTTTTTGTTCGGATTTTTAGTAGTAATTTTCTGCATAAACAATCCTGGAGCTATAAAACCCTTTATAATGGTATTTTTTTCATATTTTGCGCTGAATTTCAAAAATTCATATGAAATGCCTGCAATTAAAGGTAATAAAGAAATTCTGATTAAAAATAAGATAACTCTTCTTGGAAAAACACCCATATCTAATAGTTGAGGAAAAATCATTAATATTACCGGGGTTATAACTGAGAATATCAATACAGCTATAACCAGAACAATCATTATGAATGCTGTACCACACCTTGGATGCAATGTGGAAAATTTTTTTATGTTCTCAACATTTAATCTTTTATTGTGCTCATAACAGTGTATTGATTTATGCTCTGCTCCATGATATTGGAACAAAACCTTAACGTCTTTCATCAAGGAAATGACATAGATATACAATAAAAACATGCCAATTCTTATAACTCCATCTATCAGATTAAACAGTAAAGGCTTGGTTTCTTCATAGTAGCCAATAAAATTAGTGGCAATATAAGGCAATATCATGAATATGCCTACACCAAAGAGTATAGCAAGAATAAAACTGAAAATCATCTCTTTTTTGCCTATCTTTTCATCCTTTTCAAGCTGCTGGTCAGCAGACCACATCAAGGACCTCATACCAATAACCAGCATATCAATTAAATTATAGAAACCTCTTACAACTGGTAATTTGTAGAATTTACCTTTTCTCTGCTTTATCTTCTCTTTCTTTGTTATTATTTTCCTGCCTTTTCTTACTGCAACAACATTGTACTTAGGACCTTTTATCATTATCCCTTCTATTACAGCTTGGCCGCCTATGTTTAGTTTTTTTGGCATTTTCTATACAAAATTGTGATGATTTATATTAGTTATTATTTTAATTATTCTTTATTGTAAATTGTTTTTAATTTTTATTGGGTTTTATTATTAAATGAGGATTCTCTGTTGATTATATGATATTGCAAAAATTTAATAAGTAACAAATATTGCCATATCTAAAAATGAAATGCCCTTACTGCAATCACGAAGAAACCCAGGTAATTGATTCAAGAGATACAGAGAATTTGGAAACTATGAGGAGAAGGCGTGAGTGTAGTAAATGCAAAAAAAGGTTTACAACTTATGAAAGGGTTGAGGAAGCTGATATTGTAGTTGTGAAAAAAGACGGCAAAAGGGAAAGGTTTGAAAGGCAAAAACTGATCAACGGAATCCTGAAAGCATGCGAGAAAAGACAGATCCCATTAGAGAAAATTGAGAAGTTAGTAGATGCAGTTGAATCTGATCTGAGGAAAAGAGATTCAGTAGAAGTTGAGAGCAAGACTATTGGCAGGTTAGCGATGAGAAGATTAAGGACATTAGATAAAGTTGCTTTTTTGAGGTTTGCTTCTGTTTATTTGGAATTTGAGGATATAGCTAGATTTGAGGAAGAACTGGATAAGCTACAAAAGAAATAATACACGCGAAAATCAAAGATTTTCGGTGTCCTGAAAATGCAAAGCATTTCCATGACAATAAAAAAAATTCAATACTAAATTACAATAATTAAAAATAATAATAAAATGATAATCGGTCTAACAGGCAAAAACGCTGCTGGAAAAGGAGAGCTTGCAAGCTATCTTAAAAGCAAAGGCTTTGTTTATTTTTCTTTAAGTGATGCTTTGAGGGAAGAGGCAACTAAGCGTGGTTTAGAACATACCAGGGATAATTTAATTGAGTTAGGGAATGAATTAAGGAAAAATTTTGGTCCAGAATATTTAGCCCAGCAAATCAATAATAAAATAAAGCAACAATTAGAAAACTACAATAAAAAAAATACAATTAAAAAAATTAATAATTTAAACAATGAAAAAATAAATAATAATGAAAATATTGTTGTAGACAGCATAAGAAGCCCTTTTGAAGCAAAAGAATTGATGAAAAACAAAAACTTTACTTTAATTGGTGTTGATGCTCCAATTGAGTTAAGGTTTGAAAGATTAAGAGCGCGGAATAGAGTTGGAGATGCAAAAACAGTAGAACAACTAGAGCAGCAGGAACAAAGAGAAAATTTAAATAATGCCTCAAACCAACAGCTTGATGAAACGTTTAAATTATCAGAAAAAGTTATTATTAATGATGGAACTTTAGAAGAACTGCATAAGAAAGTTGATGGATTTCTTAAAGAAATAAAAAATTAACTCTTATGAGCAGAAGTAATTCTTATCATTGTAAAAGTTCCATGTGTCATCATATTCCCAGTTCTAGTTTCAGGTGTATAGCTCCAATTCCCCATATATTTTCCATCTCCTTGACCAAAACCACCATATCTTATTGGATTTGGGTTTAAAATTTCTCCTATTTCTGATGGTTGGTATTTTTTTATAAATTGAACTTTATCCTGATCTATCATGCCTTGTTCAATTGATGCATAACAATCAAGGTCATAAATTCTACCTTCTAGGACGCCATTATCTAATTGTGCTTTTTGCTCAGGTGTCTGTGCAACAACAAACGGAATTATCCTTTTTACACTAGGTTTCGCGGCTCTAGATTCTTTATACAAACCTACAAAAGTAATCTCAAAACCATCAGATTGTGCTTGTGCTAAGGTCACCATTAAAATTTCTTTTTGAATCCTTTCCGTAAATTCTGCTTCAAACTCAAATAAAATTTGATCTAAATCCATTTATAATCCTCTAATACAACATGGTAATAGAATTGTATATTTGAATATTTGGCACTATAAAAAACAAAAAATAATAGTAAATTATAAATAATCGCTTAAAAATCCGATGTTTAATAAAAATGCCAAGAATAAGCTGGGAAGAGTATTTCATGAATATTGCAAAACAAGTTGCCAGCAGAAGCACTTGCGACAGGAAGCATGTAGGTGCTGTTATTTCCAGAGATAAAACAATATTATCTACTGGCTATAACGGCAGTATAAGGGGAATGCCGCATTGCGATGAAGCAGGCCACATGATGGAAAATGACCATTGTGTTGCTACAATACATGCAGAAGCAAATGCAGTCTTGCAGGCAGCAAAAAATGGAGTTATGATTGATAAGGCTGAGATTTATATAACCGCAAGCCCCTGCTGGCCGTGCTTTAAGATGCTTGCAAATGCTGGAATCAAGAAAATTTATTATGGTGAGTTCTACAGGGATGAAAGAATATTTGATGTAGCAAAAAAACTTGAAGTAGAATTAACACATATTGAAGTTGATCAGAGTAAGTTATAATACAAAACAAATATAAACTATAAATCTTCTTGATATAATATGGTTGTGCTATTAGAATATTTCAGCCAATATCCAATATGGGTCCTTGGTGTAATATTTAGCTTAGCTGCAGGTTTAGCAACTGGCGTAGGTGCTATGCCAATATTTTTTACAAGAAATATCTCTGTTAAGTGGCAGGATATTTTCATGGGTTTTGGCGCGGGTGTAATGCTTGCAGCAACTTCGTTTTCTCTTATAATCCCGGGTTTAGAAGCAGCAGGTAATGGTGTAAAAGCTGCTGTTATTATTGTATTAGGAATTTTATTTGGAGGATTTTTTTTATGGTTTATTGATAAAGTGCTTCCGCATGAGCATTTCATAAAAGGACATGAAGGAATTGATTTGTTCAGGCTAAAAAGATTATGGCTCTTTATTATTGCAATAACCTTGCATAATTTTCCTGAAGGTATGGCAGTTGGTGTAGGTTTTGGAGGTGGTGATATAGCTAATGGAATAACTTTGGCTATAGGCATTGCGCTTCAAAATATACCTGAGGGTTTAGTTGTTGCATTGGCTCTTTTTGCCCACAAATATAGCTTAAAAAAATCTTTTCTTGTTGCTCTTGCCACAGGACTTGTCGAGCCTATAGGAGGATTGTTTGGTGCAGGCATTGTCTCTGTTTTTACAGCACTGCTGCCATGGGGCCTTGCATTTGCAGCAGGAGCAATGCTGTTTGTCATAAGCGATGAGATTATCCCAGAATCACATAGAAGAGAGTTTGCAAAGCAAGCAACTTTCGGTTTAATGATGGGATTTGTAATAATGCTTTTCCTTGATGTTACATTAGGCTAAATTAGAAAACTATAAATATCAAGAAAAAATAGTATAACTTATGCTCAAAATAGCCTTCTTTGAAACAGAGGAATGGGAAAAGCCTTATCTGAAAAAAGAATTAAAGAACCATAAATTGTATTTTTTTAATGATGCTGTCAACGAAAGCAACGTGAATAAAATTAAGGATGTTGATATTATCTCTATATTTATCTATTCTAAACTGGATAAATCCATATTAAGCAAATTTAAGAATCTGAAATTGATTGCAACAAGAAGCACTGGTTTCGACCATATTGATGTGAAAGAATGCACAAAGAGAAAAATCATTGTTTGTACTGTCCCTTATTATGGAGAAAACACAGTAGCAGAGCATGCTTTTGCTTTGATACTTAGCTTAACAAGAAAAATACACAAAGCATGGGAACGTACAAGACGCCTGGATTTTTCGCAGGAAGGCTTGCGTGGAGTTGATTTAAGAGGAAGAACTTTAGGCGTTATTGGTGTGGGAAGCATAGGGCAGCATGTCATCAGGATGGCTAATGGTTTTGAGATGAATGTTATTGCATTTGATGTTTTTAAAAATAATAAACTACAAAAAAAATTAAATTTTAAATATGTTGATTTCAATAATTTATTAAAAAACTCAGATATAATAACATTACATTGCCCTTACAATAAACATACTCATCATCTAATCAATAAAAATAATATTAAGAAAATAAAGAAAGGAGCTTTATTGATTAATACAGCCAGAGGCGCTTTAATAGATACAGACGCTTTAGTTAGAGCTTTGGATGCAGGAATTTTAAAAGGCGCTGGTTTAGATGTTTTAGAGGATGAATGCTATGTAAAAGAAGACAAGCAGGTAATGTCCAAACATTTCCCAAAGAAATGTGATATGAGAATAATTCTTGAGAATCATATATTGGCTAAGAAAGACAATGTAATTATAACTCCCCATAATGCCTTTAATTCTGTTGAAGCTTTGCAGAGGATTCTAGACACAACTGTTGATAATATTAAAGGTTTCTTAAGAAAGGAAGTGATTAATAATGTTGATGTTGGTAAGTAGTTTTAGGTTTGGTGACAGAAAAAGGTTGTGTAACGTTCGTTATGTGACGTTCATACCAACTTTCCCTTTGTAATTCTCAATTGCTTTCTTTAATGCTGCTGTTCCTAAAACAGAGCAATGTATCTTAATCTGAGGCAAATCATCAAGTTCTTTGATTACATCCTTGAATGTTATTTTTGATGCATCATCTAATGTTTTCCCTTTAGCTATCTGGCACATTACATCTGAAGCTGCTATTGCTGCTATACACCCATAAGTCTGGAATTTGATGTCTTTAATCACATTATCTTCTACTTTAAGGAACATTTTCATTACATCCCCGCATTTTATATTGCCAACTTCTCCAACAGCATCTGCATCTTTCATTTCTCCTGCAAATTTAGGAGTTCTAAAGTGTTTGATTGTTTTTTCTGTATACATTTCATTTACCTCCAAACGGGGAGATTTTCCTCAATGTTTTTACTACCTCTGGCAGTACTTTCAAAACATAATCAATTTCCTCTTCTGTACTAAACCTGCTTAAAGTAAGCCTTATGCTTCCGTTTGCTTCTTCATCACCTAAGCCAATTGCCTTTAGGACCTCGCTTGGCTCCAGGCTTTTTTCCGAGCATGCAGATCCTGTTGAACAACAAACACCTTTAACATCTAAACGGCCAACAATCGCTTCACCTTCAATTCCTTTGAAAGCGAAATTTGTGTTATTGCATAATCTTTTATTTCCTTTAGGGCCATTAAGCTTTACATCCGGAATTTTAAGGATGCCATCAATTAATTTATCCCTTAATTTTGTAATATATTCAACATGCTCATTATTAGCCAATTTTACAGCTTCTGCAAATCCAATAATTCCAGGAGTGTTTTCAGTTCCTGGCCGTAATTTGAACTCATGGTCTCCGCCATGCATCAATGGATGTATATTTGTTCCTTTCCTTATGTATAATGCGCCAACTCCTTTTGGACCATGAATCTTATGGCCGCATATAGTGACAAGGTCAAGATTTTGCTTTTCCACATCAATGCTTGTTTTTGTATAGCTTTGGCATGCATCTATATGGAAATAGACATCATGCTTTTTGCATACACTGCCTAATTCTTCTAAATTTTGTATAGTTCCAGTCTCGCTGTTGCCGTGTATTATAGACACAAGAATAGTCTTATCTGTAATGGCTTCTTCTAATGCCTTTGGGTCTACAAATCCTTCTTTATCTACATCGAGATAAGTTACCTTAAAGTTGTCTTTTTCTAAAAATTTACAGGTATTAAGAACAGCCTTATGCTCAATCTTTGTTGTGATTATGTGGTTTCCTTTGTTTCTGTTTGGATATGCTATCTCCTGGATTGCCAGATTATCAGATTCTGTGCCTCCGGAAGTAAAAATTATCTCTTCAGGTTTTGCATTTATTGACTTTGCAATTATTTCCCTTGCTTCATCAATGGCATTTTTTGCATTAACACCTAATGTATGGGCTGAAGAGGCATTGCCATACTCCTCATCAAAGTAAGGCATCATTGCCTTAATAACTTCAGGATCAACTTTTGTTGTTGCTCCATTATCAAGATATATTTCTTTCATTTTTTGCAGCAGCTTCCAGGGCAGTTTTTCATAACATGTTTCCCAACTAATTTTAATATTGGAATAACAGTATTTTTGTTTAATGAATATATTCTCTCTTTTCCAACTTTTTTAACATCCAGAACATGGCAGTCAGTTAATTTCTTAAGATTATGGGACACTGCGCTTTGCTCTTCATTGATTTTCTTAGCAATTGTTTTAACATTCAAAGGTCCGTTCCTTAAAGCCATGATTATATCCAACTTAGCCTTGTTGGAAAAGTTGACGAAAAAGGTTTCGTATGATTCACATTTCATATGAATCTAGATTCATATGTTATTTATAAACTTTTCTATTTTTGATGCTTAATAGCAATATAAACCTTTAAAAACCACTACCCTTTCCTTTGTTCTATGCAAATAAACATGTTTTACGACAAAGAAAACAGGGAAAAAACTATTGAATTAGGTGCAGATTCATCAGTAAAGGATTTATTGGAAAAAATAAAAGTAAACCTAGTCACAGTAATAGTCAGTAGAGACAATAATATACTGACAGAAGATGAAAAACTTAATGATAAGGATAAAATAAGGTTAATTTCAGTTATTTCAGGTGGTTGAGTGCAATAAAAAATAAAAAACAAAGACGAAAAAACCAATCAACAATAATTAATAAAATTAAAAAATAAATAAATTAATGAAATAAAAATAATCAAAAATGAACTGCTGCAATGAAAAACCAATCATTGAACTGCCTGCAGGCGAAAAGCTCTGCAAGAAGCATTTTACAGAATATTTTGAGAACAAGGTATTCAGGACTATAACAAGATTTGACTTATTAGGTAAGGAAGAAAATTTAGGCGTTGCAATTTCTGGCGGAAAAGATTCTTTGACATTATTGACTATTCTAAATAAATTATCAAAACAAAACCCAAAAATAAAGCTTACTGCAATACTAATAGATGAAGGAATAAACAATTACAGAGATAAATCATTAATAACAGCAGAAGAATTCTGTAAAAAAAATAATATCAAATTAAACATTTATTCTTTTGAAAAAGAATTTGGAATGCCGTTGGATAATATGCTAAAGGTTCTTGATGTAAAGCCATGCACAATTTGTGGAATATTTAGAAGATATTTACTTAATAAAAAATCAAAAGAACTTGGATTTACAAAACTTGCTACTGGCCATAATTTAGACGATGAATGCCAAAGCATCATGATGAACCAGTTCAAGAACAATATACAAGCTTCTGCTAGACTAGGTCCAATGGGAGGGATTAATAACAATAACTACAATAATAAAAATGATTCAATGATTAATAAAAATAATAATAAAATTAATGAAACAAAAAATAATCTAAAAAATGGAAATAATAAAAAAATAAATAAAAATGAAAATAAAAAAATAAAATTGAATGAATGGTTTGTACAAAGAATAAAGCCATTATATCTATGCACAGAAAAGGAAGTTACAACTTATGCTTTTATTAACAAAATTTTAGATGAATTTAATGAATGCCCTAATATTGTGAAAAGCTATAGAGCGCAAATAAGAGACATGCTTAATGACTTGGAAGCAAAATTCTCAGGAACAAAACATGCAATTGTAAACTCTTTTTTACAGATTCTTCCTGATTTAAAGCAAAGATTCAAGGAAGAAGAGATTAATTATTGCAGCAAATGCAATGAACCTGCTTCAAAAGATAAATGCAATGCTTGTAAGTATGTTGAAAAGTTGGAGAAAGCAAAAATTAAAGTTCAATCCCCTTTCTGGTAATCCTTAATAGCATCCAAAAACTCAGTTTTGTCAAAGTCAGGCCATAATTTGTTTGTAAAGTAAATATTTGTCTTTACTGAGTCCCAAAGCAAAAATCCAGAAGTTTCTTTTCTGCTGCCGTTTTTTATCATCAAATCAGGTGGCAAGAAATAAGAAGAATAAATATTCTCCTTTATGGAATCTTTATCTATAAGCTCTGGATCCATTCTTCCTGATTTTATCTGCATCCCTAATAGCTTAATGGCATCTACAATCTCCTCCTGGCCATCATAATTTATGCAGAAATTCACAAAAAAGCCGTCATAGTCTTTTGTTTCTTCTATGACTTTCTTTATGGCATCAACAACCCTTCCGGGAAGGTTGTACCATTTTCCAAGAACAGATATCTTTATTTTGTTTTCATGCACAAGCTCATTGATTGCAATATCGTCAAACATATTTACAATTGCATCCAGAAGATATGAATAAGCCTCATCTTCCTTGTCATAATTTTGATCCAGAATATAAAAACTGAGAATAGGTACCTTAAGCTTGACCTGGAGCTTAATCGTGCTCTTTAATATCAAAAAATTTCTTTTATAAGCATCTTCATATGAAACATTGTTTTTCAAAGCCCATTTTTCAACTCCATCTGTAGTTATCCCTATATGCCTTGGAACTTTTATCTTTAAAACATATTTTTCCTTTTTTATTATGCTCTTTATGCTTTCTAGCATTATTAATAACCACCCTAGTAGGTATTATCAATAACTTTTATAGATATTATTGTTTTAAGCCTTAAAATGACTATTAACGCTTTAATTCAAAGCATACCCTTAACTATTCTTATTCCCTACACTATTGCTTTTCTTGCGCTGCTGATAGGCTCTTACACAGATATAAGGACAAGGGAAGTTCCGGACTGGGTTAACTTTGGATTAATAGGCGTTGGTTTTGGTGTTAATCTATTGTTTTCAATAATCTACTGGGAAATAGATTTTATTTTATCCAGTGTTATAGGATTTGGAATTTTCTTTGCAATAGCATGGGTAATGTTCTATACAGGCCAGTGGGGCGGCGGAGACAGCAAGATTCTGATGGGCCTTGGAGCTGTGATAGGAATAGGTATTTTTTCAAAAAATTTTTTCCTTGCGCATTTTTTAATCAATGCTATGCTTATAGGAGCCCTATACGGGATTTTATGGGCCTTTTTAGCTATAATCAGGCATAATAAAAAATTCCTTAAAGCCTTTAAAAAATCCATTAGAAATAAAAAAGTAATATCAGCAAAACGGATAATATTCATCTTATTCATTATTTTGATATTGATTGCTGTCTTTATCCCTGATAAATTAGTCAAATTAATGATGTTTTATCTTGCATTGATATCAATATTGACATTCTATCTTTGGATTGCAATAAAGGCAGTTGAAAATTCCTGCATGCTGAAATATGTTACACCTAAACAGCTTACTGAAGGTGACTGGATTGCTAAAGATGTTAAGATAAGTGGAAAATACGTAACCGGCCCAAAAGATTTAGGTATAGAGAAAAAACAGATCAGAAAACTTATAGAATTCTACAAAAAAGGGAAGGTTAAGAAAGTTTTAATCAAAGAAGGAATTCCTTTTGTCCCTAGTTTTTTTATTGCTTATGTTGTTACTTTGATGTTTGGTAATTTGTTGTTTTTGATGTTTTAAGGCACCCTTCTCATCTGCTTTGCAATGTAATCCTCTTCATCGTCATCTGATATTGGTTGTGTTTGCTGTGGTTCTACGTTTTCAGGGATTGTTTTTGGCTTTTCGATGTTTTCAATCTTTCCCACACCTATATTTTGAATACTCTCTTTTAGCTTAAGCTCAACTGTTGACATCTCCTCTTCTGTCAGCTGTTTTGGCTTCCATTCCAGGTTAATGCCATCATTTTCCTGTCTTGGTATGATATTGATCAAAAAATGAGCTACTGTCTGGCCAGCTGGAATCCCGTTTGCAACAAATATATTTGTTCCCTGTACCTTTAAATTTTCAAATATGGAGCTGGAAATCTTATTTGCAACTACAAAAAGATTTGCAAGCTCTGCATCAGGAACCTGCTCAATAATCGGATAATGATTTTTTGGTATTATAAAACAATGGCCTGGATTTGCCCCATTTACATCCAGAACAGCCAGTATTAAATTATCTTCATAAATCTTATATGATGGAACCCTGTTTGCTACAATCTGGCATATCAGACAGCTTTCCCTTGCTTTTTGAACCATTTTAGTTACCGCCTAAAACTTTAGCTATATCGTCAAGATTAATTCCTTCCTGTTTCTTTTCATTACTCTTATCTTTTTGGCCTTTATTTTTTTCTTCCACGACTTTCTTTTTTTTCGTTTCTTTGACAACTTTTTTCTTTTTTGGCTCTTCAAACTCAGCCTCTACAACCTTTTTTTCTTTAGGAATGGCAGGAACAGGGGGAAGATTTTCTTCAGCTTCCTCTTCTTTTTTACCTAAACTTTCAGATAATACTTTTGCTATTTTCTTTAATTCATCTTCTGGAAGAGTCTTTTGAGGAACCTGGAAACCTATGTTGTCTTTCTCTTTTCTCGGGATTAAATGAACCATGAAATGTTGCGCTCTTTGTCCAGCAGCAACACCATTAGCTACAATAATATTTGAGCCCTGAACTTCTAAGGCTCTTAACGAAGCATTAGACAGGGATTTTGCAACCATAAAAATATGCCCAATTTCATCATCAGGAATTTGAGGCATTATAGAATAATGCTCTTTAGGCATGATAAGAATATGCCCTGGGTTGGCTGGATTAACATCTAGGATAGCAATTACTTCCTCATCTTCATAAATCTTTTTTGACTGGACCTTTCCGGAAATAATCTGGCAGAAAATGCATTGTTTTTTTTGAAATTCCTTCAGCTCTTCAGGAGACATATTCTTGATCTTTTCCTGCAGAGCCTTGACCTGCTCCTCACTCATCTGCTGTTGAGGTGCCTGTTGTTGCGGTTGTTCTTCTGGCATATAACTTTCCTTGGATTTAGTTTTTATAAATATTGTTGTTTTTATGTTGTGTATGGAAAAGATTTATAAAATATTTTGATAATTGCCCTTATAATGACAAGATTAGTTCTGGATTTGAAGAAATCAATAGAAGAGAACGCATCTGATTACTTTGAGAAAGCCAAGAAGATGAAGAAGAAGATAAAGGGTGCAGAAGAAGCTTTGCAAAAAAACATTAAGAAATTAAAGGAATTAGAGGAAAAGAAGGATAAATTAGCTGCAGAGGAAGAAGAAAAACTTCCGGAAAGAAAAAAAGAATGGTATGAGAAGTTTCGCTGGTTCATAAGCTCTAAAGGCTTTCTTGTTTTAGGAGGAAGAGATGCTACTTCTAATGAAATTGTAATCAAGAAGCATACTGAGGCTAATGATTTAGTTCTGCATACAGATATGGCTGGAAGCCCTTTCTTTGTGATTAAAAGCGATAAAAAGACGATTCCTGAATCTACTATAAAAGAAGCTGCTGATGCTGTCTGCACATTTTCAAAAGTCTGGAAGCTTGGATTGCAAACAACAGATGTTTTCTATGTCAATCCAGAGCAGGTAACCAAAAAAACAAGACCAGGCGAATACATGGGCAAAGGAGCATTTATGATTTACGGAAAAACAAATTACATAGAAAACAAGGTAAATCTGGCAATAGGAATTACAAAAGATAATGTAATAATGTCTGGCCCTGTGGAAGCAATCAAAAAAAACTGTGAAAAATATATCACCTTAAAGCAAGGCAATGAAAAAGTAAGTTCTATTGCAAAAAAAATCAATTATAAATTAGGTAAAAATTTAGAATTGGATGAGATAATAAGGGCATTGCCTGCTGGGAATTTTGGTCTAAAATGAATTCATTCAAATGCAACCAATGCGGTAAATGCTGCAGCCATATTAGGGGAATGATGCCTAAGGAAGACGGAGAATTCATAAAAGAGATGGCTTATGGCAAGCTTCCTTTAGTGCAGTTGATTCCAGTAGAAAACATGTCTTTTCCTTTGTGGGACTGGGAAGCTAAAAGATTCAAAAAATATCAGGATGAAGTGAATATAGACGCTAAAATTTTCCCTTCAAGAGGTATTTTAGATTTAAACTCAAACAAAGCAATAATTGTGACTTATTTTATGGATTCTGATGCATGCCCTTTTCTCGAAGAAAAAAAATGCTTGATTTACAATACAACAAGGGCTTACATATGCAGGTTGTTTCCTTTCAATAGGGGCCCATTCCTTGAAACAGGAGAAGAACTAAAAAAAGAAAACATGTTTGGAACTTGCGATGGAATGGAACCTTTGATGCCCACGATTCCAGAAACCTATGATGATATGATTAGATTTTTATCGAAAGCATTTCCTGATGGCTCTTTTGAGAATGCTGTCCAGTTCGATCATATAACAGAATGGGTCAATAAAACAATAGTGGATTTAATGAAGCAAAAAAAATTAAGGCCTGCAATGAATTATCCATACAGCCTCTTTCTGAAAAGGTTTGAAAATGCTGAAAAGATAGATTTTACTGATTTTCTTGAAGAATCTAATTATATAGGTAACAAAGAAGAGCTGATTAAGAAGTTTGATGAGAATATGGATGCAAAAAGGAAAATTGAAGAGTTTTTGCAAGATCATAGTTAGTTCAATTATTAAATTACAACAATTAATTCAATGATAAATATAAAAATATCAATAAAGAATAAATCAATAAAAATTGATAAAATATAAACATCAAAATTTATAAACAACTCAATAATAAAACTATAAGAATGATATCAATCCAGGAAATGAAACAACTAGAGGATAATTGTGGCATTCCAAAAGTTGTTTTGATGGATAATGCAGGCAAAGCAATATACAATGCCTTAAAAGAGAAATTTGAATTAAAAGACAAAAGAATCCTTATTGTTGCATATCACGGGGATAATGGCGGAGATGGCTTTGTTGCTGCAAGGCATTTATGCAATGATGCAGAGGTTGATGTTTTGTTTATAGGAGATGATTCAAAATTAAAGAAAGAATCTTTAGCTAATTTTAAGAAAACAGAAAACAATGAAATGATACAAATGCTTACTTTGGAAGCAGTAGATTTCTCTGATTATGATATAATACTTGATGCTATCTTTGGCACTGGAATTGAAGGAGAGATTAAGGATCCATTAGCAACTTTAATTAATAATTTAAGCAAAACAAAAGCCAATAAAGTATCTATTGATGTCCCTTCTGGTGTAAATCCAGATACCGGAGAGAAAGCAAATGTTTATTTTGAGCCGGATTTAATAATTACAATGCATGATATGAAAAAAGGTTTAAAGGATTATAAGGACAAGACTATTGTTGTTGATATTGGCATCAAAGAAAAAGTACAATAATTAAAAATACAATAAAAATAAAAAACATCAAATTAAAAATAATAAAAACAAAACAATGATTAATAATTAAAAATATTTTCAATGCCAAATGAGATTAATATAAAATATTAAATAATAAAATAACAAATAATTGTGAACATAAGATTGAAATAATCCAATGTAAAAATAATAAAAATGCAATACATATCAAAAAAAGACATTAAATTAGCGAAAAGAAAAGCAACCAGTAAAAAAGGGGATAATGGTAGGGTTCTTATTATTGGAGGTTCTAGGGATTATGTTGGAGCAGTTGCTTTAGCTGGTTTAGCAGCTTTAAGGTCTGGAGTGGATTGGGTTACTGTTGCGGCTCCTGAGAAAGTTGGATGGGCTATAAATGCATTAAGCCCTGATTTGGTCGTTAAGAAATACAAAGGAGATAATTTTGATGCATCAAGAGCTAAAGATGTTCTAAAAGAAGAATCAAAATATGATGCTGTTCTGATTGGCAATGGTATTGGAATGCATGCAAAATCTTTTGTAAAGAAATACGTAAAAGAAACAAAGAAACCATTGGTTATTGATGCAGATGCGTTAAAATCTATAAGGTTGCAAGACGTTAAAAATGCAATACTTACGCCCCATCATAGGGAATTTAAAATATTGTTAAAAAATTCTAAATTAGATGAGAACAATTTTAGAAAACACTTAAAAAATAATGTTGTTCTGCTAAAAGCCTCTGTTGACCAGATAATATCAAAAAATAAAATATTATTCAATAAAACTGGAAATGCTGGAATGTCAAAAGCAGGGACAGGAGATGTTCTAGCTGGCTTATGTGTTGGTTTCTTAGGGCAAGGATTATCTTTATTACAATCTGCAGCAAATGCAGCGTATTTTAACGGCTTGATTGGGGATATATCATTGAAGAAGAAAAAAGGATTTACTTATCTTGCAAGTGATATGGTTGAAGAGATTAAAAGGTTTCATAGAAAAGAGATAATTCTTTAAAATAGATCGATTTTGCTTGTCAAAATGACCCAAAAACAATCTCTTGAAGGAAAAGTAATCATTGCAGATACAAAAA
>Ga0187833_10000703_pt1 | contig 38765 bp, 39 predicted proteins | sample ETNtaG_37_FD_167968 | JGI IMG/M metagenome (GOLD analysis project Ga0187833, IMG submission 167968) | Marine microbial and viral communities from oxygen minimum zone, Eastern Pacific Ocean - ETNP2014_SV_400_PacBio MetaG (Illumina Assembly) | ecosystem: Environmental > Aquatic > Marine > Hypoxic...
TTGAGCTAAAGAGATTATAAGAACTAGTTTCAAAAAAGCTTACGCTTTTTTATGCTACTTTCAGTAGCAGTCCTGATTCATCTCCACACTAAAGTGTGGAAATGTATTCTCAAGACTTTTTAATAATTATCAATGCTCATTCCCTCTTTCGATTGAAAATCGTAAGAGTTAGAAAGCTATGCTTTCAAACTTTCTGAAGGCATTTAATTTAATCAAAGGCAATAATAAAAACAAAAGAAATGCCAAAACATTTCTAAGCTTTGAAATTCTTCGAATTTCAAAACATTTAAAAGAACACAATACTTCAAAATAGCCATGTCAATCAACAATTTTGGCCATTTAGAAGAACCATTCAATGATTACAATAAGTCAAAAGTAGTCATACTGCCTGTTCCATATGACGTAACAAGAAAATGGATTATAGGATGGAAAACAAACACAGCAAATGGCCCTTCTGCAATAATAACAGCTTCATGTAACATGGAATTGTATGATGAAGAACTAAACAAGACAACAGCAGAACTAGGTATTCACACTTCAGAAAAACTAAAACCAAAGAATACACCTGAATCAATGCATGAATCAATATATAAGAAATCACAAGAACTTATCAAAGACAACAAATTCATTGTTATGCTTGGAGGAGAACACTCAATCACTTCTGGATTGGTCAAAGCATATAAAGAGAAATACAACAATCTATCAGTTCTTCAACTAGATGCTCATACAGATTTAAGAGAAAAATATGAAGGTACTAAATATAGTCATGCATCTGTCATGAAACGAATCATAGATATGAACGTAAAGACAGTTCAAGTAGGAATCAGAAGCCAGGATGAGGATGAGATTCAGACTATAAAAGAGAATAACTTACCTATTTTCTATGCAAGAGACATTGTTAACAATGATGATTGGCATGATAAAGCAATCAACGAATTAACAGACAATGTTTTCATAACAATTGACTTAGACGTATTTGATCCAAGCATAATACCTGCTACAGGAACACCAGAACCAGGCGGACTTGGATGGTACACTGTAATTAAATTTTTAAAGAAAGTTGCAGAAGAAAAGAATATTGTTGGTTTTGATGTTGTTGAGTTATCACCAATAAAAGGATTACACCATGCTGATTTCACAGCAGCTAAATTGATATATAAACTGATTGGATATGTTTTTAATGGATGATGAGACTTTAGAACAAAGGGCAAGGTCAGGAGACATTTCAGTTGATGAACTGACAATCTTAGGTAAGAGAAGACCATCTCTTATAAAGAACCTTGGCCTAAGCGTATTCTCTAAAGAGATAGATATTTGGTCACAACATGCACTTGTTTATTTCATGAATGGTTCATACACATCCTTCTTTAATGAACTAAAATATGCTGAATCTTTCTATAATGAAGCAAGGAACTATGAAATAGATATAAGTCCAACATCTATTGAAGAAACATTCATGCAAGCCTATGAAAATGCAAAAGATAATTTCAAATGTACAGTAAGATTATTTGAATATTCAAGAGAATCAAGCATTGAATCTATAAGTAAATATGAAGACGAGCTCAGAGAATCAACAGAAGTTCTTGCAAATAAAGAGGCAAGGTCCATCTTGAAGAAAGCCAGAAGCACTGCAAAGATGTCTATGAAAAAGGGAAGGATAGAAAGACTTTTAGAGGATTTTAATAAGCTCGCTGAATTAGGAACATATGGATACAATTATCCTGATGAGAAAGAAGAAGATCTCAGGGAAGTGGCTTATAAGAAAGGAGTTCTGTTCAACATTGAATTAATAGACAAGTTCCGTGAAACTAACCCTGAAAGAGCAAGAAAAGCGTATGCAATGGCATTACATAACGTGCATCTCCTTGGTAGAGAATTAGATTATAACCTAGACTAATTTTAAAACAAAATATTTATAAACTGTATAGCTATCACAAATACCATGATTAAAAAGGGGAAGGTAGTTTTAGGCGTAGTCGAAGAGATAACTGTTCATTCAAAAAAAACCAAAAAAGTGATGGCCAGGATTGACACAGGTGCAACAAAGAGCTCAATCGATGAGACTCTTGCTGAGCAACTTGGACTGGGGCCAGTCATCGGTAAACGATTGGTTAAGTCAGCACATGGGTCTAAAGAAAGACCATTTATTGATGTTACGATAACAATTGGTGGAAAGAAAACCACAAATCATTTCACATTGATCAACAGAAACCATATGAAATATAGCGTATTGATTGGAAGAAATATATTAAGACAAGGGTTCTTGATTGACCCGGAGAAAAAATGTTAACTGCAGCTGTTATAAGCCTTGGAAGCACATCATCTAAATGGACAATTGACGAGATGAAAAAGCTTTTTGATAAGGTTGATTCTATAAAACTTAAAGAGATCGAAATTAATCTAGGCTCAAAAGAGATAGAAGTTCTTTACAAAGGAGAATCTTTGCCAGATTATGACTGTGTGTATGCAAAAGGATCTTTCAGATATATACCATTACTAAGTTCTATCACAGCTTTATTGAATGAAAGGAGTTATATGCCTATTGTACCAAATGCTTTCACAACTATAAATGATAAATTACTCACTCAATTAGAGCTTCAAAAAGGCAAGATTCCAATGCCTATCACTTATCTATCATCAACAGCAGATGCTGCAAAGAAGATACTTGAACAGGTTAATTATCCAATCATAATGAAGTTCCCACAAGGAACTCACGGTAAAGGAGTCATGTTTGCAGAGAGTTTCCCTGCGGCATCATCAATGTTAGATGCACTAGCAGCACTAAACCAACCATTCCTTATTCAGGAATATGTAGAGACTGGCGGCGTTGATATAAGAGCGCTTGTCGTAGGTGACCAGGTTGTAGCTGCAATGACAAGAAGAGCTAAGAAAGGCGAAAAAAGAGCTAATATTCATGCAGGTGGAGTAGGTGAATCACTTATCTTGAGCCCTAAAGCAAAAAAGATAGCTCTTGATACTGCTAAAATACTTGGTGCAGAGATATGCGCTGTTGACATGCTGGAAGGACATAAAGGTCCTGTCGTAATTGAAGCAAACTCAAGCCCGGGTTTACAAGGGATAACAAAAGCCACAGGAATCAATGTAGCTGAAAAGATTGCTCAGTTCCTTTACAGGAAGACAAGAGAATTAAAGAATCAGGGTGACGAGACAGACGCTTCTAAAGTGCTTGAGGACATGGGAATTGAGAAGACAGATGCAACATGCCAAGATATAATTGCAAACCTTGATTTCAGAGGACGAAGGATTCTACTACCAGACCTTGTGACCAACATAACTGAATTTGGAGAAGATGAAGAAGTAATACTCCAACCATGTAAAGGTAAATTAACTATTAAAAAAGCTTAATTCTTATACTAATTTATACTAAAAAACAAAAGTATTATATACATTAGTGTGTATAAATACGTATAATATGCTTGATATTGAAGAACGTTTCAAAAAAAAGAACAAAACAACCTCTAAACCAGGCCATAGCAAGATTCGTGCTAATTTCACGATTGATTCTGAACTTATGTTCAAATACAGAGAATATTGTAAAGAACATAGCATCAACATGAGTGCTAAAGTAGAGAAATTGATCAAACACTTTCTTGATAGCACAGAAGTTAAATATTAATTTTTTTGATGCTTTTATGCCTTCAGAGAGAAAAAGGAAGGTGGATTATTTTTAATTTTAAACGTAAATAAATAAAATGAATCAATGCTCATCAAAAGCACTGAGGGCATAACTAAAGCCAACAACAAAAATATTATATACCTAATTATCAATTAAACAAACAATGAAATTAGCTGCACTATTCTCAGGAGGTAAAGACTCGTTATACGCAATGTATAAAGTAAGAAATAAACATAAGGTAACCTGTCTGGTAACACTAAAACCCAAGAAAACTAATTCTTTCATGTTCCACTATCCTAACATTGAGTTAACAAAGGTACAAGCTAAACTGATGAACCTTCCAATCATTTTCCATCCTACTTCAGGTGTGCAAGAGAAAGAACTTCAAGATTTGAAAAGAGCACTAAAAGAAGCAAAAAGAAAATACAAGATCAAAGGTATTGTGGTTGGGTCAATAACTTCACATTATCATAGACTAAGGGTTGAAAAGTTATGCAAAGAACTCAAACTTAAACCGTTCTACCCGTTATGGCGGCTTGATCAAGAAAAGTATCTTGATAAGTTATACAAAGATAAATTCGAAATCATAATCACAGCTATTGCTGCCTACGGCCTAAGTGAAGATTTGCTTGGTAAGCAGATCAATAAAGATTTAATAAAGAAACTAAGAAAGATTAACGAAGAATTTCCTATCAACTTCAGCGGAGGAGGCAGCGAGTTTGAATCATTTGTACTCAACTGTCCTTTATTTGATAAACAAATCAAAGTCAAAAGAGGCAACAGACTTATGGAAAACGATTACACAGGCAAATACCTGATAAAAGAGATTGAATTAAGATGAGCTTAGCACAGATTAGAAAATTCCATGGTCATACAGGCATATGGGCTTGTATTGGTTTTCGAGCAGGAAAACATGCTAAAAGAGTTCTAAAACCAGAATGTATCAAAGACCTTACTGCTGATGTCTACCTTAATTATCAAATACCATATTCATGCGCTCTTGATGGTGTACAACTATCCTCCTGCTGCACAACAGGTAAGAAGAATCTTAATGTTCATGATTCAGATGTTGAGATGTCATTTGTTTTCCTTAACAAAAAAACTGACAAATTCATCAAGTTAAAACCAAGCAAAGAAGTTCTTACAGAGATTGAGATAAGGCAGAAGATGGGTAGTAAAGAAACCGAAGAAGAAGATTCTGCATGGATACTCAAACTAGCTGTCACTAAGCTATTTGATGTTGTTAAAAAATAAATCAACCCTTATACTTTCTAACTTCTCGAACAACATCCATAAGATCCCTAATCTTTATCCTATCCAGATGGTTAAAAGTATTTGGTTCATATGGTCCATCAGCCTTAAGATAAGTACCAACAATAGCACCATCGCATATACTTAATTGTTCAAATGCATTCTCTGGTGTTATACCAGCACCATCAATCAATGGATGATCCCCAAGAACTTCTCTGAAATATCTTATCTTTTCAATTGGTGTCTCTTTACCAGTACCTTCGCCTGTGACTACAATTGCATCGCTTCTTTGCATACCTTCTAATAAATCATGTCTTAACTGTTCTTTTACAGGATTGATAGGCTCATAGTATTTTGGCCATACACCTCCAAGGACAACAATGTCTGGATGCTCCTGTCTTAATTGCGAATAAACTGAATAAGTCCTTGTACCTCTTGTATAAGTGCCTGCAATATTATCGATCTGAATAAAATCTGCACCATATTCTGCAGCAAGAGGAAAAGAATCTGAATAATCATTTGCAAGAATATTAACACCCAATGTAATAAAATGATCTTGTTTTGATATTGCTTTTAATGTCTCCTCAACATCCTCTGTACTACCATGATAGTTCTCAATAATTGCGCCATCTATCCCTTCTTCCTCAAATATAGCTAATTCATTAAGAGCTCGTTTAACAGGATCATTCCCAGCTAAATGAATCATCCCAATGATAGGCGTATTCCCAAAGAGTTCTTGAAATTTCATAATCTCTTAAATAATGTAATAATTAATAAAACTTTTGAGACTAAATCACCCTAGAACAGTAGCAAAACCATTCATTTAAAAACCGCTGAAACACCCGAATTCAGGCAATATACGCCTTAAAACGCTATTTTATAACCAAAAGGTTTATATAGTTTCCACAATTGTTATTATTTTGATTTAAGCAACTAAATCTACTTTATTTAACAAAAAATCAGACTTAAAAACAACAATATTCCACCAATCAAAATTGATGGTAAGGTGAAAATAATATGCTCAAGGATATATTAGTGGAATCTTGAGTGTAAAGAACCACCCTTAAATAATTTGTGAGGAAGAACGCCACCGGTCAGTAACCGATGGTTCTTAAAATGGCAGAAGACAGCTACGAATCCAAAGATATCCAGGTATTAGAAGGTCTTGACGCAGTGCGTAAAAGACCAGGCATGTATATAGGCAGCACTGGCCTTCGTGGATTACATCATTTGGTCTATGAAGCTGTTGACAATTCTATTGACGAAGCACTAGCAGGTCATTGTACTAAGATAACTGTCATAATAAACAAAGACGGCAGTATTTCTGTAATTGACAACGGACGTGGTATTCCAGTAGGAATACATCCAAAATACAATAAACCAGCTGTAGAGATCGTAATGACAAAACTGCATGCAGGCGGTAAATTTGGTAAGAGTTCATATAAAGTTAGTGGTGGTCTTCACGGAGTAGGTATCTCAGTTGCAAACGCTCTCTCAACTTCTTTAATAGTTGAAGTTAAAAGAGAAGGCAGTATCCATAGACAGGAATTTGATCATGGCAAACCAATTGCAGAACTTAAAATAATCGGCAAGACAGAAAATACAGGCACAAAAGTTACATTCAAACCAGACGCAACAATCTTTGAATCAGTTGAATTCCATTTTGATACTTTAGCTGCAAGATTAAGAGAGCTAGCTTTCTTGAACAAGGGTCTTGAAATAAATATTAAAGATGAACGTGACGGAAAAGAAAAGAAATTCATCTATTCAGGCGGTATTGTATCTTTTGTAGAGCACCTTAATAAGAATAAGATTCCGTTGCATGGAGTAATCTATTTTGAGAAAGAGAAGAACGGTACTTCTGTTGAAGTATCTATGCAGTATAACGATGCTTATAGCGAGAGTGTATTCACTTTTGCAAATAATATTAACACTCAAGAAGGCGGAACACATTTGTCTGGATTCAAGACAGCACTTACCAGGACAATGAACAACTTTGCTGAAAAATTCAAATACGATGTCAAATTATCCAGTGAAGATGTACGTGAAGGCCTAAGCGCAGTCATATCTGTAAAACTTTCAGAACCACAATTTGAAGGACAGACAAAAACAAAATTAGGTAATATAGAAATAAAAGGTATTGTTGATTCAATGATATCAGATGGACTTGGTACATTTATGGAAGAGAATCCTAAAGTATCAAGATCAATCCTTGATAAATCATTAAACGCATTCAAAGCAAGAGAAGCTGCTAAGAAAGCAAGAGAATTAACAAGAAGGAAAGGCGCACTTGACAGCCACTCATTACCAGGTAAATTAGCAGACTGTGCTAGTAAAGACCCAAAAGATAGCGAATTATATCTTGTTGAAGGAGACTCAGCAGGTGGTTCTGCTAAGCAAGGTCGCGACAAGAAGAACCAGGCAATCCTGCCATTGAAAGGTAAGATTCTCAACGTTGAGAAGGCAAGGCTTGACAAGGTAATCAACAGTGAAGAGATTGTAACAATGATAACAGCGCTTGGAACAAGTATCGGTGAAGAGTTTGATATTGAAAAACTAAGGTACCATAAAATAATCATAATGACAGATTCAGATGTAGATGGCGCACATATCACTACATTAATACTAACATTCTTTTATAGATACATGAAAACATTGATTGACAAAGGACATGTGTATCTTGCACAACCGCCTTTATATCAGATAAAAAAAGGAAAAACAAAATATTATGTACTAAACGACAACCAGAAAGAAGCGTTGATTAACCAGATTGGAAAAGATAATGTTACTGTTCAGCGTTACAAAGGTCTTGGCGAGATGAACCCACAGCAATTATGGACAACTACAATGCACCCAGAACATCGTGTATTAAAACAAATCGTAATTGAGGATGCTGTTGAAGCTGACAGGATATTTACAGTACTTATGGGCGAACAAGTAGAGCCAAGACGTGATTTTATTGAAAAACACGCTAAAGAAGTCGTTAATCTAGACGTTTGATTCTTTGTTTATTATAAGTAAAGTATTCTTAAGAGGTAGAACTTTCTTTTGCTTTTGATGAGCATTGATTTATTTTGTTTAACGTATTTTAAAACTAAGAATTATCAATACTCATCCTCTCTCTGAAGGCAATTTAAGATAACTAATCAAATAAAAACATATTTAAACTGTTTATATTTACAAAATAACTATTATAGCCCCGTAGTGTAGTGGTCAATTGAAAATCGAAAGATTTCCAAAGCGTCAAAACCTTTGGTTTAGACCAATCATCCAAGGCCCTGGACCTTGGTACCCAGGTTCGAACATAGTCACTGGCGTTCGTAGCTTTCAACGCTTGTGGCATCGAAAGTCCTGGCGGGGCTATTTATTATTCTGACAAGAAACCACCTAAAATAATTAAAACTCGCCACTTGGAGCTATCCCCAACCTAAAGGATGGGGTATTAACGCTCCTCACTTTCACAGGCGAGTTTTAAGGATTAAAAATCTCACCATAAATGGTGAGGTATTATCCATCCCCTGAGAAAATCCCACTAAGTGAGATTTTCAATAAGAGTATTGTTCATCATTTTCAATAACTTTTATAAAAACCTACATATTATTATTTAACATGATATCCACAAAGAATTGGATAACGACAATTTTCATATTCTTAATATGGATACTTTTCCTGTTTTTCTCTAAATTAATTAATTTGATAAGTGACTACTGGTGGTTTGATAACTTAGGATTCTCAGGTATTTTTATGATTGGTCTAAAGGCAAAGCTGTTTGTTTTCATAGGAGCTTCTTTAATATTCTTTATATTTACACTGATAAATTTATTGATCTCAACCAAGATTAACAAGACAGGCATATCATTTAAATTCAAAGCTTTGATTGTTTTATTCTTCTCATTTGTATTTGGAATAGTCAGTTATAATTCATGGTTCACTATCCTCCAATATTTTTGGCAGGTACCATTCAATATGCTAGATCCAATCTTTATGAAAGATATCTCGTTCTATATATTCTCACTTCCTTTCTTCACAACTGTATGGAGTTTTGTTATAGCTTTAATAATATTCAACATAGTATTAGTGGTTCTTGATTATCTTCAATCATTCTTAACCAGCAGGTTAAAGCACCCGCAAGTGTCAAGCCCTGAAAAAGATGTAACACCTTCAATTAACATTAAGACAATATTTTCTGAACTAAAAAGATATGCTGTCATCCATATAGCTATTCTTGGATCATTTTTATTTATGCTCCTGGCAGTCAAACATTACTTGACAAGGTTCTCTATCATGTACTCAAAAAAAGGCATTGTGGTTGGAGCTGGTTATACAGATGTTATTGCCTTTTTACCTATCATTAAGATATTGATGGTTCTTGCTATTATTATCTCTGTTTTATTCTATGTATGGATCATTTTCCAATCTAAAAAACAAAAACCAAGAAAACTTCACATCTTATCATATGGAATTATAATATATCTTGTTATCTTTTTCATAGGACTAGGAATAATCCCTTCGCTTATTCAGAGTTTCATAGTATCTCCTAACGAGATAAACCTTGAAAAGCCATACATAGAAAACAATATCAAGTTTACCAAGATAGCTTATGGACTTGATAATATTGAAGAGAAAGATTTTGATGTTCAGATGAATCTAAATCAAGAAGTCTTATTGGATGCAAAAGAAACAATGGACAATGTACGAATACTTGACTGGAGACCTTTAACCCAGACATATAAACAGACACAAGAGATAAGATTATATTATGATCTATCAGGTATTGACATTGATCATTATACAATAGACAATAAATATACTTCTGTAATGCTTGCACCTCGTGAGATGAACCAAAGACAGATTACAACTAATGCAAAGACATGGGTGAACCTGCATATGGTATATACTCACGGTTATGGTGTTGTTATGAGTCCAGTCAATAGTATAACAAAAGAAGGTATGCCTAATTATATCATACAAGACATCCCACCGATAAATTTAGTGGACGAGCCAAGCATTCAAATCACTAAGCCGCAAATTTATTATGGTGAAAATGATAACACTTATGTCTTTGCAAATACAAAGGCAAATGAGTTTGATTATCCAAAAGGAAACACAAATGAATACATTAACTATGATGGTAAGGGAGGAATAGTACTTGATTCATTCTTTAAGAAACTTATAATGGCACTAAAATTTGGAGATATTAAGATACTATTATCTTCAGACATTACTCCTCAAAGTAAGATACTCTTTTCAAGGAATATCCAGGAAAGAATAACTAAGCTAACACCTTTTATCATGCTTGATAATGATCCATATATAGTAATCTCAGATGGACAATTATACTGGATCCAGGACGCATACACTATAACTAACAATTTCCCATATTCAGATAAATTTGGTTCTATCAACTATATACGCAACTCATTAAAGATTGTTGTTGATGCATATAATGGTGATGTGACTTACTATGTAATTGGTAAGACAGACCCAATCATCAGGACATACGCTCGTATTTTCTCTAAGCAATTCAAATCAATTGAAAGTATGCCTTCCAACTTAAGAGAACATATTAGATATCCAGTTGACCTATTTAAGATTCAATCAAATATGCTTAATACATATCACATGAATGACGCAATAGTGTTCTATAACAAAGAAGATGCATGGCAGACTCCGAGTGAAATATATGGTACAGGCCAGAAAGTGGAAGTTGAACCTTACTATATGATTATTAAATTACCTAATGAACAAAAAGAAGAATTTGTTCTTATGAGTACGTTCACACCGATCAAAAAAGATAATATGGTTGCATGGATGGCAGCACGCTCTGACGGTGATGATTACGGTAAACTATTATTGTATAAGTTTTCAAAAGATAAATTAGTGTATGGTCCATTACAAATAGAAGCAAAATTTGACCAGGACTCAGAGATCTCACAGCAGTTGACTTTGTGGGGCCAGCAAGGTTCAAGGGTTACACGAGGAAATCTCTTGATTATACCTATAAAAGATAGTATTTTGTATGTAGAACCATTATACATCCAAGCAGAACAAGGACAGTTGCCACAACTAAAACGAATACTTGTATCTGACGGTGAACGAGTGGTAATGGAAAAAACACTAGGGGAAGGGTTAAGTGCATTGTTTGGCAAGGCAAAGCCCACAAATGTTATCAGTGATACTAACGGGAACCAGGCAGAAACAGTAGATGAATTGATAATAGCTGCAAATGATTATTATTCTAAGATCCTGGAATCAATGGGTAAAGATTGGTTGCAATTTGGCGAAAACTTTGATAAACTAGGAGAAGTATTAAACAAACTAAATTGAAACATTCTTAATTCTGACATTCTTTATCTTTCATAACACTTTTAAATCCAAATATCTTCCTTTAATAAAGGAAAACTAAATGAAAACACATCTAATAAATAAGGAATTAATCAAACAAACATTTGACGTATTTGACTATGTAAGAGCAGTTAAAGAATCATTTAGAATTTATGGTAATGAACCTGTACAGATGCCTCCAAAAGTCTATCTTTCTTTTCCAGAAGGCGACATGAGATGTATGCCTATTTACTTACCAACTGAAAATATAGCAGGTGTAAAGAACGTTAATGTTCATCCTAAAAATAAAGACCACCCAACTGTAATGGGAACAATTACACTATTTGATCCAGAGACTGGATTTCCTTTAGTTATGATGGACGGCACCCACATAACTAACATGAGAACAGGCGCAAGCGGTGCTGTAGCAGCCAAATACCTTTCAAACAAAAGCGCAGGTATAGTTGCATTTATCGGTGCGGGCACCCAGTCACTTACTCAACTTGAGTCATTACTTACAGTAAGAGATATCGAACTGGTAAAAGTTTATGACGTTGATGATGCAAGATCAGAACATTTCATGGATGTCGCTTCAAAATACGATCTTCAAATAATAAAATCTGATTCAATCAATGCAGCTTTATACGGAGCAGACATTGTAACAATAGTAACACCTTCAAGAGAACCTCTTGTAATGTATGACCAACTATCAAAAGGTGTGCATATAAATGCAATTGGTGCAGATGCTAAAGGTAAGCAAGAGCTTGATCCAGAGATACTAAAACATTCAAGAGTTGTAATTGACAACTGGGAACAGGCATCGCATAGCGGTGAGATCAATGTTGCATTATCACAAGGATACATAACAAGAGATGATATCTACGCTGATATAGGTGAAATTGTAACAAGAAGAAAACTAGGAAGAGAATCATTAAATGATACCACTGTATTTGATTCAACAGGTCTTGCAATCCAGGATATATACACAGCAAACGAGATCTATAAGAGAATAAAGGAAGAACATATAGATTTACCAGGCTTTGAATTCTTTTAATTTATTATATTTAAACGAAATGATTATAATATTCAATAATTAATAAACCAAAATGGAAAAAGATTATATTGAACTTAACACTTTTATCAAGATGAAAGGACTTGCACCAACAGGGGGCCAGGCTAAGCTATTGATACGTTCAGGCAAAGTTCTTGTGAATGGTGGAGTCGAGTTAAGGAACAAGAGGAAATTACGTAAAGGAGATATGGTTGAAGTAAGTAACCAGACATTCACTGTATCTCTTGATAATTAACATCCTAAACAAAGGTTTTTATACTTATAATTCATTGAATTCTACATGGGATATTGGGATATAGTCAATAGAGTAATTGATGACGCAGACATACTACTACTTTTACTAGATGCAAGACTAATTGATGAGACAAGGAATAAAGAGATTGAACAGAAAGTAGAAAGACAGAAAAAACCATTAATATTTGTAATAACAAAATGCGACCTTGTTAACAAGAAAACAGTTGAATCATATAAAAAACAGATAAAGAATTCTGTGTTTGTATCAGCAAGAAAACATTACGGCACAACAATGCTGCGTGATAAGATTCTTATAGAAAAAAGGAGATCATATAAAGACCTAAAATCTGTGAAAGTAGGAGTTCTTGGATATCCAAACGTAGGAAAGTCATCCCTGATAAATACAATGAAAGGCAAGAAATCAGCTCCAACAAGCATATTAAGCGGCCATACTAAAGCAGTTCAGAAAATAAAGGCTGATAATAGGATTACTTTCTTAGATACACCAGGAGTAATACCTTATAAGGAAAGAGATGCTGAAAAACATATAGCGATTGGCACTATTGACTTCACTAAAGCAAGAGAACCAGACTTGGCAGCCATGACCATGATGACTAAATATCCAGGAATAATTGAAAAGTATTATGGTGTTAAGATAAACGACGACAAGGAAGAAACACTTATAGATATAGCTAAGATAAGGAATATACTTATCAAAGGTGGGAAACCTGATATCAAGAGAGTAGCAAGGATGATACTCAAAGATTGGCAAAAAGGAGAAATTAAACTTTCTTAACTACGACATTCTCTCTTTTAATTTATTAATTCTATCTCTGAGTGCAATAGCTTTCTCAAAATCAAGCTTATCAGCAGCGTCTCTCATGTCAGCATCAAGTTCAATTATAGTATTTGGAATCTCTTTTTTCGGAATATGTTTTATATCTTTAATTTCAACCTCTTTATCTCTGATAGGTTTAATTATCGTCTTTGGTTTTAGATTATGTTTTTTGTTATATTCAATTTGTATTTTCCTTCTCCTAGTAGTTTCGCGAAGCGCACCTTTGATAGAATCAGTTCTTTTATCAGCATAAAGAACTACTTTTGAGTTTATGTTCCTTGCAGCACGCCCGATAATCTGAATAAGACTTCTCGTGTTTCGAAGAAATCCTTCTTTATCAGCATCAAGTATCCCGATAAAACTAACTTCAGGAATATCAAGCCCTTCTCTTAATAAATTAATCCCCACTAAAACATCAAACTTGCCAAGCCTTAACTCACGGATAATCTCTGTTCGCTCGATTGTATCAATCTCTGAATGAAGATATCGAGTTTTAATATCATTATCAGATAAATACTCGCTTAACTCTTCAGCAAGTTTTTTTGTGATGGTCGTAATCAGAACGCGATTATTATCTTTAATAGCAGCCCTAATCTCTCTCTTGAGATCATCAATCTGATTTTTACTAGGCCTAACTTCAACAGGCGGATCAATTAAATAAGTTGGTCGGATGATTTGTTCAACAACACCCTTTGATTTCTTAGTTTCATATTCAGTTGGTGTTGCAGAGACAAATATAACATTCTTCATATATTTCTCAGTCTCGTTAAATTTAAGCGGACGATTATCAAACGCGCTTGGAAGCCGAAAACCATAGTCTATCAATGACTTCTTTCTTGAATAGTCTCCTTTATACATTCCATGTAATTGGGGGATAGTCTGGTGACTCTCATCAATAAAAAGCAGGAAACCTTCTGGCATATAATCCATTAATGTGTAAGGCTTTTCACCAGCCGCTCTTAAATCAAAGTGTCTTGAATAATTTTCAATTCCTTTACAAGAACCAGTCTCTTCCATCATCTCAATATCATAAAGGGTTCTTTGTTTCAACCTGTGTGATTCTATCATGTCAAGTTCAGGAAGCCTGGATTTAAGTTCTTCCTTAATTAGATCAATCGCTTTATTCCTTGATTCATCAGGCATCACAAAATGTTTTGCAGGGTACACATAAAAATAATCATAATTCTCTTTGACATTACCAGTTATCTTATCAATCTCAACAATTTTTTCAATCTCATCCCCGAACATTTCTATCCTAATAATATTATCAAAATAACCAGGGATAAAATCGATTGTTTCGCCTCTAACCCTAAACTTACCAGGGCTCAGGTTCATTTCATTTCGCTCGAACTGAATTCTAACAAGTTTTTGCATTAAATCTTTGCGACTAAACTTCTGCCCACATTTAATCTCAAAGCCAAGCTTAAAGAAATTCTCAGGATTACCAAGGCCATATATACATGACACTGAAGCAACAATTATTGTATCACGACCAGATAATAAAGATGCAGTTGCTGAGAGCCGCATCTGTTCAATTTTAGGATTAATATTAGCATCTTTCTCAATATACTGGTCTCTTTGAGCAATATAAGATTCAGGTTGATAATAATCATAATATGACACAAAGTATTCAACTCTATTTTTTGGAAAGAATTCCTTGAACTCGTTATAAAGCTGTGCTGCTAATGTCTTATTATGTGCAAGAACTAAAGTAGGCCTATTTGTTTTAGCAATCACATTAGCCATGGTGAATGTTTTCCCTGAACCAGTAACTCCAAGAAGTGTCTGGTATTGTTTCTTCTTATTTATACCATTAACTAGCGCTTTGATTGCTTCAGGTTGTGAACCTTTTGGTTTATAGTCAGATACAAGTTCAAATTTCATTTGTTAAAATCTGGTATGATACCTCGGGCTTAAGCCCGATAATATAACCTGATTTTCACATTAAAAATATCCTTCACTTTAGTGAGGAAATTTTTATTTTATAAGATCCTTTTTTCTAAGCAACCGATTATATTTTATCGCAAATCTGTGTGCTTCATCCCTTATCTCCTGTACAAACTTTAGAGCAGTCTTCATTTTACTAAGTCTTATAGGGATAGATAATCCAGGGACATAGATCTCTTCAAACTTCTTTGCAATCGATATTATTGGTATACGTATATTTAGTTTATTTAATTCAGATAAAGCAGCATTAAGTTGTCCACGCCCACCGTCAATAATTATTAGATTAGGAAACTCACTATTCTCATCTTTAAGCCTGCTATATCTTCTTCTAACAACCTCAGAGATTCCAAGATAGTCATCAATCCCTTCATAAGTCTTGATTTTGAAGCGTCTATAATTACTTTTGTCTGGCTTTGCATTCCTAAACTGAACCATTGAACCAACAGTAGAACTACCAGAAAGATGAGATATATCAAAGCATTCAATCACATAAGGAATATCATTTAGCTTTAGCTTATCTTTTAACTCTTTTAGTTTCCCAATATCTCCAAAGAAAGATAATTCTATGTTCTTTTTTACAAGTTCCAATAAATTCTTTTTCTCACCAATCTTAGGAACATTGATATGAATCTTATTTTTCTTAATATGTTCAAAAAAATCTTTTATTGATAGATCCACTTTGTCAGGCAATATAATCTCTTTTGGTAATTTTGATTCAGAATAAAACTGGATAAGGAAACTTTCAAGAAATCCGTCAATATAATCAAACACAAACTCTTTCTTATTATTAAGCGTGCCCTTATAAATATTAAATATCATCAGATAAATCTTACCATCTGATTTAATGTAATTAATTATATCCTCGTCATATTTACGTATGCGTTCCATCTGTTGCTTATCCATTAGATATTGGATTGCATACATCTGGTTTCTGAGCTCAATTGCTTTCTCAAATTCCTGCTTTTTTGATACATCTTTTAATTCTGTCTTTATACTCTTTAATAATTCATTATTCTTGCCTTTCAATACCATCATTGCTTTCTTTACATCTTTATCATAATCTTCCTTAGAAATAAATGACTGGCATGGACCTTTACAAAGATCAATATGATATCTTAAACACACTTTCTTTGGCAGTTTACTGCATGTTCTAATCTTAAACGTCTTGTTAATCAAAGTGATCAAGTCTTTTCGCTCCATTCCTGATATAAACGGTCCGAAATAATGTCCTTCATCTTTATTAGTTCTTACAGTGACCAGTCTTGGAAACTCTTCCTTTGTGACCATTATGAAAGGATACCGTTTAGAATCTTTTAAGTCAATGTTATACTTTGGTTTGTGTTTCTTAATCAGTGTATTTTCAAGTATGAATGCTTCAGCTTCATTATTAGTTACAATAAAATCAACAGAAGAAATATTTTTTACAAGGTTCTCTGTCTTTGGATCAAGATCTTTCTTACTAAAATAACTAGATACTCTTTTCTTTATATTCTTAGCTTTCCCCACATATATTATCTTATTTTTATCATTTTTGAACAGATAACATCCAGGATTTGTTGGTAATTTATCTATCATTTTAGCGCTTTCTTAAGAAATTCTCCAGTGTAACTATTATTGTTCTCTGCTACTTGTTCAGGAGTGCCTTCTGCAATTATCTCTCCACCTTGATCTCCTCCTTCAGAACCAAGATCCACTATGTGGTCAGCTGATTTAATCACATCAAGATTATGTTCAATTACTATCACAGTATTACCTTTATCAACTAAATCATTTAGAACCTTGATTAGTTTCTTAACATCATGGAAATGTAGGCCAGTTGTTGGTTCATCAAGCAAGTAAACAGTCTTTCCGGTTGCTTTCTTGGACAATTCACGAGTAAGCTTAATCCTTTGTGCTTCACCACCTGATAAAGTGATTGAACTTTGTCCAAGCTTTATATAATCAAGTCCAACTTGTGTTAATGTCTCAAGCTTTGCGTTTATTAGTGGAATATTCTTAAAGACCTTGTATGCCTCTTCAACGCTCAGGGCTAATATATCAGCAACAGATTTATCTTTATATTTCACTTCTAATGTCTCAACATTGTAGCGTTTACCTTTACATTCTTCACATTCAACATAAACATCAGGCAAGAAATTCATCTCAATCTTGATTAGTCCATCACCCTGACAAGCTTCGCATCTGCCACCCTTAACATTAAATGAGAACCTTCCAGGTTTATATCCTCTTAATTTAGCTTCTTTTGTGAGTGCAAATATTTTCCTTATTTCATCAAACACTTTTGTGTAAGTTGACGGATTACTCCTTGGTGTCTTACCAATAGGTGTCTGATCAATAACAATAACCTTATCGATCTCAGAATCAATTATCAGTTTATCATGTTTGCCAGGGACAAGCTTGGATTTGTACAGATCTTTCATGAGCGCTTTGTACAAGGTTTCATAAATCAGTGATGACTTACCTGAACCAGAAACACCAGTGATTAATGTTAGTGTACCAAGCGGTATTTTAAGATCAACATTCTTGAGATTATTTTCTTTGCACCCTTTAAGCATAATATGATCTTTTGAAGTTCTTCTTTTACTCTGAACATCAATCTTTAGTTTACCAGAAAGATATTTCCCGGTTAATGAATTAGCAGAATTTTCAATTTGTTGAGGAGTACCCTTTGCAATAATCTTCCCTCCATGAATCCCTGCACCTGGTCCCATGTCAACAACATAATCAGCTTTTCTGATAGTGTCTTCATCATGTTCAACAACTATCAAAGTATTCCCTATATCTCTTAATCTATGTAGTGTATCAATTAGTTTCTGGTTATCGCGTTGATGAAGCCCGATTGACGGTTCGTCAAGTATGTATAACACACCCATTAAGTTTGATCCAATTTGTGTTGCAAGCCTGATCCTTTGCGCTTCTCCGCCAGATAGTGTTCCTGCATTCCTTGAAAGAGTAAGATAACTAAGACCCACTTTATCAAGAAAATTAAGACGTTCTCGTATCTCTTTTATCACTTGTTTAGCAATGCTTGTCTCTTTATCTGTTAATGTTAATTTATTAAAGAAATTAAGACAATCTTTTATTGATAGATTAGTTGTCTCAATGATTGATTTATTATTTATTCGGACAGCAAGCACTTTCTCCTTTAACCTATTCCCTTTACAGCCAGGACAAGTAGAAATTCTCATGAACTTTTCGAGTTCTCTTCTTCTATAGTCAGACTCTGTCTGTTGATAAAGTCTTTCTGATTGTGGAAGAAGTCCTTCCCATTTACCATGATGCGACCAGTTAGCCTCACCCTGTTTCATGGTCATATTAAACTTAATCTTCTCATTTGAACCATACATTAAAATCTTATACTGTTCTTTTGTAATATCCTTAATAGGTGTTAGTACACTAAAGTTGAAGTGTTTAGCAACTGCCGCAACATACTGGCCACGCCATCCATCAATAGCATTACGGTATAGCATAATTGCTCCATCAGCTATACATTTATCTTTATCAGGAATAACAAGGTCAGGGTCAAAATCCATTTTGATCCCAAGTCCATGGCACCCTTCGCAAGCACCAAACGGACTATTGAAAGAGAACATCCTTGGTTGTAATTCTTCAAATACAATTCCACATTTTGGACAGGCCATCTTGGATGAGAAAATATGTTCTTTATTATCTGAATCAAGAACTATTATTAACCCATCTGACCTCGTAAGTGCATTTTCGCATGCCTCAGTTAACCTGGATTTATCAGTTGAATCAAATCGATCAATCACAATATCAATATCGTGCTTTTTATAACGCTCAAGCTTGACTTTCTCATCTGTGCGACATATCTTTTTATTGATCCTCACTCGTGTATATCCATCTTTGTTAAGGTCAGATATTAATTTTTCATAAGTTCCTTTCTTCTGTCTGATAATTGGAGCTAAGACTGTTATCTCACCTTTAATATCGCTAGAAATCCTATCCGAGATTCTGTTAGGTGACTGCGCTTCGATCTTGATATTATGCGTAGGACAAAAAGGCGTACCAATCCTTGCATAAAGAAGTCTTAAATAATCATATATCTCAGTAACAGTCCCTACAGTACTTCTAGGGTTCTTGCTAGTTGTTTTTTGTTCAATTGAGATTGCAGGAGATAACCCTTCAATACTATCTACATCAGGTTTATTCATAAGTCCTAAGAATTGTCTTGCATATGCAGATAACGATTCTACATATCTTCTCTGGCCTTCTGCATAAAGTGTATCAAACGCTAACGTTGACTTGCCTGAACCAGATAGTCCTGTGATTACTATAAACTTATCTCTTGGCAGTTCAATACTAACATTTTGCAGATTATGTTCCCTTGCACCCTTAATAATTATATTTTTCATCAAATATAGGAAAATCAAGTGGTTATTAATAGTTATCTTTTTAGAAAACAAAAACCTCGGTTTGGTTTTTGGGATTAAAAATCTACTTAAGATTTTAAATAAAAGTTATTTTTTAAGATTAACCTTTGCAACCTGATAAGCACCGTTTATCTTTCGTGATTTATGCTTATTATAAATCTCTTCTAACATATTGAAATATTTCATATGATCCATATCAAGCTTGTTACTTAGTATTGTTGTTATCGCATTTGACAATGCGCGAGCTAATTCTCCTTGTATCTCTATATTATCACTGTGTTTTTTGGTTAATTTAATCAGTTCATCAAGGCTATCTATAAATTTATCAAAGTCTTTAACCTCAGCAAAAGCGATTGATGCGTTTCTTAACGAGAATGCATATCCAATATTTAGTTCATCAATATTTTTGTTCTTACTAATTATCTCTTTGATAGCTACATAAGTATAATCAATTGCATTAACCATCCGAAACTTGCTGAAATCAAGACAACTGTTGCCCATGGCAATAACCAGTTCTATCAATATAAATTGATTATCCATGTTATTATTATAGACTTTCTTTAGCACATCAAGTGTCTTTAGAACAGACAAGATATCATTATTCATTCCATAATCAATGGCAAATAATCTTAATGTAGCTGCTAACTCTTCCTGATTAGGATAATCATTATGTTTTTTTGCATAATCAAAACCAACAAACTTCTGTTTTGCTTTTTTTATATCTTCAACCATCATAGCATCTTGCATAATCCAATTACTCTCTGAAAACTTGAAATCACTGTTTGAATAACTCAGCCATTTTTCTCTGATGTCATTTGCAGCAGTAATAATGATATTTATTAATGTAATCTCCATCTCGATTATCTCTTTGTCATCCTGGATAATCACCCATTTATGCAACCAATTAAGCCTTGTAGCAATCATCAGTTCAGGGAGTAACGAGAAAGCAAGCTTTGAAGGCTTTGCATGTTCAACAAAATTCTCAATTAATTCATTTACCCATTTGCTATCAAAATTATCCGGTTCTTCGATACCAATACAACCAAGTAAGAAAGCAAGGTCATAAAGTTCTTCTCTTAATCCAAACAACTGCCAGTCAATGATAGATGCAACCTTATCATCTTTCCATAAGATATTACCTGGATGAAGATCACCATGCGAGATCTTGTAATCAAAATATTTAAGATACGGAAAAAGATTCTTGTTAAGATAATTGTAAGTGATAGAAAGATCATTTCTATACTCTTCAGGAATCTTTTCTTCTAATTCGTCTTTGAGTTCCTCAAGAACATCTTGGACCGACTCTTTTTTAGCATCTCTAGGAAGTTTACTCAGTTTAGACAATTCCTGAGCAAGGAATATAGCACTGTTCTTTTCATAATTAATGGTCCCAGAATTACCTTTGACAAATTTGAATAACTGGTAAATCTTATCTCCATCAACAACAGTCTTATTTCCTTCACATACTTGCACAGGAATATTATTCTGGTTTAATTTGTTTAGAACTTCTCTTTCTTTCTCTTTCTGCTCAAGTTTTTCCTTTGGCATGCTTTTTAAAAAATAAGAATCATTGATAATACACTTTTCTTCATCTGAATAAGGGTTCAGCCCTTTGAATTCTTCAACCTTATCTGGTTTAATATTCCAATTCTTTTCAATATCTATATCCATAGAGAGAATTGTTGAACAATGATTTATAAATATGTGGTTTTGAATCATAAGTTATTGATTATAAGGAAAAGATTTTTAACTATTAATATACATAAATATCACTATGACAGAACTAAGAGAATTATATCAAGAGATTATACTTGATCATAATAGAAGTCCAAAGAATTACAGAAGAATTGAAGATGCTCATCATCATTTAGAAGGCTACAACCCTTTATGTGGTGACCGCCTTGAAGTTTACCTGAATGTAGAAGATAGCGTAGTAACAGACATATCTTTTCAGGGTGAAGGATGCGCAATATCAAAAGCATCTGCTTCAATGATGACTGATATAGTAAAGGGTAAAACAATAAGTGAGATTGAAGATATTTTTAGAAGATTCCAGGGAATGGTGACTGATTCATTAGACGCAACTGTTGACGAATCACTTGGAAAATTAACAGTACTCGCAGGTGTAAAAAAGTATCCTATGAGAATAAAGTGTTCTACATTAGCATGGCACACAATGTATGGTGCTTTAACAGAAAATAAAGATTTAGATGATCATGAGATTATACTTAGTTAGAAATACTAGAATTACTGTTGATCTTCTCTTAATTGTTCCATTTGTCTTTCAAGATCAGCCATGCAAATATCAAAATGTTCCTTACAATAACTTGATGTAATATTGAAATCTGCTGAACTAAACTCTGCAGGAATTTGATTTCCAAGATACCCTATTAATTCTGTCCTATCTTTATCAAGATACAGTTCACCACCACCTGAACAGTGATAATAAATAACATCCTTTTCCAGATCACTTGGTTTTATTTGTTTCATTTTAGTTAATCATAACTCTGCACAATGTCTCTTTCTTTAATACCAAATTTGTTAAGAATAACATGATGATATATGCCTTGATATACTCTTTTTGGTAATCCACTCTTAAAATTAGATGGCTTCTCTAGTTCGTTCGCTTCAAAGAATCTGTTCAACCATCCATATAACGCTCTTGTTGGCAATACTCTAGGAGGCTCTGTCGCAGGGGGTACGATGTATTGCCTCGCAGGTGTATTTACCTGATAATCAATAGAATCTTCTACTTTTGGAGTAAAATCCAACTCTAGTTGTTCATCGATTGCCATAGTATAATATCATATAGAACTAGTATATAAACCTTCCTATTTGTAGTCACTCAATAGTGACTAATTAAGCAAACTTTACCAGTGGCAACCTTGTATTAGTAGTCTTAAAACAATGGTATTCTTCCCTTACCATCGTGCAATAACCGCATTTTTCTGCATCTAGGCCACATATACCCATTTCTTCAAATATAGGTAAAAGTGGAATATATTCACATGTATTCCTAGCTACATAATTCACCGGTGTAATATTGAGCAATATATCTGTTAAAACTGGCATTTAAAAAAAAGAAAAAATTAGGATGATCTAACCCATCTTCTTGCTATTTCAGCAGCTAATTTGGCATCAGTGATATGTGTGTTTGCCATTAACCTATCTGCTATCTCTCCCAATAAAGCTATTCTCTTATCTGAATCATTCATATAACTTCACCCCCAATTGTTCCCTAAATATAGAAATATATAAATATTTCGAAATTCCTATAGTTTACCTATGAAAAAAGTGATTTTATTTGGCACATTCGACATTCTTCATCCTGGCCACCTTAATCTATTCAGTCAGGCAAAAGAATATGGTGATAGTATCACAGTTGTCCTTGCAAGAGACAAGACAATAGAAAAAGTAAAGAAACGAAAGCCTGTTTTTGATGAGAATCAACGAAAAATCAACCTTGAAAACCTTGATATTATCGATAAAGTTGTGCTTGGCAACCTTGATGACAAATATAAGGTAATCGAAGATATTAAACCAGATGTAATATGCCTTGGTTATGACCAAATGTTCTTTACTGAAGGTCTTGAGAAAGAGTTAGAAAAGAGAAATATCAAAACAAAGATTATCAAATTAACACCCTATAAGCATGAAATCTATAAGAGTAGTAAATTAAGAAAAGATTAAGATGAATAATAATTATTCAATTGGTAAATAAACAGTAAACGTTGTTTGTTTTCCTACTTCACTCTGTACATCAACTCTAGCATTATATTTGTCTACAATTTCTATGACCCTAGGAAGACCTCTTCCAGGAGTGCCACACGTAGAATATTTTGGTTCCCAGATTCTCTTAAGGTTCTCTGGTTCAATACCATTTCCATTGTCTGTAACACTAATCACATAATTTTCTCTTTCAATAGCTAACCCTACCTCAATGCTAAAATTGTTTTCATCTAGCTTTGTAGTATCATATCTTTTGAGAGAAATATCCTTCCATCTCTGAATACCTAGCATAGACTTTAAAGAGTTTTGAGTAAACTCATTAATTAATTCATAGAAATCATAACCTAATTCTTTAGAAGAAGTTGATGGATAATCAAGATCTTGGATTTCTAAATGATAATCAAAAGGCCCCTCTTTATGAAGTTCTGCTATGTAAATTTCACCAAAACTAAATGCTTCTTCAACTATTTTTTTTAATGAAATATCATCTGCCATGTGTATTTAAAGAATGTTTATCTATTATTAAATATAACTATTAACTCTTTTCCTAAAAATATCTTCCATCAGTAGATAAACCAATATATAATGTTCCAGAATCATTATCAACATGTATCAGATCAGACATTGAATATATCAAAGAAGTACCGGCACTATATCCAATTTGTTTCTCTTCAACTTCATGTTTTTCAGGGAATAGTTCTCTTTTTTCCCAATGTTCTTTTACAACAGACCGTTTAAAGTAAATTCCACCATCACTAAATCCAGCAATAAGCGCTGCATGAGAAAGTAAAAGTTTTATTGATGTATCAGATTCACCATGAAAATTTGCATTTTTCAACGGTTCAAGTATAAAATTATAAACTGCATTATTCACATTTATGTTTATCTCAGAATAATAAGGAACAATCTTCTCATAAAACAATTCTTTTGCAACTTTCCTTATTTCCTTAAGATTTGTGGTTGATCCATACCTAAATTCTTCATATAGACATTCTTCTAATGATATGTTTGAGAAACTCAATACTTCTTCAGGTATATCATCTATTGACATTTTCAAAGAAACAAAACAATAAGTGCTACAACAACAATCAATGCAAAATACTTCTTATCCCATCGGAGCACTTTACTACCATCAAGATTACCAAGAGGTATCATGTTAAAAAGTGCAAGCCACGCATTTATTCTAGTGCCGTAAAATCCCATTGTAGCCAAGAACGAGTTATTTAGCAAAGTAAAATTAAAGAAGAATAAAGCCAATACAATATTAGTAACAGGTCCTGCAGCTGAAATAATCCCATTCTTCCGATCATTGATCCTTCCTGATATCATAACAGCACCAGGCGCTGCAAAGATAAAGCCTGAGAAAGATATCAATATTGCAAACAACAGCATCTTCATGTCTGCACGAAACTCTGCAAAACATCCAAACTTCTGTGCAACAAACTTGTGTGCAATTTCATGTAATAAGAAACCAAATCCAACTGTAATTCCTGAGATAATAAAAGTGATTATGAAACCGAAGTCAAACCTTAATCCACCAAATGCAATAGCAAAAGCTAGTGATATAGCTAACCATGCCTTTAAAAGATGATTTTTTTCAATAGCTGAGAACTTCATTGGTTTTATTGATTGAGTATAGTATATAAAACTAACTTTTTATATGCCTTCAGTGCTTTTGATGAGCATTGATAATTTTTAATTTTAAAATATGTCAAGAACCAATGGTTCTTGAGCATGCTCAGGAATATGGAATATTCCCGACATGTTAATAAAAATAAATCCATGAACAATCTCTCTCTGAAGGCTTTTAACAATAAATTCAAACAATCAAGAAAAGAACATCGCTGCTCTACTAAAAATCAGCCAATTCAATGGTATATGAGTTACAACATAAAAGAACGTTGTTGCCGGGTTTGAGCCTAATGCAAGATAAATTGGAACAGTCAACAAATCATATAATACTGTCAATCCTAAACCCACAACAAAGAAATTGTCTATCGTAAAGAATGAAGCTAAGAACCCAATTAATAGAAATCCAAATATACTTACAAATATAGTTGGATGTAAATTGCCTGCAATTATCATGCCTAAAGAAATAGACAAAACGCCAACTAATATCCCCATTTTAGTGCCATACAACATACTCACTAAAACGGTCATCACAGTACATAATTCAAATCCAAAGAAGTTTCTTGTGAACCTTTGATGCAGTAATGATAAAGAACCAACTAATATAGCAGCACCAATAAACATAAAGTTCTTTACAAAAACTGATAACAAGATTAGCGCAAGAACAATAAATATTTTCAATACTTTACTCATAAACTTACTTTAAAACTTTAGACTTTAAAAAATTTAGTAGGATTTTTAAAATATAAAAGACCCATATTTTACTATGGGAGAATACAATAGACTTATACAGAAAGCGTATCCTATAATAGGCCTTATTACAGCTGGCCTTATATATTGCTCTGTTACATCATTGTATAATCGTATTGAACAAGGATTTAATTCTGTTTCAAACAGTTTATCTGCATTAGAACAAGAAGCATGTCAGAAGATCAATAAGACTGCAGAAGGTATTATTAACAATATAAAGCCAAAACCACATGAACATATTCTAAGAAAAACAGCAGCTAATGATACAATTACATTAGAAGATTCACATATATTGGCTATTATGGAAGAATTCTAAAATTTAAGGAAATCAATTGCTTTATTGACATCTTTTGATTCAATAACAAATACAGTATCTGTCCAGCATGAAAAGAATTCAATAATATTTACACCATTCTCGCTGAACAATGAAGTAATATATGATACTACCCCAGGTGTATCTTCTATCTCTTTAGAAGATTTAAAGTTTATCAGCACAAGATCATCATTTTTTTTGATGATATTACTCTTAAGTTTACGCTCTAATAACTCTGAGTGTTTCTTTTGTACTACAACAGTATAATTATCAGACCCTTCAAGGATATAAATAACTCCATATTCCTTTCTAATATGTTTCTGCGCATCTATTATCTTATCAAAGTCCAAATTCTTATCAAAGATATAAACAATTATCTTATTACGGATATCAAACTCTGAATTAGACAGTATATCTTTTATCTTTTTTTCATTACCTTGCTCTTTCTTTAACTTATCCTGAAACCTTCTTGCAGCTATTAATATAGCTTCCATTGAAGTCTTTTTTTCTATATTTAGATCTTTAGCGACTAATCTAGCAAGAGAAGAATAGTTGATTAAACCTTTTTTCAAACAGCTCTTTATATCAGGATGCTCTTTAATGTACTTATTTGTGAGTTCTGTTGTTGTTTCCATAGCGATTTTAATAACTCAAAAGTATATAAATCTTACTATTATGTTCTAAATAGAACAATAATGTACAATCATGACCAATATTGGTCAGTATATATAATAGTTTGTCAGATTTCCTTTTAGTAAAATGATGTTTGAGAAATTTGGATCGTTTGAGGAAATTGACAAAAACAAATTCAGTTACTTAATGGTCTCTGGTTTTGGTAAGAAACTTACTGATGGCTATTTTGATTATGTTAATCCCGATTATATCTGCTTAGCAATCGAAAATGACCAATATCATGGCGCGATTGTTGTTGAAGAGTTTGAACCAGGATTGTTTTACCTAGATAAGATTGTTGTACACACAGACCATCAGAGCAATGGCATAGGATGTAAACTATGGAATATACTAAATGGAGATTCAAAAAAAATCATATGGAGAGCTAAGTTACATAATCCAATCTGTAATTTTTATCAGCAACAATGTCAGGGAATGCATAATGAAAGTGACTGGATGATTTACTGGACAGGATTAGAACCAGATGAATTAGCAAGTGGAATAAAATATGCATTAGACAAAAAAGAAACATTGGAGGAACTAAAATGAAGAAAGTTATATTAGCATATTCAGGTGGGTTAGACACATCAGTAATCTTAAAATGGTTAATCAACAAAAACTATGAAGTCATCTGTTATATCGCTGACGTTGGTCAAGAAGATGATTTTGAGAAAGCTAAAGAAAAAGCTCTATCTATTGGTGCTTCCAAAATTTATATTGAAGATCTTAAGGAAGAATTTGTTAAAAGTTACATATTCCAATCACTAAAATCAAATGCAATTTATGAAGGAAAATATTTGCTTGGAACATCTCTAGCAAGGCCACTTATCGCAAAAAAACAAGTTGAAATTGCTAAACAAGAAAACACAAACTTAGTAGCGCATGGTTCAACAGGTAAAGGAAATGATCAGGTGCGTTTTGAATTAGCATATTATACTTTAATGCCTAATGTCCAAATAATTAGTCCCTGGAAAGACCCTGAGTTCTTATCAGAATTCAAAGGACGAACTGATTTAATACAATATGCAAAAGAACAAGGGATTCCAATTGAATCAACATTAGATAAACCATACAGCATGGATGACAATCTGATGCATATTAGTTATGAAGCTGGTTTGTTAGAAGACCCAAAATATGAGCCTAAAGAAAACATGTTCAAAAAAACAATATCTCCACTTAAAGCACCTGATAAAGAAACAAAGATAATGATTGAATTCAAAGAAGGTGTTCCAATTAAAGTCATAAACATATCACAAAACAAAACAGTAACAGAGCCACTTGAATTGTTCCAATATCTTAACAAGTTAGGTTCAGAGAATGGAATTGGTAGAATTGACCTAGTGGAAAACCGTTTTGTAGGTATGAAATCACGAGGAGTTTATGAAACACCAGCAGGAACAATTCTGTTAAAAGCGCATTTAGACATTGAAGGCTTAACATTAGACAAAGAAGTATGCCATCTAAAAGACATGCTAATGCCAAAGATTGCAGAATTAATATACAACGGTTTCTGGTTCAGTCCAGAATTTGAGATGTTAACAGCAGCAATTAACAATAGCCAGAAAAATGTTGATGGAAAAGTATACATCACTTTGTATAAAGGTAACGCCTTTGTTACAGGCCGTGAATCTAATAAGTCATTATATGATGAAGATATAGCAAGCATGGACAAGGAAGGTGGTTATGACCAGACAGACGCTAAAGGGTTTATTAAATTGAATGCGCTGCGTTTGAAACAAGGAAAATGAAATTATACCAAAAAGAAATTAACAAACAAATCGAGAAGTTCACAGTAGGAAACGATTATTTACTAGACCAGAAACTAATCAAATTTGATTGCATTGCATCAATAGCTCATGCAAAGATGCTGAAAAAGATTGGTTTATTGGATGAAGATGAGCTAAGTAAATTACTCATTGGATTAAACAAGATAATAAAACTCAATAAAGAAAACAAATTCAAGATTAAACAAGAGCAAGAAGATTGCCATACAGCAATTGAGAATTATTTAACACAAGAATATGGTAAAATTGGTGAAAAGACTCATACATGTCGTTCACGAAATGATCAAGTGTTAACAGCACTACGCCTTTATGAGAAAGAAGAATTGTTGTTGATTAAAAACTTATTAAATGAATTTAAGAAATCTTTATCAGAGATCATCAACAAAGATGGTTCTATTAAGATACCCGGCTACACACATATGCAAAAAGCAATGCCAACTGATATTAAGACATGGCTTGGTTGTTTTATTGATTCAACAGATGATAATATCATATTATTAGAAAGTGTTCATAATCTAATAGATCAATCACCGCTTGGAAGCGCAGCTGGCTTTGGTAGCCCGATTAAAGTAGATAAAGAGATGACCGCTAATTTAATGGGATTTTCTAAAGTGATGAAGAATCCAATATACTGTCAACTTTCCCGTGGCAAATTTGAATCAACTATTCTTCATTTATTGACACAAATAATGTTTGATCTAAATAAGTTATCAACTGATTTAATAATGTTTAATATGCAGGAATTTGGATTTGTTGAACTAAATAAAGAACACAGTACAGGCAGCTCTATCATGCCTCAGAAAAATAATCCAGATGTTCTGGAATTAGTTAGGTCAAAATATCACATTATTCTAGCTGAAGAGTTTAAAGTCAAGAGTTTAATAGGCAACCTTATATCAGGATACAATCGTGATGTCCAGTTAACAAAAGAACCAGTGATAAGTTCAATTGAAACAGTCAAAGAATGTATTAATATTATTATGTTAGTCTTATCAGGAATTAAGATTAATAAACAAAACTGTGAAAAATCTATGACAAAAGAACTGTTTGCTACTAAAGAAACTTATAAATTAGTAAAAGAAGGCATTCCATTCAGAGAAGCATATAAGAAAATAAAGCAATCATTCTAACTTAGTACCACACTCATTGCATACATGGCACTCTTTTTTATCATTATAAGTAGTGTTCTCTCCGTAATCTATAATAATCTCACACTTAGGGCACTTTGGCTCTAACGTCTCTACTGAATTAAACAGATTTTTTTCAAGAATCATTGTAAGATAGATTTTACTATTCATTAAATATAGTTTAATTTCCCCCAAAAATAACACTACTTAGATAAATTACTTAGACATAACATTATAACTTGGAATTTTGAATATATATAATTTTCGAAACTATAGAATATAATTGATACTACTATAAAAAGAAAATTAAGATTGTATTATTGAATCAATTCCAATCAATTCTTTAGAATGCAATATTCCTTCTCTATCGTAGATTCTAACATGATCACAATAGTCTGCAGGGAAAAAATCCGATTCAATACAGACTTCCTTATTAGGATGACACAGTTCCTCAATAAAATGTAAATTATCCAATGAAGTTAATGGATTTCCATAATCAGGAAAATTCTGTGTAGCTATTCTTTCACAAGTAGGATGAGCAAAATATGACCGACCAGAACCGTAAACTAATGTACTACCCATTCTTGCTACACAATCTTGAGTAGCTTGACCAAACAAGTAATGTTTAGCATCAAGTAAACTTGAATCATAATGCCTTTTCAAATGTTCTTCAACATAATTTATCTCACTAAGATAAGGAAAAGCCCAATCATCTGTTTCAAGCACAACTCTGTTAGGTAAACCATCCACATTTACATGACCAGGATCAGTAAAACCACTTATCAAAGGATTATCTTCACTTTGATTCACAACTAAGATTGATTCTCTATCTGAATCAATAAAATCCATTAATTTAATCAAACCTTCATTTTGCTGTACAAGACGAGAAAAATGAATTGACCAGAATATTTTCATTCTTAAAAAAACTTATCAAGCTTATTCTGTGATTTATTTTCCAGGATATCTTCTTTTGTATACCCAAGAATCTCAAATATCTTCTCAACAGAAGGAATAATTTGGTTATTTATGTAATAATCAGAATCATAATCATTATCAGATACTTCTTCAGGTAATCTTGCCCTATCTCTGATTTTCTCGTTACCTTGTATTATGATATATTTTACAACAGTCCCTGGTCCAACCTTTATGTCTTTGCCAAGCATTCTTTGGGCAGCTGCAACATGCGGACCTATTTGATCATAATCATTTAATTTTTTCTGTAATTGTGTAAAAATAATCACATCATTAAGTGGAATCTCTTTCTTCCTAAGTTTATCAATAGTTCCCTGCACAAACTCAAGCGCTTTCTTAGGATCTTTCTCACGCAAAACTATATCAAAAACAGTCTTCTGAACCTTTCTTGTAATTGGGCTTATGTTTCTTCTAACAACTTCAAAACCAGTGATTTTCATATCACCATCCTCATCAATTAAAGCGTATCTTTTCTTTGCACCAGATGAACCAGCTTTAGCCGAAACAAAGATTCCGGCAGGATAATATCCTTCATATTCTAGTTCCATCATACCTGGCAGTTCTTTATTGACATTTTTTGCAAATTCCATTGCATCCTTCTTTGTCTTTTTGTTAAGTATAAGGAAAACAGAATCTGTATCAGAATAAAGCACTTCAAAATTCTCTTCCTGAGCTTCTGCAATAACTTTCTTGATATAATGCCTTCCGTAGGCAGTGACAGACTTAGCGCATTCCATGCAATACCATCTTGCAGCATAAAAACCAAGATAACCATAACATGAATTAGCTAATAGTTTTAATGACTGTTGCCTTGCTTCAAGGAAAGGATTTGATTCTTTCTTCATTATTTCCTTAATCCTCATTCTTGTCTTGATTATGTTCTCGATTACCGTCGAAAAGAAACCTTTCTTCTTTGTACAGAACCAGAAGTATTCCCCAGGTACTTTATTGTCTCTGCAACAATCGCATTTAAGGGTGGATGGTGCAATATTATGAGAACTAATTATAGTTGGATACAAACTTCGATAATCATAGATTACAATATCATTATGTAATCCAGGTTTTGGTTCAAACACAAAAGCACCCTGGAACTTTTGCTGTTGTCTATGGACTATTTCATCATGATGAGGTTTGTTTGGTACCAACTCGTTAAATTCAGGTGCTAATTTAATCAGATACCATTCAATCAACTGTGAGAACGCCATCCTTGTAACATCATCTACTGGTAAGCCTACAATTTTAACTAACTCAATTATATTTGGCAGTATTTTCTTTGCCAGATTATATGTCAAATAAGAATCATGAAGATTATATTTGCAAAATTCTTCCAACATCTTAGAATCATTATTATCCCATGCATCAAAGAGTTTCTCTATTTCAACCTCTTGTTTTTGATCGCCTAACAACTCTTTTGCAACAGAATCAAGTTTAAGACTGTCTGTCTTTAAACTACGAGCCATATTACTTCTGACAAACTTGAATACATCCAGATGAATAATCCCGGTGACTGAAACAGATTTAACTCTACCTTTTGATATCTTTATATCTGAATTATCCAAACCAATGTTAAGTTTTATATTTAATTTATTAGCTCTTGCTTTGATATAAGGAAAATCAAACCCATCCGAGAAATAACCAGTTATTATGTCTGGTTGTTGTTCGTTGATAATTTGATTAAATCTTCTTATCATCTCCCCTTCAGATTCAACAAACTCAATATCTTCCTTTGTCTTGAACTTTTTCCAGGTAATTACTTTCTTATAATTATCACCATAGAATGCAATCATCAATATAGGACTTTCTTCTGGCACCATCTCTTTTCCTAAAGGAGAATAAGTCTCAATATCAAAAGCAAGGATTTTTGGATTATCAATTGTGTCAGCACTCAACGGCTTTACTTCACTTGCCCTTAATGTTGTTGCCCCTTCAATTGGCTCAACTTCTGCTTCAACCAGTGTCAAAGGAGTTATCTTCTTATCAATAAGGTATCGTCTTACAAATGGAATATCATACTCATAAACTTCTTTTGGTTTTAACTCATCACGAAACATTGGCACTGCTGAAGGCAGATTAGTATACGCTTTGATTAAGTCAATTGACCGTCCATTTAGGTTCTTCTTTACTTTCTCAGTATTTGTTATTTTATAGATAGTATTATTCTTTTCAATAGACTTATTCTTGATATCATCTGTCTCAACATAAAAGTAAGGCTCAAAAGACTCGTCTATAACACATACTTGTTTACCATCAATCGTTCTTCCAAATAGATGAATCACCGGTTTGTTATTGATAATCTTGTACGTTATGTCTATTAGATAGAATTGTATATTCATATAGTGGATTGTATTGGTTTTTTATTATTTAAAGGATTGGTTTTTAAGAAAAATATATAAACAATCTTCACTAAAAACTACTGTAAATGGACAAAAGACTACTAATTTTTGTAGTAATAGGTATTTTAGCAGCTGTATTTGTAAACAACAATATAACTGGTTCTGCTATCAAAACATTCTGTGGCTGTGAGAGTATAATGGATCCAGTGTGCAGTACTGATGATAGATCTTACTTGAACAATTGTGTTTTGGACTGTTTCAATCTTGAAAAAAGACATAAAGGTTCATGTAACATATGTGGCGACGGTTTCTGTGATGATAAAGAAAGCCAGTACACCTGCCATATTGACTGCAAAAGAGACTTATGCAATACAACAGAACATCCATATGGAAATTGTATTGGTGAGAGACCGTTCTACTGTACAAGAGACGGAGAATTAAAAGTAGATTGTAACAGATGTGGCTGTCCATTTGGTCAATACTGCCAGACTGAAAATAATTCATGCGCTCATTTACTTGGAATGAGATGTAAGATAAATGAAGTAGAGTTCCTAAAATGTGGTCCTTATAGACCATTCTTCTGCAACGATAATGACAAGATAATTGAGAGATGCGATTTCTGTGGCTGTCCAAAAGATAGAGTTTGTAATAGAGACTATGAATGCGTGCTGTCAAAATGCGATGATGGCACAGAAATAAGGCAATGTGCAGAAGACAAACCAAAATGGTGTTTCTATGGAGAACTGATATATAGATGTGATAAATGTGGTTGTCCAGATGGTTTAACGTGTAGACGTGACGGTGTTTGTGTAAATACAACTAAACAGGAAACTATTTAAACCTTTTAATACATATTTCTTAGTATGAAACTAATGTTTATTGAAGCTAAATCAAAGCTTAAAATTCAACTTAATGAAAAACAGGTAAAGCAATTACCAACAAAACTAGGTATTGTTACAACTGTACAGCATGTTGATAATCTAGACAAAATAATCAAACAACTAAAACAACCAGTGCTTGGCAAAGGCAAACAAGTGCACGAACCACAGATTCTAGGTTGTGATGTCTCAGCAGCACTAAACATAAAGAATAAAGTAAGCGCTTTCTTATACATAGGAACTGGCAGGTTCCACCCGATTGAGATTGCATTAAAAACAAACAAACCTGTCTACATATTCAATCCAGTCAACAACACATTAAATAAACTAAAAACTGAAGACATTGAAAGAACAAAAAAAAGAAAAAAAGGTAGTCTTATCAAATTCTTATCATCAGACAGGATTGGAGTGTTAATCTCAACAAAGCCTGGCCAAAACAAGTTAAAACAGGCTCAGAAACTAAAAGAAAAGTACAAAGATAAAGAGTTCTTTTTCCTCTTATTCAACACATTGAACTTCAATGAACTGGAAAACTATCCATTCATAGAGTGCTATGTCAACACAGCCTGCCCAAGGTTGTATGATGATTATGATAAATTTCCAAAGTCAGTAATTGATTTGGAAGATATTTAATATTGATTAAATACATAGTAACATTTTTATACAATTCTTAAGATTATCTTTCTTATGACCGATACAGTCTTTAGATCATTAAAAGAGGTACAGAGAACATATCTCCCAAACTCAATTCTTAACAGACTAGAAGAAGAACTTTGCGATAGACTTGAGATGACACAGCCACACCAGCACAGATTATCTAAAAGACCAGATAACCCAAAAATTGGTCTTGTTGAAGTCGCTAAATCCTCAAGATTATGGTCTTTTTGACATTTCTCAATTTGTCAAACAGTTCTATGAAGGAGAAGGTTATTCTGTTGATGATAGAAGACATGAACAAAATATTCTTTATGTAAAGAAAGATGATGAGAGATTCAGAATTAGTATCTTTGAACCTAAGGATGCATATTCATTATGGATTTCAGAACCTTTCTTTGAGCATTTAGCTCAAGAAGAAGTTCTTTACTTCAATTATTAATAACTTTAATTCTTATTTAATGTAGAAATTTCTTAATTGGTAGAAGTAACTCCTGCTGTTAATGAACATTGAGTTATTTTTATTAACGTATTTTAAAACTTAAGTTTAAACTAAGAATAATAATCAATGCTCATCACAGCACTGAAGACATTAAAAAATAAAATAAAAAACCAATCATTCAACATAAATAAATCTATGTCGTGATTTTGATGAACCGCTGCTCCTTACCCTTAATACATACTCACCAGGAGGTGTATCCTCAGGCAGTTCTAAGAAAGTTGATCTTGTCTCTTCCTCACCGCTCTCTAAGTATACAGGACCTACTTTTCTGACAATACCAAGATCAGGGAAGCTGACAGTAGCTCTTAGATTTTTAACATTCTTTTCACCATAATTACTGAATCCTACAGTTACTGTCACAAAATCACCTGGCTTATAATACTGTCCGCCAGCAAGATTTACTTTTGCTATCTTTACATCTTTACTGTTGCTACTTTCAACTTGCCTACCTAATTCAACTTTTATAGTAAATCTCTGAATACCATAACCGCCTTTACCATCATAGACCATCACACGAACCTCGTGCTTTCCTTTGTCTTTCTTATTAACACTCCATGTAATCAATCCTGTATCCTTATCAATTGTCATCCCAGTTGGTTTCTTCTGCAAACTAAACACTAAATCATCACCGTCAGCATCAGTTGCATCAACATCATACTGATAGATTGTATCTTCAGTAGGACTAAGCACTGTTATTTCTTTCAGTGGTGAAGATGATACTACAGGATTCCGATCCTTATTTAATATAATAATTGTAATCTCTTCTGAATCAATGAAAGAACCATCAGTTACAGTAAATCTTATATTCTGATAGACACCATTTTGGTTAAATCCAGGTGTCCAGCTGAATACTCCATTACTAAAACTAGCGCCTGTTGGCAGATTTGACCCAATATAATTCAACACATCAGTGCTGTCAGGGTCATTAGCTGATAAAGTAAAAGTCAATTCACTATTCTCAACACCTTGTTTGTCTCCAATAGCGTTAAGTCCTGGTGGTCCGTTGACATTATCAACAGTGATTGTAATTTCTTCCATATCATTTAATATGCCATCAGTTACACCAAACCGAACAGTATATGTTCCAGCCTGAGTATAATCTGGTGTCCATGTAAAAGTCTGTGTATTAGCATCAAAGCTAGCACCGCTAGGTAATAATGAGGTTGTATAAGTAAGTGGATCATCATCAGCATCATTACCAGTAACAACAAAACTCAATAAAGTATTCTCAGCAGTGTTTTTGTTACCGGGTGAGTTTACGTTAGGCACTCTATTAGTATTAGATATAGTGAAAACAACAGATTCAGTCCCACTCAATTCACTGTCAGTCACAACAAACTCAACATTATGTGTTCCTGATTGATCATAAGTAGGTGTCCATGTAAAAGTACCGCTGTTAGTGTCAAGCACAGCACCGCTTGGTAAGCCATTTGCTGAGTAAGTTACTCCATCACCGTCAGGGTCTGTTCCTGAGATAGTGAATTGTAGTAATGAAGCTTCAAGTCCAGCCCTGTTACCGATTGAATTCATGGTAGGAGCATTATTGTTTACGGTAGGTCCGCTATAAGTTGTTGATGTTGTTGTTGCCATTCCATCGCTTCCTACAAAATAGAAATTATGGCTTCCAATGCCCATTGTTCTACTGTAAATGAATACAGCACCGTCAGTATAGACAGTATCAGCAGGATTTTGAGCAGTCATTATAAATGATGTTCCATCAATATAAACTAGAACATTTCCAACAGGAGCATCATTCTCAACATCAGTATAAGTCACATCATAGACAAACACAGTATTTCTATTACCAACTAAAGGTGTTACACCGCTACTTAATATTGGTGGATCATTGATCGGACCAACACTAACTGTTACAGTTGCGCTAACAGTTGCACTGTCTCCGTCAATAATAGTATAAGTGAAACTATCTGTTCCAAAGAAGTTTAAATTAGGTGTATAGGTTATTTTTCCAGATGTTATGCCTGTTAATCCATTGGTTGCAGTACCAACTGAGTCAAGAGCTAAAACACTTTCAATGTCATTATCGTTAGCAAGAACATCAATTAATACACTTGTATCTTCAGGTGTATTAGATGTATCGTCAACAGCAGTAGGTAAATCGTTAACAGGTGTAACTGTTATTGAGAATACATTGGTTGTATCGCTTAATCCGTCTGGATCAGTAGCAGTTATTGAAGTACTTTCTGTACCAGAAAAGTCAGCGTCAGCTGAGAATGTAATAACTCCTGTAGCATCATTGATACTCAACTGGATATTAGTCATAGGTGTATAAGTAAAAGTTAATTGGCCTATATGTTCAACATCAACGAATTGATCAGAATCATATAGGTCTATAAAATTAGTTGTAGTGTCTTCAGCAAATGAGATATCATTAAACGTGTTAATATATTGCGGAGCGTCATTGATTGAATTAATTGTAACAGTCACAGTAGCTATGACAGTAGCGCTATCTGAATCAATCGCAGTATAAGTGAAACTATCACTACCAAAATAATTTGTATTAGGTGTATAACGAACCTTACCAGATTCAATTGCAACAACACCGTTTGAAGCAGCGCCAACAGAATTAATTGTCAGAACACTTTCAACATCATTATCATTTGATAAAACATCAATAAGAACAGTTCCATCCTCATCAACAGAACTAGTGTCAGCAACAGCAGTTGGTAAATCATTGACTGAATTAACAGTTATTGTAACAGTAGCTGTAGCAGTGATACTGTCAGAATCAATCGCTGTGTAAGTGAAGCTATCAGCTCCAAAGTAATTAGCATTAGGTGTATAACGAACTTTACCAGATTCAATTGCAACTACCCCATTAGTAGCAGCACCAATTGAATCGATTGTCAAAGCAGCTTCAACATCATTATCATTAGCAAGTACATCAATTAAAACACTTGTATCTTCGTTTGTACTAGATGTATCAGCAACAACAACAGGATTATCATTGATTGAATCAACAGTCACGGTAACAGTAGCAGTTGATGTAGCAAGTTCATTATCAATCAATACATAAGTAAAACTATCACTACCAAAATAATTTGAATTAGGAGTATAACGAACTTTACCAGATTCGATTACAACAGCACCATTTGTTCCTTGAGTTACAGAATTAATACTTATTCCATTCTCAACATCAAAGTCATTTGCCATGACATCAATAAGAACTGTTCCGTCTTCATCAACAGAACCAGTATCATCAACAGCATCAGGTAAATCATTGACTGAATTAACAGTCATTGTTACGGTTGCGCTGTCTGTTGCGCCATCTGAATCGATTACAACATAAGTGAAACTATCAGCTCCAAAATAATTTGAATTAGGTGTATAGGTTATTTTTCCAGACTCAATAACAACTACTCCTTTTGTTGCAGTACCAACTGAATTAATTGTTACAGCTCCATCAACATCATTATCATTAGCAAGTACATCAATCAAAACACTATTATCCTCATTTGTGCTTGCTGAATCATCAGTAGCAACAGGAAGCCCGTCATTGATTGAATTAATTGTTACGCTAACTGTAGCTGTTGAAGTAGCTAATTCATTATCGATCAATACATAAGTGAAACTATCAGCGCCATTATAATTAGCATTTGGTGTATATCTTATCTTACCAGCTTCGATTGCAACAGCACCATTTGTTCCTTGAGTTACAGAATCAATGCTGATTCCATTCTCAACATCATTATCATTTGCCATAACATCAA
>Ga0187833_10000704_pt1 | contig 38704 bp, 28 predicted proteins | sample ETNtaG_37_FD_167968 | JGI IMG/M metagenome (GOLD analysis project Ga0187833, IMG submission 167968) | Marine microbial and viral communities from oxygen minimum zone, Eastern Pacific Ocean - ETNP2014_SV_400_PacBio MetaG (Illumina Assembly) | ecosystem: Environmental > Aquatic > Marine > Hypoxic...
TGAAAGTATGAAAGTATGAAAGTATGAAAGTATGAAAGTATGAAAGTATGAAAGTATGAAAGTATGAAAGTATGAAAGTATGAAAGTATGAAAGTATGAAAGTATGAATGTATGAAAGTATGAAAGGTGGATAAAAATGATACAACTGACCCCAAGACAGACTGAAGTACTCGAGTTCATCAAGAGTTACATGAGCGAAACCGGGTATCCGCCGACTCGCGCGGACATCGCCCAGGAACTTGGATTCAGAAGTGCCAATGCATCGGAAGAACACCTGAAAGCGCTGGCAAGAAAAGGCGCAATTGAGATGATTCCCGGTACCTCTCGGGGAATCAAACTACCAGAAGACAATGGTTTACCAATCGTCGGTCGCGTTGCGGCAGGTAGTCCTATTCTTGCTCAGGAACACATCGAGGATTATTGTGAGATACAACCAAACTTCTTTCATCCCAGTGCCGATTATCTATTGGCAGTGCGGGGCGACAGTATGATTGAGTGCGGAATCCTTGATGGCGATCTGATAGCTGTTCACAAAACACAAAATGTCAACAATGGCGATATCGTTGTTGCGCGTATTGAAGATGAAGTGACGGTCAAGCGCCTTAAGAAATCTCGCAGCAAGTTCCAGATTACCTTGCTGCCGGAGAATCAGGACTACTCCCCCATCGAAGTTGATTTACGGTCTCAAGAGTTTGCTATTGAAGGTTTGATGGTTGGTGTGATCCGGCATTGAGTGTCTGGTGGTTGTCCCCGCAAAGTGCGTTCATCATCCCGGCGTTCACTAGTCATCCCCGCTTTTGCGGGGATGATGCGTGAACGCGTCACTTTGCTGCTTTCTTCCTGCTCTGCTTTTCCTTCTCAACCCAACTGCCATTGACAAAGTCGGCACGCCAGCCGGACTGTTTACCGTCTTCGTTTTCCGAGGTTACGAAGTGCTCTTTGGTCTTGCGTGCAAACTTGACTACCGAACGTCTTCCCTCAGGATCTTTTGCAGGAGCTCGCATCAAGAATGAATACTTGGGGTCAATCTCATTCTGGTGGGGTAGCAGCTCATCGATATAGGGAGCCCGTGTTTCACGGTTCTTGGGAAACTGACTGGCGGCCAGGAAAATTCCGGCTGCACCATCCCTGAGCACATAGGTATCCTCGACCTTGTGGCATTCCAACTCTGGCATTGGCACCGGGTCCATTTTGGGTGGTGCGGCTTCACCATTGCGTAACAGCTTACGTGTGTTTTTACATTCGTCTGCCATACAGCCAAAGTACTTGCCAAACCGACCTGACTTCAACTGCATCTCAGCGCCACATTTGTCGCACTCAAGAATCGGGCCATCATATCCCTTGATCTTAAATTCACCGCGCGCCACTTCGAAACCATCACAATCCGGATTGTTTCCGCAGACGTACAGTTTTCGCTCTGTATCCACAAGGTAGCTGTTCATGGCCGTCTGGCAATTAGGGCAGCGATGCTTGGATCTTAATATTCGCGACTCTGCTTCTTCATCACCATTGGCATCGACAACTTCATCTCCGGAAACAAGATTGATGGTCTGTTTACAGCGCTCTTTCGGTGGTAACGTATATCCGGAACAACCAAGGAATACACCGGTACTCGCTGTGCGAATCTGCATTTTTCTACCGCACAGGGGACAGTCAATATCCGTCATGGAAGGCTCATTCGCTCGCATGCCATTGTCACTGCCAGCTTTTTCGAGTTTCCATTCAAAATCGGAATAGAACTCATCCAGTAATCTCTTCCAGTCGCCCTTATCGTCAGATACCTCGTCAAGAGATTCTTCCAGTTGAGCCGTAAATCCGTAGTCGAGCAGGTTGTCAAAATTCTCAACCAAACGATCCGTCACAAGTTCACCAATTTTCTCCGCATAGAACCGCTTACTCTGTAACGTAACGTAACCCCGGTCCTGGATGGTGGAAATAATTGATGCGTATGTTGAAGGTCTGCCGATACCACGTTTCTCAAGCTCCTTCACCAGACTTGCTTCACCGTATCTCGGTTTTGGTTTTGTGAAGTGCTGAGACGGGAACAGCTCAACCAGTTTCAGTTCTTGATCCACCTGGTATTCCGGCAGGACCATCTCGTCATCTTTCCTTGAAACGGGTGGTTGCACTCTTGTGTATCCGTCAAACCTCAGGATTCTACCGCTTACTCTCAATTCCAGATCATCCGCCTGAACCAGCACCGTGGTGCTCGTATATTCTGCATTTGGCATCTGACAGGCGACGAACTGACGCCAGATTAACTCGTACAACCGTTCCGCATCCCTCTCCATACCCGATATGGCCGTTGTCTTCACCGTCACATCTGAAGGCCGAATTGCCTCGTGCGCCTCCTGGGCACCTGCTTTGCTTGAATAAACTCTGGGTTGATCCGGCAGGTATTTCCTGCCGTATTCACCCTCGATAAATTCTCTACAACCGTTGACTGCATCAGCACTCAGGTTGTTTGAATCAGTTCTCATATAGGTAATGTAACCCGCCTCGTAGAGGCGCTGCGCGAGCATCATTGTCTTCTTGACGCCAAATCCGAGTCGGGTGCTTGCAGCCTGTTGAAGCGTCGATGTTATGTAGGGTGCCGTGGGTCTTGTCTGGGTTGGTTTATCTTCCTGGCTGCTGACCTTGAATGCGGCATTCTGAAGTTTTTCGACTGCTCGGTCGGTCTGTTCTTTGTTGACTGGCCTGAAGCTCTTGTCGGCTTCCCTGATTACCTGAAACTTGATTGCCTTGTCAGCATCTACACCTTCATGGACAAGGTTTGCATAGACCTCCCAGTATTCTTCAGGAATGAAAGCACGAATCTCCCTTTCCCGTTCAACAATCAATCTGACCGCAACGGATTGCACACGACCCGCTGAAAGGCCTCTGGCAATTTTGGCCCAAAGCAATGGTGACAACATAAATCCAACAACACGATCAAGGAATCGCCTCGCCTGCTGGGCATTGACCATGGCCATATTGACGTCACCAGGATTCTCAAATGCTTCCTGGATTGCTTTTCTTGTAATTTCGTTGAAGACGACCCGGCGGTAGCGAGTCTCGTCGCCTCCAATCGCTTCACGCAAGTGCCAGGCAATGGCTTCTCCCTCTCGATCGAGATCCGTTGCGAGATAAATTTCATCCGCATTCTCAGCGAGTTTTCGCAGTTCAGAGACAACTTTCACCTTGCCCGGCAAGATCTGATAATCCGCGGTCCAGCCATCCTCCGGATCAATCCCCATTCGCGATACAAGTTGCTTGCGCGCTTTCTGCTTTTTGTAGGCTGCTTTTTTCTCGGGCGCCATTTTTCGCGTCTTCGCTGCTTCCTTCGCTCGCGCTTTGGGATCGCTCGTACCTTTCCCGCTGGTTGGCAAATCACGGATATGACCCACGCTCGATTTAACGACGTAGTCATTTCCCAGGTACTTGTTGATGGTCTTCGCTTTAGCTGGAGACTCAACAATAACCAAAGATTTCCCCATACTTCATACTTCCCGGTTGAAAAAGGGCGACAAAATAGTGCGTAAGTCAGCTGAGGTCAAGCTTATTCGTCAACCAATCATCGCACTTTCTTTTTTAGCTTAGCCGACAAATCAGTGTAGTTGTCAACACCCTCTGGTCTAAATGTCGTTTCCACTCCCTTCATCTGTGTCTAATGGTGTGACGTCGATAGCAGCACAACTCTTAAGAAAATCAATAGCTTCCTGTTCTTCTCCCACCTCGTTCCAATAGATTGAAATGATCGATTTTTTTTCTTCAATTCTAACTACATCGTTAGCAAATCCTGGAATATTTGAACGAATAAACTCGGTTAATTCGTTGGGAGTAGTCTCTTGCGGTTCTTTAACCCACCGCCAACCGAAGCCGGGATCATCAGATTGCTGACTGGCCACCCGCTCGATTTCCCACTCGGGAAAAACTGATCGACGCCAGTTATCAGGCTGCTTGCGTTGGATTCTGTAAGCTGCAACAGAAATCTTCCTCTCTAACGGTTTACCTGTGTTTGACAGGTATTTTTCAGGATCCGGATCTGGATCCTCAGTCCTTGTCAGATCGACGCCAATTCCTTGAGCCATTGCCTGCTGACGCTTTGCCATCTGCTCTTTCTGCTTCGCGCTGGGTAAGATCGCGAGGACAGGTACAATGATCAAGAGCAGAATAAATCCAATTCCAATATAAATCATGAATATTTTCCTTCCGATCAAAATCAATAAAATGAATGTAACTGCAATCCGTTCTTGAGCCTGGGACTTTTACTGTGTAAATTTGCCAAAACTATAACAACCATAACAAAAACGTTGAGAGGTTCACGATAGATATGGGTGAATATAAACACATACTCGCAGCGGTAGATTTGACAGAAGAATCGCGTGTGGTTGCTAAACGCGCCTGTGCTCTCAGATCAGTTTACGGTTCGAAACTCAGTTGTCTTCACGTTATAGAACCGCTAAGTCTTGCCTACGGTGGGGACATTCCCATGGACCTGTCCACCATTCAGGAACAGATTCAAGAAACCGCAAAACTGCATCTTGCAGAGTTTGCGCGCACCCTCAATATTCCAGAAGAAGATCAGCATCTGATTTTTGGTCGACCTGAAACAGAAATTCATTCCCTCGCCAATCAGATCGGGACTGATCTTATCGTTGTTGGCAGCCATGGACGACACGGACTGGCGCTGCTCCTGGGTTCAACTGCGAACGGAGTCCTGCACGGGGCACCTTGCGATGTTCTGGCAGTGAGAGTAGGAACATAAAATAGAATAGACTTTACCTGCATCACCAAAATTGGCAATCTTCTCATCCAGGATCTGATGGTTGTTGAGTGTGATGCGGCTTCTGTTTTTTGTATATCTTCCACTACTACTCTGCGTGTGTTCATACTCACATGCTTCGACGGGATTCAGTTCTTATGGCGAACATTCATCCAGATTCGAACAGCGCAAGCTCTATCAGGACCTCATCTATCTGATAAAAACCAATCAAAGATCAAAATACCTCGCAAAAGAGTCGCAACTCCTCAATTACCCCCTGTATCCGTATCTTGAATACACCGATAAGATCTATCGCATCTCGCGACAATCGGAGGACGGCGTAATGGCATTTGTCGAACAGCATCAGGATACACCACTTGCAGACCAACTCCTGAAAAACTGGCTGTTCTCTCTGGCAAAACGCGGTCAGTGGAAGACTTTTCTTGCCCACTATTCTGAATCAGGCGCAACAGAAACCAACGCGTGCTACCACGCCTATGCGCTTTATAAAAACAATCTTCTGAAAGAAGCCATGGCACTGGCTCAGAATTTGTGGCTGGTGGAGCACTCGCAACCGGATTCCTGCGATCCAATCTTCAAAGTGTGGCGAGATGCCGGACACCTGACACCCGATCTCGCCTGGCAGAGATACAGCATGGCTTTAATGGCAAACAATGTGACGCTCTCGAATTACCTGCACCGATTCCTCAGCAAACAAGACAAGCTTTTGGCCAGCAATTTTAAGCTGGCGCACACCAAACCCAGGTATATTACACAGACGAAGCGGTACTCGAAGAATAGTGGTTACATCACCCAGGTCATCTCTCATGGTATTAAACGGTTAGCCAGATCTGATCCCGATAAAGCACTGGACACCTTAAAACTCTATGAAGATATACACTCATTCTCTCAACAAGAGCTCGAAGACGTATATACCTACGTTGCCGTGCGTCTGGCCCGTAAACCTAAGTCGGTCCACAGGTTGAATCAGATTACTGTTGATGTAACCAGTAACCAGGAACTTGTCGAAGCACAGTTGCTGACCTCGCTGAAGCAATTAAAGTGGAGCGATGCACTGATTTATCTACACCTGCTGAGTGATGAAATTCAGCAAACAGATCGATGGCAGTATTGGAAAGCTCGAATTCTCCTGGGCTCTGAAGATTTTCAGGATAGACAGGCTGCTAACAACATCTATGCTGCCCTTGCCAAGGAACGAAGCTTTTATGGTTTTATGGCGGCTGATTATCTGAAACAGGACTACAATTTTGAGGATGAGTCCATTTCAGTATCGGACGAACAAATTCTGGCACTCGAGGCAACACCCGGTATTCAGCGCGCGCTTGAACTGCTGGTGCTCAATGAGCGAACCCGAGCCCGACGGGAGTGGAATTTTACCACCAGTGAATTCTCAGTAAGAGAACTACAAATTGCCGCCCGGGTCGCCAAAAAATGGGGCTGGTATGAGCAGGCAATCAGGGCAATGATTCAGGCCGCCGCATGGAACGATCTCGACATCCGATTTCCCCTGGCTTTCCACGACAGTTTCATAGCGGGTGCGAGAACAGCGGACATCCCTGTGGATTGGAATCTCGCTATCGCCAGACAAGAAAGCGCTTTCATGCCAGATGCTCGCTCACCGGTCGGTGCACTGGGTATCATGCAATTGATGCCTACAACAGCCAAACAGACAGCGAATAAAGCAGGCCTTGTTTCCCCGTCAAAGAGCGACCTAACCGATCCTTATACTAGTATCCGTATCGGCTCTGCCTATCTGGGACAAATGCTGCGGAGATTCAATTTCAACCGGATTCTGGCCTCGGCTGCATACAACGCCGGTCCTGGTCGGGTCGAATCCTGGCGTGATGAAAGCCTGCCACTGGATGTCTGGGTTGAAACCATCCCCTTTTCCGAAACACGTTCATACGTCATGAATGTGCTTATGTTTTCAACTATTTACAGTCGCAAACTTCATCAGAAAACACCCCTGATCTACGATCATGAACGGCGTTTTTTCTCCAGCCAGCAAGTGACGACCTCACAGCCAAGCCAACCTGATAATTCCTGACAGAACAAAGGAATTCTGCGGCGCCCTACCTGTTTTCGACTATGCTTTAAGCAAGGCCACATGGCATGTCGTGTCCTGATTTTCCGCTATAATACGCAATTCTGTGACAACTGATTTTCGTCTTTCACTCTATGAGACATCAATGAGCTTAATCGATATCGGGGCCAATCTTACTCATGATTCCTTCGCCGAGGATCTGGATCAGGTCCTTGCTTCAGCAGCCGATCACCAGGTCGAGAAAATGGTGGTCACTGGCGCTTCTTTGCAAGGCAGTGAAGACGCTCTGAGACTGGCCAGAAGCTATCCTGGTCTTCTGTATGCAACCGCTGGTATTCATCCCCATCACGCAGAGGAAACAAATACAGAGTCTCTGATGATACTTCGCGATCTGGCTCACGCATCAGAAGTTAAGGCGATTGGAGAAGCCGGACTCGACTTTTTTCGAAACTTCTCGCCAAAAGACAGTCAAATCAAATCGTTCGAGTCCCATATCGAACTGGCCATCGAAACCGGACTGCCCATGTTCCTGCACGAGCGGGATTCTCATCCCACGTTCAGAGACGTTCTCAAACCTCATCGGGATAAACTTGGTTCCATTGTTGTTCACTGTTTTACCGGTGAAGCAGAAGCGCTTTATGCCTATCTGGATCTCGACTGCTACATTGGTATTACCGGATGGATATGCGATGAAAGAAGAGGGGCACATCTCGTTCCTCTTGTCAGAGAGATTCCCAAAGATCGTCTGATGATTGAAACCGATGCGCCTTATCTAATGCCCCGAACGATCTCTCCTAAACCAAAATCCAGACGAAACGAACCACAATATCTAACCTACGTCTGCGAGTTTATTGCCAACTGTGTCGATGAATCATTTGAAAGCGTTGCCCAACGAACCAAACACAATGCAGAAAGATTTTTCTCAATATAAGCGGGGTTAGAGTGAAGTGCCGGAGTAGATCTGATACTTAAGTGCCATTCGGGCCTGTGTAAAATGGCACTTACTTAGGGAGTAACTTGCAGCCAACGGATTTATTGGCACAGATGCGAGTGCAGATCCCAGGCTTCTCTTTTCGCGTAGTTCTGCAGCGTGCGGAGGCAGCAGCCGGAGCCGCGAAACTCTCTGAACGAGTGGAGCACTCGGATGTGCGGAACCAGTAAGCGAAAAGAGAAGGCTGGGATCTGAACGGCGTAAGAGCGCTTAAGCAAGCGCCATTCGAGCCTGAGTAAATCTGACCACGGGCCTACAAGCATCCGCTATGATGCACCCGAATGGCGAATTCAGTACACTATCCCCGAAAACGTACTGAATAGTCTCTAAGGTTCTAACCCGTCATGCCCCCTCTTTTGCAATGTCACCGCATTACCCATTCTGCCGGGACAAAGCCACTGTTCTCGTCGCTCGATCTCAGCATTAATGAGGGGGATCGAATCGGACTGGTCGGTCATAATGGTTCTGGAAAATCAACGCTGTTCTCGATCATCAACAACAGTTCCGAGCCAGATGACGGCGATATTTCCCGAAGCAGACATCTCCATATTGAAACAGTCGAGCAGTTTATCGATCCCGGTTTACTTGAACTGACTCTGAGTCAGGCTCTGGCTGAAAAGCTTCCCGGAGAGGAGAAGGATTTTTCTCACTACAAGGTTGAGCAGCTTCTGACTCAATTGAGTTTTAGCATGACCGAATTCAAATTCAAGGTTTCTGAACTGAGCGGTGGCCAGCAGAATCGCCTGATGTTCGCAAGGGCGGTGATTAACAATCCAAATCTGATTCTGTTCGATGAACCAACGAACCATCTCGATTTAAGAACGTTGCTGATCTTTGAAACTTTCCTGTGCAGCGTCGATGCCAGCTACATACTGATCTCTCATGATCGGCAATTTCTTGATGCAGTCACAGATCGGACTCTCTTCTTAAGGGATCAGAAAATCTACAATTTCATGCTGCCATATACAGAAGCAAAGCATCGCCTTGATGAACAGGATGAGACAGCAGCAGCCAGACTCAAGCAGGAGGAAAAAACAATAAAAGGTCTGCAGGCCAGTGCAAAGCGGCTCGCACTCTGGGGCAAGGTATACGACAACGAGGACATCGCTGCAAAAGCCAAGAGTATGGAGAAACGCATCAAGAAACTTGAGGAAAACAAGACGTTTGTCAGCAAAGGTTCACGCTTAAGCTTAACCCTGGATATGCAGTCTTCACGCGCCAACCGCATGATGCATATTGAAAACCAGGATGTCATGTCCCCGGGCGATAATCCAATTAAACTGTTTCACATTGATGAATTCTTCATTAAACCCGGCGACCGTGTCGCACTGCTGGGTCATAACGGGGCGGGTAAAACCACCTTGATTAAGGAAATGATGAATCGTTATCACAACGACAAGGACGGAGAGTACATCAAATTCAACCCCCAATGTGATATCGGTTACTACGATCAGGAAATCGATGGGCTGGACCCAGGCCGATCACTAACGGAAACTCTTCGAGATCGCTGCTTACGCGCCAGTGAAAACGAGCACAAGACCTCGCTGATAAAAGCGGGATTCCCTTACCTTGATCTCGATAAAAAAGTGCGTGTCTTAAGTGGTGGCGAAAAGGCCCGGTTGATGTTCCTGATTATCAAACTGAACCAACCCAATTTCCTCATCCTTGACGAACCGACTAATCATATCGATATTCAAGGCAAGGAAGAGCTGGAACAACAGATTCTCGAAACCAATGCCACCGTCCTGATTACCTCTCACGATCGCCGTTTCGTGGATAACATCGCGGACAGGTATGTTTTGATTCACCAGAACAAATTAATCGAGATCAACAATCCTGACTGGTTTTATAACCTCGGACCTGACTCATCGGAGCAGATCCGTGAAAATCCTGCCTCTGGGATTGATCAGCCTGTTGGGGATTCTGAAGAAGCAATTCTCAATCGGATTCTTGAACTTGAAACTTTGCTTGAGGAAGACCTCGCCAGGAAGCCGAAGTTTCAGAAACCGAAACTACAGATGGGTTGGCGTGAGGAGTTGGAGGCGTTGAATGGGAAGTTGGGGTGATGGGATTACTTACACAAATTGCATCGCAGTTTCTAAACAAGCGGATCTAATACTTCGCTACTCACCCGTTTAGAACTCATCATCCAAAGCGTTCAAAATAGTACAATGAACCGCGGATTCCTCACCGCCACAACACGCCTCGGTTATCTGCTCCAGTGCGCCCTTCATGCGCATCAATTCGCAGATTTTCTGATCGATATCCTCAAGCTTCTGTTCGGCCATCATTTTAACCTCACCACAAGTGCTTTCTTCCCGACCAACTCGAAGCGACAGCAGTTCCATTATTTCCTTCAGGGAAAAACCCATTCGTTTTGCACGAACAATAAAATTTACCTTTGATACCGCTTCTTCCGTATACAGCCGATAGCCAGCATCGCTTCGGCGTGGCTCCTCTAACAGGCCCTTTGACTCATAAAATCTCAATGTCTCATTGTTGGTCTGGGTCCGTTTTGATAAATCTCCAATTCGTAAATAGGACATGTTGCCTCCCCATCAGTTAGAGTCTTACTTATAACCCTATAGCTTACTACAAGGTCAACACCTGATCGCTATTTTTATCTGTACTCGAGATCTTTCGAAAACTTCCAGCAAATCTCAACCTTCATGCCTTCCAGTCAAACTTATTCCCCTTTATTATCAACATCTTCCAAGACAAACATCATAGACGGGTTAAAAATTAACAAGAATCTCAAAATCGCTGTAATAAATGGCGGGAACTCCGCTGAAGCCGAGGTGTCCCGCAGTTCCGCCAGGGGTGTCGTCAAGGCACTAAAAGCCAGCTACGACACGGTGGAGAGTATCGAGCTGAATACTCTGATTACTCAAACCCTCGCCGCGTTCTCACCTGACGTTGTCGTGCCCATACTCCATGGTCCACCGGGTGAAGACGGGACCTTACAGGGATTTCTGGAAATCCTTGGTCACACCTACGTTGGCAGTGGTGTGCGCGCGAGTGCTGCCGCGATGGACAAGGTACTCGCAAAGCAGGTATTCCGAGAGGCAAACCTGCCACTGGCAAAACAGATCGTCGTCTCGGGTCAATCGAGCGCGGCCGAAACCGTTGCCCAGATCGTTTCACAACTGGGAACTTATGTTGTGGTAAAACCCGCGACTCAGGGAAGTGCCCTGGGTGTAACCCTGGTCGACAATGAAAGCGAGCTCTACGGTGCCATAGAACTTGCCTCAGAACTGGACGATCACCTGCTGGTTGAAGAGAGAATCGATGGCAGGGAAATCACTGTGGGGATTATTGATACTGACCACGGCCCGGAAGCATTCCCTGTAATCGAGATTACTACGCCAGAAGATAGCTGGTATGACTATGAACATCGATACAGCGCAGGATACAGCCAGCACATCGTTCCGGCTGCACTCACACCAACACAAACCAGCAGGCTGCAGCAGATTGCGATCGATGCCCATGTTGGTCTGGGTTGCCGGGACTTATCAAGAGCGGATTTCGTTGTCGCCAACGATAAGGAAGAGTACCTTCTAGAAGTGAACACACTGCCGGGAATGACGCCAACAAGCCTCTATCCTGACGGGGCCGCGGCCTACGGTATGAGCTTTGAGGAACTGGTGAGTTACCTGGTAGAACGGGCGGCCAATCGCTAACCGCTGGCCACCCATTTAGTCCGTACTCCTTTCGATCGGTCCCCTATAAATCGTAACCGCGCTCATTATGTTGATTGATATCGAGCCCTTCTGTTTCTTCATCAGGCGCGACTCGTAATCCAAGAATAGCGTCCACAATCTTCAGAATCACAAAAGTCATGAGTGCCGTGTATGCGGCAACGGACAGTACACCCACAAACTGAACCCCCACCTGCGAGCCCATTGCCATGCCCTCGGCATATCCCTGACCGCTGAATATTCCAAGGCTGGAGCTGGCAAATACACCGACGAGAATTGTGCCAAGAGCGCCGCCAACACCGTGAACAGGAAACACATCGAGCGAGTCATCGATTTGCAGTTTCTGCTTCATGAACATTGTCGCGTTAAAACAAATAAATCCGGCTGAAATACCAATTATCAGACCACCCGCGGGACCCACAAAACCTGATGCGGGTGTAATTGTACCCAGGCCTGCAACCATACCGGTTACTGCACCCAGTGCACTCGGTCTGCCCTGCTTAACCCATTCACAAACCATCCAGGTGAACGCACCAGCCGCGGCTGACATATGAGTAACGAGCATTGCCATGCCAGCGTCACCATTTGCGGCCAGGGCACTACCGGCGTTGAAGCCAAACCAGCCAACCCACAGCATGGCAGCACCTGTTATCGCCATGGTCATATTATGGGGTGGCATTGGCGTATCCGGAAATCCCTTCCTCGACCCCATCACCAGTGCACAAACCAATGCCGCAACACCCGCGGTAAGATGCACCACGGTACCGCCTGCGAAATCCAACAGGCCCATGTTCCCCAGCCATCCACCGCCCCAAACCCAATGGGTGATCGGTCCATAGACGATAATCGACCAGATGGCACTAAATATCAGCATGGATGAGAATCGCATGCGCTCAGCAAATGCACCGACTATCAAAGCGGGTGTTATGATCGCGAATGTCAGCTGGAACATGGAAAAAACACTTTCCGGAATGGTGCCGTTTACGGTCCCTTCCTGAATATTGCCCATGAAAAGGTGGCTGGTTCCGCCTATAAAGTCATTACCCTCTGAGAAGGCTATCGAGTAGACACCGATTAACCAGAGTATGGAAATAAGGCAGGTAATGGCGAAACACTGCATCAGAACGCTCAGCACATTCTTTACTCTAACCAGGCCCCCGTAGAACAGTGACAGGCCAGGAATCGTCATAAACAACACCAGAGCGGTTGAAGTCAGTATCCAGGCGGTGTCACCTGAATCCAGTCCATCAGCCAGCGCAGGTTCGCAAGCAAGCGCAAGCATCGCCAGTGCGCTTATCCTCGAGAATGCATTCTTCATTTTTATATCCTCAATTGAAGCAATTGATATGATTGTTATCTTTCTTGCGTGAGTCCCATTACTTACCCCACAACGCGATAAAATCAACGCGATAAAATCAACGCGATAAAATGGTGCCGCTCACCGCGAAAATAGTGTACCCATTCGGCTGATACCCCACAATAAATCAAACTCACTCATTTCGCGCCAATTTGGTGCGCGCCCTTAACAGCTAAAGGTTTTTACAGTCTGAACTATTCGAGTATGGCCTGATGTTGACGCAGGCCATTCAGATGACAATGAATGGTGGACCATCAGAATCTCTGCGCCGCACCTCTGCTGGCCTGGGCCAGATCCAGCAATTCACGAATCCCGACCGTAAATACCGCGGGGTCAAGCACATCTGAGGATTTCATCTGGGCCTGTAGCACCAGCCAGCGATCTACCAGCGTCCGGCGCTCTTCGAGCCACTGATTGATCAGAGCGTCAGTCGATCTGGATTTTCTTGTTTCAGCAACGACGCCCAGTGTCAGTGCAACCTGCTGCCAGCTAAGATCATCCTGCAGGGTTTCTCTTGCCAGCGCCTGCCACTGTGTGTCCGCCTGGTATTCGTGCAATTGCCGACTGAACCAGTTGAGCTGAAGCGTCTCGCCCAGGGCAAAATAGATCTGAGCAATTCGCCGCATACTCTGTCCTGTTCTGGCCGAGGCTTCCACAACACCCATAACAGAATAGAGATGGTGGGCTGCGGCTGCAAATCCCGCCAGCGATTGTGGCACACCGGCGGCTTTCAATCGCGCCCGTTTCTCCTGCCAGTTGACCAGTTCACTACCGGCCAGCAGATTCTCCCAATCTGCCAACAGCAATCTGTTCGCTTTCACAAAAATCGGGATTTCTTTCTCCAGCACCAGTTCGCGGCGACGATTCCGTAATAGCCATCTCGTAACACGTCGAATCAATCTGGTGACGTCCATCATCATTTCTTTTTGTATTCGATGATCAACCAGGTAATCGAGTGCACATATTTCATCCCAGACACGCCCAAGTTCAAACACGTCTCTCGCACCGATAAAACACCTGGCTATGTTCTCAGTTGAAAATCCCGTCGATTCCTGCAACCTGCGAACAAAATTCATACCCATGAAATTGACCATGCCGTTGGCAATCTGTGTTGCTACCAGTTCACGCCTTAAACGATGGGACTGTAGCTCTGGTCGGTATTTTTCAACCAGGATCTCGGGAAAAGCAACCAGCATTTCTTTGCAGATATAGGGTTCGTCAACTATCTCTGAAGTCGAAAGCTCTTCTTTGATAATACCTTTAACGTAACTGGTGAGTACCGAGATTTCAGGCGCGGTCAGGGATTGACCCTTGGTCTTTCGATCCTGAATTTCTTCTTCACTGGGCAGGAATTCGAGTTGACGGTCAAGTTGGCCCTGCTCTTCAAGCGAGCGCAGTACTTCAGAATACTCTGATCCCCGGCGATCAGTCTGATAATCCATCAGGTTGATCGTCTGAGCCTGTCGATAGTTGTTATCGAGCACAATGGCTGCAACACTATCGGTCATTTTACGCAGCAACGATGTCCGCCCGGCTGGTGTGAGTTTTCCGGCCTCAAGCAACTGGTTAAGCAGGATTTTGATATTGACTTCGGCATCAGAGCAATTCACTCCCCCGGCGTTATCAATAAAATCGCTAAAGCAATTGCCACCCAGCAGACAAAATTCAATCCGCGCCAGTTGGGTGACACCCAGATTGCCGCCTTCGCCAATAACTTTACACTGCAACTGATTTGCATTGATCCGGATGGCGTCATTAGCCTTGTCTGATACTTCAAGATGAGACTCATGCCTGCTCTTTACATAGGTGCCAATACCCCCGTTCCACAACAGGTCTGCACTGGTTTTCAATATGGCAGTGATCAGCTGGTTCGGCGTCAGGCTTTTCTCCTGGATACTGAACCTGTTTTTCATTTCACGTGAAATCTTTATGGACTTCACCGTTCGACTGAAAACACCGCCACCCCTTGAGATAAGCGCTGAATTGTAATCGGACCAGGATGACCGAGGTAAATTGAACAGCCGCTGTCTTTCCTGGAAGCTCCGTTTCGAGTTTGGGCTTGGATCCACAAAAATATGGAGATGATTAAATGCGGCAATCAGACAAATATGTTCCGATAACAACATACCGTTACCGAAGACATCCCCTGACATATCGCCAATGCCAATGACACTGAAATCCCTGTTCTGTATATCGGTATCCTTATCCCGAAAATGCTGCTGCACAGACTTCCAGGCACCTCTTGCAGTGATCCCCATTGCCTTGTGGTCATATCCCACACTACCTCCGGATGCGAAAGCATCGCCCAGCCAGAATCCATTCTGATCGGATATCTCATTGGCAATATCGGAGAAAGTCGCCGTACCTTTATCTGCAGCAACAACCAGATAGGTGTCGTCATCATCTAAACAAACTACCTGATGAGGCTTGACCACCTCGCCCTTGACAAGATTGTCGGTCAGATCAAGCAGACCCTGTATGAATATTCGATAGCACGCTATTCCTTCCGCCATATACTCATCACGAGTGGCATCTTCCGGAATCTGTTTGGGAAGGAATCCACCCTTGGCTCCCACTGGGACAATCACTGAATTCTTAACCTGCTGGGCTTTAACCAGACCCAGAACTTCGGTTCGATAGTCTTCGGTACGATCGGACCAGCGCAATCCACCCCGGGCAATCTTGCCACCCCGGAGATGAACGCCTTCGATTCGAGGTGAGTACACGAAGATCTCAAATTTCGGTCTTGGTTCTGGCATCTCCGATATATCCTCAGGCAGCAGTTTCAGCGAAACATAATCCTTGAAGGAATCATCTTCATTCAGTTGATAGTAATTCGTTCTTTTCGTCGCCAGGATCATCTCCACAAATCCCCGGAGGATTCGATCATCAGCCAGGTTCACCACATCGTTTGCCACTTTCTCGAGTATATTTCTTACCAGTTTCTGTTCACTACGACCTTTACTCTTGCCTGGATTGGGATCGAAGCGTTTTTCAAACAACTGAAACAGTTTCTTTGTGATCTCCGAATAACGGGTCACACAATCGGCGATAAACTGCTGACTGTTGGCATTCTGCAACTGACCAAAGTACCTGGCATAGGCCCTGATCAACGCGACCTGCCGATGATCCATGGTGGCTGTGGGAATCAGGCGGTTGAACGAGTCATTCTCCTTGCCTCCTCGCCAGATCTGCCTGAATGCCTCTTCAAATATGGTCCTGAGAGAACCGATGCCATCTTCCGACAACGAAATCATCTCGAGCAGGAAGTCGTGTATCCAGACTTCAGCTCCTTCTAGACATAAATCATAAGGATGTTCTTCGATTGTCTTTGCACCAAGGTTTTCGAGGATAGGAATCACATCCGAAAGAGGAAGCGCGCTACCCAGATGGAAGAGCTTAAACCGTGTCTCGCCTTCCTCCGTATCATAGAATTTCATGTTCAATGGATTATCGATACTGAGCTGATCGATGAACCCAAGATCCTCGACCGCACAGTCAACCGAAAAGTCATCCCGATATCCCGGCGGGTACAGATCCCGATAGATTTCAAACAGCCGCGCGGCCTCATCCTCATCATGTACTTCACAGATTGATTCCTGAAAAAAATCTGCCCAGGAACGCGTCAGCTCTGTCACTTGCTGCTCAAGCAATGCCAGATCAACTTCAACCGGTTTTTCAAGGCGCAATACAAAATGAGTTCTAGTCAATGCAGACTCTGAAAAGTAAGTTGAGAATTCCACATCAGTTGCAGAGAAGGTACTAACGAGTATTTTCTGTATCTGTACTCGTATCGATGTGTTGTAAGTATCCTTGGGCACATAGACGATGCAATTGGCAAAATAACTGTCCTGGCGAACCAGCACCCGCACAATTCTTCGTTCCTGTAAAGCCAGGATATGTGATGCCAGTTGACTCAAATCCTCATCGGTTGCAAAGAACAACTCTTCACGCGGCAGTATCTCCAGTATTCTTGCCAGTTCTCTCCCCTTATGACTCGATGGTACAAAATCAAAGCTGGCGAATATGTCGGCAATTTTCTGCCTGACGACTGGAATTTCGTTTGGATTCTCGGTATAGACCGAGGACGTAAACAAACCGAGAAACCGACCGAGTCGAACAATATCTCCGTCGCTACGCTCGCAGATAGTGACGCTGTCAACATAGACAGGACGATGAACCTTGCTTCTGACGGGCATCTTCTCAATCTTGATGGTGCCCTCAGGAACACTGACCGGAATACCATCGGCCGATTTCCCCGGCCGTGCGAGCCCCAACCGGGACTTTCTGACAATTTTGAGTTCCTTCCTGTCCGGTCTGAATTCTTCATAACCCAGGAAGGTGAAGTTATTGTCATGAAACCACTTGAGCAGATTGCCTATTTCAACCGACGCAGTATTTAATTCAGCATCATTACTCCACAGCAACATCTGCTGTCGCAACGCCGTATAGTCGGTGACAACCCGTTGCACAAAACCTATGATCCTGAGAAGGCGTGATTCAAGATCTGCTGGTGCCCCGGCTGATTTGATTTCCAGCCTGATCAGGCTTTCATTGGCTTCAATCTCATCAGTCAGAACCATTTTCTTCTCATGCCTTATCACACCCATTCGACATTGCTGTACATCTGCCAGGACAAGGTTCAGTTGACTCAGTTCCATGCGGAGTGATTCGAGCAGAAACGGCAGATTGGTGCTGGCAATTTCGATAACCAGATAAGCGCCAGTACCGGGCAGGATTCTTATTTGAGATTTTGAACCATCGAATTCCGAGTAAAATTTCCAACAGGATTTTACCGTTGCCGTGACATCCTCCCAGCGTCGCTGATTCAAATCTGTCAGTGACAGGTCAGCAAACAGATGACGGGCAAAATGCCGAATCGGGTCGTCACCTTTGGCTTTTATTCTTCTTGTCAGACCAGCCTGAAACGAAGCCGTACTACCAACCTTGATTTTTGCCATTAATAATCCTTTTGATGCCGGGGTGATCTTACCAACATTGAGCGGTATCCTTAATCCCTGATAGCTAATGTTATTCCAATTGCTATAAGATTAGCCTCCGGTAACAGGGTTGGCCGTTGGAACAACCATAAGTTGGAACAACCATAAGTTGGAACAGCCATAAGTTGGAACAGCCATAAAAAGTCGTGGTCTATATATATCCGTTACTGATCGAACCAACAATTCGGTTTAAAATTAATAACTTAAGTATAAGCAAACTATGCAACATCGCGAGCAGATACTCGAACTCGAAAAATGGTTATCTGAACAGATAATCGGCCAGGAGAAACTGGTCAATAGATTACTCATGGCACTTCTTGCAGATGGTCACCTTCTGGTCGAAGGCGCACCTGGTCTGGCAAAAACGAAGGCCATTAAAACACTGGCTGACGGCATCGAAGGGAATTTCCATCGAATCCAGTTCACACCGGATCTACTTCCCTCTGATATTACGGGGACCGAGATTTATCGGGTTCAGGATGGCACGTTTGAGTTCCAGCAGGGTCCTATTTTTCACAATCTGGTCCTTGCCGACGAGATAAATCGTGCGCCAGCCAAGGTTCAATCAGCGTTGCTTGAAGCAATGGCTGAGAGACAGGTCAGTTTTGGCAGGCAGACATTTCAGCTTGAAGATCTTTTTCTGGTCATGGCAACCCAGAATCCAATAGAGCAGGAAGGAACATACCCGTTGCCCGAGGCTCAGCTGGACCGTTTCCTTATGCAAGTCAATATCGATTATCCGGATGCCGCATCGGAAAGAGGCATTCTACATCTGGTTCGTAATGAGAATCTTCTGTCACGAGGCGAAGGCAAAATCGATGCACCCTGTGTCAATCAGGATGCCATCTTCGAAGCTCGTCGTGAGATTCTTTCACTGCACATGGCACCCGTCGTTGAGGACTATATGGTACAACTCACCATGGCCACCCGGCGACCGGAAGTGTTTGGTGAGGATCTGGCAAACTGGCTGGACTATGGCGCCTCTCCTCGGGGAACAATCTCATTAGATCTCTGTGCTCGCGCCAATGCATTTCTGTTAGGCAAGGACTTTGTCAGCCCAGACGATGTCCAGGCTATCGTTCACGATGTGTTTCGACATCGAATTATCGTTAGTTTTGAGGCTGAAGCTACCGGGATTGATGCTGATCATGTTATCGACACCCTGGTCCAGCGGGTGGCTGCAGCCTGAACATCGTCAGGGATGATGGCTCACCAAACATGCGACGTTATTCAGCTCACAGAATAAGACATCAATTTAGTACCAAAGGTGGTGCCTACACGGATGTCGCCGAACTGATTCGGTTTCGTCATGCCGTTACAGAAATTGATTCGGTAACCATTAACCGTTCAAGCAACCCCCTGTCAGGATTATTGACTTCAAAATTCCTCGGTCGCGGCATCGATTTCGCCGAGGTGCGCGTCTATGAACCTGGTGACGACATCCGCACGATTGACTGGCGTGTCACAGCCCGCACTCAAACCCCGCACACCAAATTGTTCCAGGAAGAAAAAGAGCGACCCGTACTGATCCTGGTTGACCAGTCACATTCAATGTTTTTCGGCTCCCAGGCTGCATTTAAATCTGTTATCGCTGCTCAGGCCGCAGCACTCATAGCCTGGGTCTCTCTGGACAACGGTGATCGGGTCGGTGGCATTGTCTTCTCGGACGCGACCCATCGTGAGGTCAGACCACGGCGCAGCAAGCATGCGGTATTGCGTCTCCTGCACGAGATAAATGACTTTAATCATCTGCTCAACATACAGACTTTTGAGCCCAATACCAGCTACCTGTCCGATGCACTGGTGAATGTTCGTCGCGTCGCAAAACACGGCAGTACGATTTTCCTCATCAGTGATTTCAGACATATGAACACCGACGCCTGGTTACATTTTCGTCAACTGTCCCGCCACAACGACATTATCGGTATCCATGTTTCTGATCCAATGGAGCGAGAACTCCCCAGACCTGACCTGTATACCATCACCGACGGCCAGCAGCGAACCCAGATCAATACTGCTGACTCAGGCCATCGAATTAACTACCATCAGCATTACCTGGAACACCTGGAGGTCATCAGGACAGAATTTACCAAGACCAAGTCACCCTTGTTTGAAGTGTCGACCGAGGACAAGCTCATATCGACATTGGCAGAAGCCTATGAAAAATTCCGGATGGTCAATCGCTAATGGCTGCTTCACTACCTCCTCAGACTGTCGGGCCCGGCAGTGTTGATCCACTGGCTCAACTGCGCGACATTCACCTGCCCGGCCCCATCGACAGCTGGCCACCAGCACCAGGCTGGTGGATTCTTGCAATCGCAGCAATGGCAGTCGTGATCTATGGGCTCTACTACCTGTATCAACGCTGGATGCGAAATCAGTATCGCCGCGACGCATTGAAACATCTGGGCGTGCTTAAAACGACTTGCGAAAACGAGCCGGCAGAGTACCTGACTCGTTTCAATGAACTATTAAAGCGGGTCGCACTCAGCCACTACACGCGTGAACAGGTGGCGAGTCTGACGGGTGAAGCCTGGGTCGCCTTTCTTGACCTGACGGGTGAAACGCAGGAATTCAGTATGGGAGCGGGCCAGGTACTTGTCAGTGGCAACTACAGACCAGACATAGATATCAGTATCGACGATCTGCATCAGATCGGCAGCCACTGGATCAAACACCATCGAGCACTAACCCACGACGTCTGGCAGTCCCAGGATATGGAGTTCAGCACATGATCGAATTCCTCTGGCCCTGGGCAGCTTACTTTCTGCCGTTACCGCTCCTGGTTTATCTCATTCTGCCAAAATCTGAGAAACAGGATGCGGCTCTGCATGTACCTTTCTACCAATCTGCCTATGCCTATGAAAGTGCCAACCAGAGCACGACCACGCGCAACCTTGTAAGAAGAATACTCCTGGTCCTCACCTGGCTGCTCCTGGTTCTGGCAGCCGCCAGACCCCAGTGGGTCGGAGATCCGGTCGAATTACCTGCCACGGGCCGTGACCTCATGCTGGCTGTCGATATCTCAGGTTCCATGGGCACGGAAGATATGGAACTGAACAACAAGCAGGTGACTCGATTACGGGTGGTCAAAGATGTGGTCGGTGACTTTGTCGAGCGCAGGAAAGGGGATCGACTCGGTCTTATTCTGTTTGGCAGTCAGGCCTACCTGCAAACGCCTTTGACCTTTGATCGAAACACAGTGCGATCCTTGTTGACGGAAACGCCACTTGGCATTGCGGGTGGTAAAACAGCCATCGGCGATGCCATCGGGCTCGCTGTCAAACGTTTGCACGACAGACCGGTAGACAGCCGGATACTAATTCTGTTAACCGATGGTCAGAACAACGTGGGTGAAGTCTCACCGATTCAGGCAGCACAGATCGCCGCGCAGGAAGGCGTTAAGATTTACACCGTGGGTTTTGGCGCAGACGAACTGGTCGTGTCCGGGCTCCTATTCAATCGCACTATCAATCCCTCAACCGAACTGGATACCGAGACGCTGACACAAATTGCCAAGGCCACAGGTGGCATCTACCAACGAGCTAGAAACAGCGGCGAACTTGCCGCGATCTATAAAGAACTCGATCGTCTCGAGCCTATTGAGCAGGATCTCGAGACCTACCGGCCCGTCAAATCCCTGTACTACTGGCCACTTGGACTCGCACTGGTGGTGAGTTTTCTGATTGGCCTGCTTTATCCGCAAGTCCGAATCGGCTTCAGCCAACTGCTCAAACCGGCAAAGCAGTTAAACATGGAGCCATCAAAGTGAATCCCGTGTTGACTGACGCGATAGTTGAGAATTTTCATTTTCTGCGTCCGGAATGGTTCTACGCTGTGATTCCCGCATTGATCCTGGTCATCATTCTAGGGCTTCGGCAAGGCCGGGGCTCAAACTGGGAACAGACGATTGATCCTCGGCTCTTACCGTATCTGATTGACGATCCCGGAGGTAAACCCGGCAGAAACCCGATGTACCTGATTCTGATTGCCTGGATACTTGCCATCGTTGCTCTTGCAGGGCCCGTCTGGCAAAAGACACCACAACCCGTGCACGAACGTGAAGACGCAATCGTCATCCTGTTTGATCTGACGCGATCAATGTATGCCACAGATGTCAAACCAAACCGGTTGGTGCGTGCCCAGCGAAAACTGCTGGATCTGTTAGCGGCGCGAGCAGAAGGCGTCACCGCATTGGTAGTCTATTCTGGTGATGCCCATCTCGTCTCCCCTCTGACTGATGATGCCAAGACCATTGCCGAGATGATCCCGGCGATTTCCCCGGAAATCATGCCCGCACCTGGCAGCGAACTCACACCCGCCTTAAAAATGGCCAAGACGCTGTTTGACGATGCTGGGATCAAGAGTGGTCGCATTGTCATCGTGACTGATGAAATCAGAGATGCGGCCGAAGCACAACGCGTCGCACGACAATTCCGCTTTGCGTTTCCAGTCTCTGTGCTGGCAGTTGGAACGGAGGACGGTGCACCCATTCCCGGTACCCGCAGTAACGTTTATCTGAAGGATCAGAACGGTACGCTGATCATCCCTCGAGTTGACTTCGCTGCACTTAGAGATTTCGCCGGCGTGGCCGGCGGGAGGTTCACCAGAATGACACTGATCGACGATGATCTCGCCTACCTTCTGGCAGATGAACCCCTAATTGATCAGGAACAGTTCCGGGAACTGGAACGCGATTTCGACGTCTGGTTTGAGCAGGGTCCCTGGTTGCTATTACTGCTCCTGCCACTTGCCGCCATCAGTTTCAGACGCGGTTGGATCTGGTCTCTTGTTCTTGTCTGTCTGCTGCCAACCCCAGAGGCTGAAGCATCCCTCTGGGACGATCTATGGGAAACAAGGGATCAACAGGCCAGCAAAGCAATGCAGCAGGGGGATGCCAAAACGGCAGCTGATCTATTTAAAAACGAGCAGTGGAAAGGCGCAGCGCAGTATCGAGGAGAGGACTTTGTTGCTGCTGCAAGAGCGTTTGCCAGCTCTGAATCCGATGATGGCAAGTACAATCTGGGTAACGCTCTTGCCAGACAGGGTCAGTTGGAAGAAGCCATCATCGCTTATGATGAGGCACTTGCCTTGAATCCTGAGAACGAGGATGCCGGTTTCAACAAGCAGCTGGTTGAGACGCTTCTCGAACAACAGCAGCAGGAACAACAGCAGCAGGAAGGTAATGACGAACAGAATCAGAACCCAGAGGACAGCGAAGAGAACGAACAGGGGGATCAGAACCAGGATTCTGAGGATCAGCAACAGTCGGACGAACAAAAGGAAGGAGAAGAGCAGGAATCTGAGGATTCCGAGCAGCAGGAACAGGAACAACAGGAAGGTGAGGAACAGCAAGCCTCAGAATCGGAACCCGAGCCCCTTGATGAAGAAGAACAGCAAGCATTGCAGCAGTGGTTGCGGCGGGTACCTGATGACCCGGGTGGACTGCTGAGGCGAAAGTTCATGATGCAGTACAATGAAAGGCTGAAACGAGGTATCAAGACGCCACATGATTCATCGAACTGGTAATCCCGACTCTTTTAGATGGCGGCAACTGCTCGCACTAATCTGCTCGCTGGTCATGGCAAATACCGTGCAGGGGCAGTTGTCCGTCACCGTCGATCGTACCCAGATCTCTGAAGCGGACGCGGTCGCCCTGACGGTGACAATCCGGAATTCACAGAACCAGGGCGGTCCCAACTTTGCGTCACTGGACAGGGACTTTCAGATTCTACGTCAATCAGGACCCAATCAAAGCACCAAAATTACCTCCGTCAATGGCAGGAGTACCACGGAGACATCAACCAGTTGGGAGGTGCTGCTGCGCCCCAGAAGGCTGGGCCAGCTGGTTATTCCCGCGTTCCGCCTCGGTAACGACCGCTCCGATCCAATCGTCATCAATGTCGTCAGGCAATCAGCCGCCGAGAAACGCAAGAAAGAGGAACTGGTCTTTTTTGACACCAGCGTTGATACAAACAAGGTTTATGTTCAGGGTCAGATCATCTATTCAATCAAACTCTACTACGTCGAGAATATATCGGGTGATTTCCCTGCAGCACCAGCGGTCAAAGATGCCGTTGTGGAAACAATTGAAAACGAACGCCGCTACGATGCTGTCGCCAACAACCGCCGTTACTACATACTGGAAAAGCGCTACGCAATCTATCCTCAACGAAGCGGCCAACTGACAATTCCCAAACAGGCCTTTTCCGGGACCAGAACCGGCCGGGGATTTTTCTCCACCTCACGCGAACAGGTCATGGCTCTCTCGGAAGCCCATACTATTACTGTTAATGCGAAACCAGCCTCGTTTGTAGGAGAGAACTGGTTACCTGCCAAATCCCTTAAGATCTCGGAATCCTGGAGTGAACCTCCAGCGAATTTCACGGTCGGCGAACCCATCAATCGAACTCTCTCAATGACGGTTGATGGTCTTGCTGTCTCATTACTACCGCTTTTTGAGAACACGGAAATTGAAGGAACAAAAACCTACAAGGATCCTGCGGCTGAGAGTCAAAAAGTCAGCCAGGAAGGCATTGTCTCAACCCGTTCAACAACCATTGGCATTGTGCCGACCCGCGATGGCGCGATTGTCATCCCCGAAATCGTCATCCCCTGGTGGAATACTAAAACCGATTTACTGGAAGTTGCGCGGATTCCTTCATCAACCTATATCGTCAAAGCTTCTGCCCAGGTACAGCCCCTGGTCCCTCAGGTAGCAACTCAACCTCAAACCAGGGTAACCAGGGGAGAAGTTTCTGAACAACCCGTACCAGCGATTCAGACCGACCTGTGGATGTACGTTGCCGCCGCAATGTTCCTCCTCTGGCTAATCACCCTGCTCCTGTGGTGGCACCAAAGCGCACAACCCAGCCTGGCTGAACCCGAGGAAGAGGACAACGGCGCAAGCAAAAGCGACCTCTACCGCAGACTAATCACCGCATGCAAAGCAAACCAGGCAGCCACCGCCCGCAACCTGCTCTTCATATGGGGGAAAGCAAAATACCCCACCATCGATTCGACCAGAGAACTCGCTGTTATAACCCACAGTGAAGCACTAACAGATGAAATTAAAAACCTGGAAACCTGCCTCTATTCCCCTAACGGCAGCACAGAGTGGGATGGCGCAAACCTGCTCACTTTGGTGGAGGAACTGAATAAACATAAGCGTGCCAGACACAAGAAAGCGGCGCTGGTTGAGGCGTTGAATCCTGTTTGATTATTGCATAAAGCGAAACGCCAACTACAAAGGAAATGTCATCCCCGCGCAGGCGCACTGCTGTCCGGAATAAAAGTTGCCAGTAAGGCTAAGAACGTTGCAGGTTCGGTGTTTTGGGTTTAAAACCCTAAGCGCTGTGTACTTTCGTGGGGACGATAGCTGGTTGGAGATGATTACAAACTCTTACTAGCAATCTCAAAAACATCAGGAGACAGATTCTCTGTATCTAGTATCCTTTCAAGCTCCCGTTTCATCATCTCCTGCCGATCTTCATCGTACTTCCTCCATCTGGACAGCGGACTCATTATCCTCGCAGCCATCTGCGGATTGATAGCGTTTAACTCAATCACACAATCAGCCAGGAACCGATATCCTGACCCATCCTTCTGATGAAAATTTACGCCGTTCTGAAACGCAAATGCCACAACAACAGATCGCATCCGGTTGGGATTTTTCATAGTGAAGACTTCATGCTGCATCAGCGTCTTCACACGCTCTAATGCATTGGGCAAATGACAGGACGCCTGAAGACTGAACCACTGATCCACAACCAGGGCTTCATCTGACCAGCGATTGTAGAATTCGGTGAGTGTCGCCTCCCTGGCCTTCACAGCATCAGGTGCAGATGAGTTAACCAGAGCTCGAATTGCCGCACTGGTATCTGTCATGTTATCTGAGTTCTCGAATTGCTGGACGCAGAGGTTCACCATTTCTGTATCGTCAGGCTGCATCAGATAGGACAAAGCAATATTCTTAAGCGCTCGCTGGGCAATATCATCAGCCTCGGGCGCATAGGCTTTATCGGACTGATTCAGCTTGTAGATGGCAAGCAAAATTCCTGAAAGCCTGCGAGCAATCGTATCCCGTACCAGCTCTCTCGCAGCGTGAATCGCATCGACATCAGCAGTTTCGGTAAGTTCAGCCAGATACGCTTCTGTTGGCAGCACCAGCATGAAAGCAATCATGGCCTTGTCTACCAACCCATCCCGATCATGTTCGAGTGCCTCGTTAAGGATATATTCACAGGCATGGATCAGTCTCTCGTCAACAACAGGCGTTTGACCAAGCTGCAGCTGGCCCACAACTTCCTGGATCACATCAACCGCCAATCTTTGCCCGGCCTCCCAACGATTGAATCCATCACTGTCATTGCTCATCAGGTAGAGCAGTTCGTCACGGCTGTAGTCGTAAACAAGCTTCACGGGAGCAGAAAATCTCCGCAGCAGCGATGGCACCGGTCTGGTCTCAATATCCTTAAAAACAAACGTCTGCTCTGCCTCACGGATATTCAGCACCGCCGTGTACTGCCCCTCGTCATTAATATTAGCAATATCCAGTCCATCAAAATCGAACTCGATATCCTTACCATCAGAACCAATCAAGCCCATCGCCAACGGCATATGAAAGGGTTCCTTCTTCTCCTGCTGTGGCGTCGGCAGACAACTCTGCTTCACCGTCAGTGAAAAAGTCTTTTCGGTCTCATCGTACTCACCCGAAACCATCAGAGTAGGGGTACCCGCCTGACTGTACCAGCGACGGAACTGCACCAGCTCAATACCATTAGCATCTTCCATGGCAGTAACAAAATCTTCAGTGGTGACCGCCTGACCGTCATGCCATTCAAAATAGAGATCTGTCCCCTTTCTGAACCTGTCAGCCCCCAGCAAGGTTCGAATCATTCCCACGACTTCTGCGCCCTTCTCGTAAACCGTAGCGGTATAGAAGTTATTAATTTCAATGTAGGAATCTGGTCGAATGGGATGCGCCATCGGGCCTGCATCCTCCGGAAACTGGGCACTCCTCAGCGCTGTGACTCCCTGAGACCTGCATACCGCAGCAGAACCCATATCTGCAGAGAACTGCTGATCTCGCAGTACCGTGAAACCCTCTTTCAGGCTGAGCTGAAACCAGTCCCGACAGGTCACCCGGTTACCGGACCAGTTATGGAAGTACTCATGTGCGACAACACCCTCGACCCGCTGGTAGGCAGCATCTGTTGTAGTATCCGGGCGCGCGAGAACGCAGGAAGTGTTAAAGACATTGAGCCCCTTATTCTCCATCGCACCCATATTGAAACTCTCAACAGCAACGATCATGAAGATATCCAGATCGTACTCCCGACCATAAGCCTGCTCATCCCAGGCCATCGATTTCTTCAACGAGACCATGGCATGATCCAACTTATCGACATTGTGTGCCTCGGTGAAAATCTGCAACTTGATCTCGCGGCCACTCATCGTCGTAAAGCTGTCCTCAATATGACGCAGGTCACCAGCAACTAACGCAAACAGATATGCTGGTTTGTTAAAAGGATCCTGCCAGGTCACCCAGTGCTTCTCACCCTCCTCTCCCCGATCAATCTCATTGCCATTGGATAATAGAATCGGATAGGACGACTTATTCGCCTTGATGGTGGTTGTATACTTCGACATCACATCGGGTCGATCCGAAAACCAGGTAATATTTCTAAAGCCCTCTGCCTCACACTGTGTGCAGAACATATCTCCAGACTTGTACAAGCCTTCAAGTGTAGTATTTTCCTGGGGTTTGATATCGACCTTCGTCACCAGTTCAAACTCGTCAGGAACTGCGAACAGAGTTAAAGACTCATCTTCAATCGAGTACTCATTGGACAAGAGTTCTCTATCATCGATGGTGATTAAACGGGTATCCAGATCCCTCCCCCCATCAAGGATAAGATCGGATCCTTTTTCCGTGGATTCAGGGTTCTTTTTGAACTTTAAGGTCGCCGTAACGTGGGTGACATCCTCATCGATATCGACATGCAGTTGGGTTGTCTCAATCAGATAAGGAGGAACCTTGTAGTCCTTCAGTTCGATGGCTTTGGGTTGGCCTTCTTTCATGTTGCTGCTCGCCTGTGTAAAACGTCGTATAGGTGCCAGGATTGGGAGCCGCAATTGTACTTTTTTCGCCCGTTACCGTCATGTTCCTGTCATTACGGAAAGTGCACCAGTACTTATCCGGAATCCATGCATCGCGAATGACACCCGGGATGGATCCCTGACCAAGTCCGGGATGACGGACTCGATACGACACTATCGTGCTACACTTCCCCGATGCGCGGTTTCCTTCGAAAAATGACCAACCGGTTGAATGATCCGGTCGATTATTACCTTCCCCTGGGCGAGGAAGAGTTCCACCTAAATCCCTACCTGGGCGATCGAATCCAGCTAATTTTCCACGGTCGCATTCGCTGCCTTCATTGTGGGCAGGCTAGTAAAAAAAGTTATGGTCAGGGATTCTGCTATCCCTGTTTCAAGAAGCTACCACAATGTGATCTCTGCATCGTCAGCCCTGAGCGTTGCCACTTTGAAAAGGGTACATGCCGTGATTCGGTTTGGGGGAAAGAATTCTGCATGCAGCCGCACCTTGTGTATCTTGCCAATTCGTCTGGCGTCAAGGTAGGCATCACCAAACCAGATCAACTCCCTACCCGCTGGATTGATCAGGGTGCGGTGCAGGCAGTTCCGATCTTTAGAGTGAATTCGCGGCAAGTGTCAGGTTTGGTGGAAACGATATTCAAACAGCACGTTACTGACAAAACCCAATGGCGACGTATGCTGAAGGGTGACAATCCACCTGTTGATCTGAAGCAGACCAGAGATGACTTGATGGGTAGGGTCACATCCGAACTATCAGAACTCCAGGACAGATTTGGACTGCAGGCTGTCCAAGCAATAGATACGGGGGTTCAGGACATCATCTATCCCGTCCAGCAATACCCGACAAAAATCGTTTCTATGAACTTTGATAAGACACCCTCCATCGAAGGCACACTGCTCGGGATCAAAGGGCAGTACCTGATATTTGACTGTGGTGTCATCAATCTCAGACGATTTACTTCATACGATGTTGAGCTGAAGCCGGCAAGTTCAGGTCTTTTTTAACAAACCAGCCAGACCACCAATTGTGACGCCTGCTAACAGTCCGCCTAAGTGGGCACCATTTGCCAGTGATCCAAGACCCAGCAGGTCAATTGCCCCGGTAAACCCAACCACCAGAAAGACCAGCATGAATACGTAAATACCTTTGGGTAGACCGATACTCATATCAGGCACGATGAAGCTCCAGAGCAGCGAAAATCCCAGGAGGCCAAAAACTACACCCGACATACCACCGAACAATCCCGGACCAGCGAGTCCGTACTGCAATAGATTGGCACCGAGTGAAGAACAAAGAATAACGAGCAGCAGAACCGATGCACCATTAACCCATTCAATGCGCCGACCAATTTCCCAAATCCACAGAAGGTTAAAAACAATATGAATCCAGCCAAAGTGCAGCAGCATTGGCGTAAGCAGTCGCCAATACTGTCCGATACTCATGGTGTATTCGAGATCTGCAAAGTAGAGATGACCACCAGCAACCTTGAATTCCAACAGCGTCATCATCTGAAACCAGCCGTTGAAGTTCCCTTCATCCACACCGGATGTAACAGGGAAACAAAGCACATTGATTAGAATTAGCGATACAGTAAGTGGCGACCTCATGAACTGGTCAATCAGCTGATTGGTCGTTTTTGGCACATTCAGCTTAACAGCCTTGAGCTCGAATTCACCACTGGTAAACTGCCGATACAGTGACACTACCCGTTCCTTATCTTCCTCATTCTGCACCCACACCACCTGCACATCACCGGATTCGTTAATACGATGCCAGATGCCAGACTGATGAAGAAAACGCGAGAAAAGGGACAGATCGATATCCCGATCAATTTCAACTGCTACTATCATGGTGTGATGATAATCGTAAATGGGTGGTGGCGTCATGTTTGGGTGTTTGATGTCCATGCTGTAACTGTCAACCGTGCGGCAACTGTCATCTCAGCGGCACTGGTCATCCCCGCGAAAGCGGCGATCGAGTGATCGTCGCTTTCCCGAACAACACGTGTGCGATAAACTCCTCCCTCTCAATTACGAATCAGAATTTATGGAAAACGCCGACCATCAGGTGTTATCTCAACTTACCGAATGGATCGAGGCTGGTGAGATGTGCTGGCTCTGCACCGTCGCTAAGACCTGGGGATCTTCACCCCGGCCGATTGGTTCTCTGCTCAGCTGCAACAGTCGTGGACACGTCGTAGGATCACTATCGGGTGGTTGTGTGGAAGAAGATCTGCTGGAAAATCTTCAGAACGGGGAACTCGCACAGACGACGCCAGAAGTCATGCTCTACGGCAAAACCCAGGAAGAATCTGAACGCTTTGGCCTGCCTTGTGGTGGCCAGCTTCATATCGTGATTGAACCTATGCCGGATACGAGGCACCTGGGTGCGTTGAAGCAGGTAGTCGGACGACTCAAGGATCGAGATTGTATAGAGCGCAAGCTTGATATTGATACAGGCCACATGCAGGTCGACAACAAAGACAGATTCAAACGCCTCGAGATCATTGGTGATATCGATGACGAATCAGCTAACGATCTAAAAATGGTGCAGACCTACGGCCCAAGATACCAGCTGTTTTTGATCGGCGCGGGGCAGGTATCAATTTACCTATCTCAGATGGCACAGGCTCTCGATTATCACGTCGTGGTCTGCGATCCACGCGAACAGATGATCGAACAGTGGCCGGTTGAAGGCGTACAACTGATCAACACAATGCCTGATGATGCAGTCAGGGATCTTGCGAATGACAAGTTCTCTGCCATCATCGCGCTGACTCATGATCCTCGTATAGACGATATGGGGCTGATGGAGGCACTCAAGACCGATGCATTTTTTGTCGGCGCGATGGGATCAACCAGAACCTCTGCGAAGCGGCGGGAACGCTTATTACAGCTAGACTTAACTGAAGCCGAAATCGCGAAATTGCACGGCCCGGTCGGTTTATCGATCGGCAGCAAAACACCAGCGGAAATCGCCATCGCAATTCTGGCACAGCTGGCTGCATTGCGGAATGAAACAAAGACGGAGTTGAAAGCAGACTATCGAATTGCCTAATTCGATAGCAAGGAGCTAAAGAAACATCATGATTGGCGCAATTATCCTCGCAGCAGGCAGCAGCCGAAGATTCGGCGGTGATAAGAGAAAATTATCCCTGCCCTCCGGGCAGGCCATGCTCGAAGAATCGATTCACAAGGCAGCAAGCGTCATCGACAAGGTTCTTGTCGTATTGCGATTTGGCGACCTGGCTTATGCAAAGGAACTGGAAGCCAAAATCCGCAATCCCAATGTCGAGTTCTTCTGTGCACCTGACTCAGCCCAGGGTATGGCTCACAGCCTAGCGAACGCTATCCACAAAGTAGACTGGGAAGCTGCTATGGTATTTTTAGGCGACATGCCCTTCGTGCAATCGGAAACAGTGGAATCCATCCTCGGAAAATACGAGTTCCACAAAGCATCATCACCCATCGTTGTCCCAATCAAGGATGGCGAACGAGGTCACCCGGTCCTCTTTCATCACGACTACTTTGACGAAATCCAGCAGCTGAAGGGTGACAGGGGTGCTCGTATCGTCGTCAGCAGTCATCCTGACAATGTCTTCACGGTTGAAGTTCAGGACCCTGGGGTGATTAGGGATATTGATACACCGCAGGATTTGGCGTCTTAGCTGGTTTGGGCTGGTCAGGGAATGGCGCTCTATTGCTTATCCCCGCGAAAGCATGGATCTACTAATGATTGCGAGTCACTCGTCGACGGATCCCCACTTTCGTAGGGATGACTAATAGAGACTGACAGAGGTGTGGGGATAACTGACAGGGCTGTGGGAATGACCACCTCTATCCCTACTCCCCAACCCGACTGGCCCAATCCAACTTACTCCGACACACCCCATAGAAACTATGCCCCGGCGGGTGTACGAGTTTTAATTTCTCTTGCTTCTTTTTAACCGTCACCGAATCTCCCGGCTCAATCTCAAACTCCAGCTGTGAGTCAAAACTGATCTTGGCGTTCATGCCGATATGAGAACCTATAACGATCTTGAGTTCAGAATTCCCCGGCACAACCAGAGGCCTGCTGTTCAACTGATGAGGGAACATGGGTACCAGTACTATGGCATCCAGGCTGGGATGCATAATCGGCCCCCCAGCTGACAGGGCATACGCGGTTGATCCTGTGGGTGATGAAACAATCAGACCATCCGAGTACTGGTTGTAAACAAAAACGTCATCAATATACAGATCAAACTCCAGCATCTTCGGCAGCCTGGCTGAGTGAACTAACACTTCATTCAACGCACTAGGGATCTCCTTCATCCCCTTTACCGACACTTCACCCTCAAGAAGGAAGTGCTCCTCGGTCACATAATCACCATCAAGAACCGCACCGACGCTTTTCTCGATATCTTCAGGTGAAACATCAGCGAGGAAACCTAATCGACCCCGATTAATCCCGAGAATAGGAACGCCGTGGGGCGCAAAACTTCGCGCAGCACGCAGGATGTTGCCATCACCGCCGACGGCAATCACCAAATCACACTGTTCGGACATCTCAGGTTGCGAGAAGGAAGGACCTTCACAATCATCCAACTGCTCATGCACACTGTCTTCTACCAGAACATTCAGACCCCGGTTTACCAGAAAACTGCGAACTCGCCGCAACGACTCCAAGACCGAGTCGTTGCCTGATCTTGCCACCAAACCAATGCTTTTAAAATCACCCATATTTGAACGATACGTATTTGGGAAAGGGCATTAAATGCCAGATGACACCGGGCACGCAAGCGCCAGGTGTCATCCCTGTGAAAATGGCGGGGGTGGCGGTGTATATTGGTCACCCGTCATTCCAGTCGTCATCCCCACGAAAGTGGGGATCTACGGGTTTGTGACTCACACAAGACAATAGATTCGCGCTTTCGCGGGAATGACTGGAATGGAACAGTAATGACAAGTGGGACGAAAGTATGTCGATCAAACGAGGAAATAACCCCAAAACGCATAAAAAATATTCCCAAACGGAATAATTAAACCCTTGAATTCCCTCTGAAATGATAGAAACTACGCCTCTCGATGCAGGGAACATGCTATGAACTCATCAATCAACAAAAGATACACGACAGAACTGGCTGAGGAATCAAGAATCGCTGAAATAGCGACGGCGGGTTCCTTGTGGCAGGCGATGCGTCGTGAGGTTCATGCCCGGGCTGAATTCGAGCCGATTATGGCGACATTCTTCCAGGCGACTGTGCTTAATCACGATACGCTTCAGGGTTCATTGAGCTTTCTGCTTGCCAGCAAACTGGACAGTTCGGTCGTCTCCAGCATGGCACTTCGCGAGATTATCACTGAGGCTTTCGAGGCTGAAGAATCGATCACACGGGCCGCAGAAATCGATATTAAGGCCACCCGCGAGCGCGACCCGGCCTGCAACAGCTTCTCTACCCCGTTTCTCTTCTATAAAGGCTTTCATGCCCTGCAGATCCATCGAGTCGCCCACTGGCTGTGGCTGAATGACCATCATTCGCTGGCCTTTTTCCTGCAGAACCAGGTCAGCACCATATTTGCTGTTGATATTCATCCGGCAGCTGATATTGGCTGTGGCATTATGTTTGACCACGCAACGGGCCTCGTCATAGGCGAGACGGCTGTCATCGAAGACGATGTATCGATCCTGCACGGTGTAACCCTCGGAGGAACCGGCAAAGAATCCGGCGACAGGCATCCCAAGGTGCGACATGGCGTGATGATTGGTGCGAACGCAACCATTCTCGGCAATATCGAAATTGGTGAAGGTGCCAAGGTCGGTGCTGGCAGTGTGGTCATGAAAGATGTACCACCCCACGTGACTGTCGCCGGTGTACCTGCCGAGATTGTCGGCAAACCGGAATGTGACTGTCCGGCTTCAGACATGAGCCAGGGCTTCGATAACGAAGTATAGAATTAGAAGTCGAACCCCCATCTCCCCTGCGAATTACCGGTGCGAATTGCAACAACTCGCGTTGGCGGCTTTAACTTGCCTGACGTGACCATATCGTACAGTCCATATATCAATTTACCCGTATACACCGGGTCACATTAACGTAAATAAACAACGACCATCCCCACATCACTCGTCATCCTATCACTCCACTCGCGACACCCAACCCAAACCAGTTACAATACTCCATGCAGTTCAAGAAGTATCTCATCCCAGTGTTACTCCTAACCCTGACTGCCTGCGGAGGCGGTGGTGGTGGCGGAGGTAGTGCTGCTCCGGCACCCGCACCGACGCCAATGGGGCAGGCCAACAATGATACAGCGAGTGTAGATGAAGACAGTGCTGTCAGCATCGACGTTCTGGCGAATGACACGCTGATTAATTCTGCCTCGCTTGCGATATCCGTTCAGCCAGCAAACGGTTCTGCCGAGTTAAATGAAACCAACATAGACTACACGCCCGACGCCGATTTCAATGGCAGTGATTCGATCACCTATACCGTCAACAACACGGCAGGCACCAGCGTAAGCGCAACAGTCACGATCACCGTCAACGACATCAACGACGCACCAATCGCAAGTGCTGACAGCTTTGTGGTCCTGGACAACACGCCAACGGATCTCACCATTCTCGCCAACGACAGTGACGCCGATGGCAGCGTGGTCTCGGCCTCAGTTATAGAACAACCGGCAAATGGATCCGTTACGGTATCAGAGAGCACCATTACCTACACACCCGACACCGACTTCAGCGGCGATGATTCCTTCACCTACGCAGCCTTGGACGACAATGCCGACAGCAGCAACACAGTGACAGTATCAATCAATGTTGATCCAACCCTGACCACCCTCGCCGTCACCAGCCTAACGATCCCTGACACGGGCTACACCCAGCTCAACAATGCAGAACTGGGGGAAATGGTCTTAACATCTGCCGATCAAACTTTGACCATCCCAAACAGGACAGTCTCGTTTTCCCTAATGCTGCAAGGGGATGACGTCTCCCTCGAGGGCGACAACTTGTTTATCAACTCCCTCACAAACCCGGATGGTGATGTACTATCACCTAACTACCCTGATGTGACATTTTGCGATGTAGGCTTGTGTGGTGCCGTAGTACCTCGAAAACCCGAAGTCACTGCCGAAAATGGTAACTGGCAATTCAACCTTGGCACCTTGAGTTCGACGTTAGACAGCATCGATATGTCAGGTATGACCCTGCAAGCCGCAGTTCGAACCGGACCAGAACCTGACCTTGGCGAAACCTTCCCCGCAGTCCTGAACATCAAACCATTTCTCACAACAACAACGATTGACTTAGACGAGTTAACTCTGGTGCTCGATCAGTTTACTCAATTAGCCAATGACAACAATATAGGTATCAGCATTGACCCCATCACAATCGTTGAAGACACCAGGTTTGTCGAGGTCTCGAGCGACTTTACCGACGAAGATACTGCAGATCTCGTCACCATGGGTGATGCTGACAAGATCAACGTCTTCTTTATCGAAAGCTTCAGCGGCCCTGATGGTGACGGTATTGTCGGCATCTCCGGCGGTCTGCCTGGTACCATGGGCATCAAAAGTCCCTTCAATGGAATACTGATCGATGCCAACAAAACCCGGGTCAGCACCGATGATTTCTATGCCGACACCACGTCACATTTCGTCCTTCACGAAATTGGGCATTTCCTGGGCCTGTATCATACTACCGAACAGCAGTTTGACGAACACGACGTGTTGGCAGACACTTCCGAGTGCCTTGAGGCCGTCCACGACGATGACAATAATGGTATTGCCGATGTGAAAGAGTGCCCGGATGGCCTTAACATTATGTTCTGGAATACCGACCTGCTTGCTACGAAAGATCCGCTTTCTGACGATCAGAAAGAGGTGATCTACTATTCGCCTATTGCTGTGCCTTGAAAAACCTGCAGCCGTTCCCGCGTAGACGGGAATCCATCGAACAATGACTCACATTCAATAATAGATCCTCACTTTCTGTGTGATATCAGCCCATACGGTACCATTAGCACTGTAGCCATTTTCTATAGCACTATTAGGAATTAGTGAGCACACCAATGAGGTATTAGCCGAATTGGGTTATGACGACGCCATCAATACAGTCAGGCAGGATCACATTGTGAGATGATCTTAATCGATATATCAATCGATGGGATCTTTCACGGTCTGATCAGCTTACCACGCCATGCTCGGCCAGCTGATCGATCCGGTCTTCCGGCACTAAGAACTCTGCCAGCACCTCACGAGTGTGTTCACCATGATCCGGGCTCGGTCTCGATGGGCTCAATCGCTCACCACCAAATCGTGCCGGTGATTTAACTACCCTCATCTTACCCATGAGCGGGTGATCGATCACTTCAACCGTGTCATTGGCTACCACTTGATCCTGCTCTAGCACCTCATCCTTGCTCAAGCAGCGCGCACAGGGTACATCTGCTTTCTTCAGCCTCTCGATGACTTCATCGGTCGTATACTCTAAGTAGGCCACACTGACCAGCGCCTTGAACTCATCCAGATTCGCGACGAGCTTCTCGAAGCTGTTAAAGCGTTCATCGGCCAGCAGGGGCTCCATGCCAATCGCGATCAGCGAGCGCATCATCATGTCCTGGTTCCCCGCTGAGATAGTAACCGCACCATCTTTGGTGAGCGTCAGTTCATACAGCAGATCAATAAGCAGCGGCTCCGGCATCACATCGTCATCCAGCAATGTATGATTCTGGAATCCATCCGGGAAAATGAAGAACAGACCGGCATCCAGCATTGAAAGATCAATGTGCTGACCCTCTCCACTTTTCTCCCTGAAGTACAGCGCGCAAGTCACCGCCTGGCAGGCTGTATAGGCGGTGATCTTGTCACAGATCAAGGTCCGGAAAAAAGCTGATTCTTCACCCTCTCCCTGGGTAGCCGTCAGGCCGGCATGCGCCTGGATAATCGGATCATAGGCAGGGGCCCTGCCCAGAGGACCTTCCTTGCCGAAGCCGGATATCGCGGTGTAGATGAGGTTGGGATTGATGTTACGCAGTTTGTTACTACCGAGATTCAGCTTGTCCATCACACCCGGCCTGAAGTTATGGATAAAGATATCCACCTGGGGAATCATCTCATGAATCAGCGCCTGACCGGACTCCTCCTTGATATTCACCCGGATGGATCGCTTACCGCGGTTGCAATTGGCAAAAAGCGCCGCAATGCCTGCCTTGTTCGTACCGATGTAGCGCATGGGATCACCCACGTCTATCGGTTCGACCTTGATAACGCGCGCCCCTTGCTCTGCCATCATCATGGCCGCAAACGAAGCCGTGATCATGGTCGAGAATTCCATTACTGTAATGCCTTCAAGCGGTTTCATTGCTGATCTCTCTAACAAACATGATGTGATGCACCAGCGTATCGACAGTCTATTAAGACTGCAATATCTCAGTGCCTTGACTTGCCCATGGTGAATTCGCGGTCATTGCAAAATACCCTATCCCTCTGCAGTCTTGTAGCAAATGAAGAAGCATCTGTCAGGGTCATGGGAACCATTAACCAGAGTATAGGAACCATTAACGCCCTATTCAGAGAAATCTGCAAGTATGATTTGATAGCTACAGGTCATTTTCTATAGCACTATAACTGAAAGGTGGTTTATTCTTCCTAGCCGGTTAAAATATCCTGATGACTACACCAACCAATTATTGTCTGAGCGGGACGCTCGATACTTTGCTTAGTGAGACATCCTTTGTCCCTGGCGTTGTAGCCGCGGTTGCCGATAGGAATGGCTTGCTGTACGCCGGTGCTGCGGGCGGCTTCAACATGGCCTCATGAATACTTAGTGAGAGAGGATGTAGATGAAAATCTCTTTCTGGCGCTTGTCCTGCATATAAGAAATTATGGCCACCTCGAAAAGTTTTACGATACTACCAACACATATTATGGAGAGTCAGGCAAGGTCTACTGGACCATGGATGCATCTGTGGAGGAGACGACAATCATCAATAGGTGTGATGAAAGTCAGACATACGAATATCGGCTAGCTAACGATGACTTACCAAAACAAAGAACGGATTCATAAATGCCAACAAAATTGAAATTCATATACCAGTTGAGAATCACGCTGGTCGGTGTGGAGCCTGAGATATGGCGAACAGTATTAGTGCCATCCTCAATCAAGTTGCCAAAATTGCATACAGTGATTCAGGTTGCTATGGGTTGGCTCGATTCCCACCTCCATGTTTTCAATGGCAATGGCGAATCTTATGGTGAGCCTGACGAATACGATGAACTGGGCATTAAGGATGAGAAGTCAGTACGGATGTCGAAATTACTATCCAGTGAAGGCGACAAAATAGTTTACGAGTATGACTTTGGGGATGGGTGGCAGCACGATGTGATATTGGAGAAGATTTTACCCTTTGACACGGTTGCCAAAATGCCACTGTGCATAGATGGCGAAAGAGCCTGCCCTCCTGAAGATTGCGGAGGCGTATATGGGTATCGAAACCTATTAGAAATCATCACTGACCCTGACCACGAAGAATTTGAAAGCATGAATGAGTGGCTGGGAGACGGGTTCGCGTCTGAAGCTTTCAATTTGGCTGAAACTAATGAGTTGCTACTGAAATATGCCAAGTGCTGAAATCGCACTATCCATACACTTGAAGCAGGTAACACCGCCATTTCGACCAAAATATTTTCATGTTCAGGTGGGCTAACGGAGACGGCAGCTAACTGGCTGGATCCAGGATACT
>Ga0187833_10000706_pt1 | contig 38655 bp, 39 predicted proteins | sample ETNtaG_37_FD_167968 | JGI IMG/M metagenome (GOLD analysis project Ga0187833, IMG submission 167968) | Marine microbial and viral communities from oxygen minimum zone, Eastern Pacific Ocean - ETNP2014_SV_400_PacBio MetaG (Illumina Assembly) | ecosystem: Environmental > Aquatic > Marine > Hypoxic...
CTGACTCAGCTTTGGTTTTTGCCTTTACTTTAGCCTCTGGCTCTGATTCTGACTCAGCTTTGGTTTTTGCCTTTGCTTTGGTTTTTGCCTTTACTTTAGCCTCTGGCTCTGATTCTGACTCAGCTTTGGTTTTCACTGCTACCTGTTCAGGTTTCGATTTGGGTATGTCGATTTCGGTTTCTAGAACCTCAACCACCTCTTTACGGCTGATGATATCGGTTACTATCCATCGTTTTTCTTTAGATATGGGGCGATGCTCAATGATCTGAACCATGTCACCTATTTGACATTCGTTTTTCTCATCGTGAGCCTTGAACTTGGATGTCTGTCTTACGATGCGTTTGTATAGACGATGAGGCCTTCTGGTTTCCACTACCACAACTGCGGTGTTATCCATTTTATTGCTTATCACACGTCCGATGCGTTTTTTTCTATTATTTTGCATAATCTATCCTGCCCTTTGAGCAAGTTCCCTCTCACGCATTATCGTTTTTATTGTAGCGATCGTTTTCTTTACTTTTTTAAGACCACCCAGATCAGAAAGCTGCCCTGTCGCTACCTGAAAGCGAAGGTTAAACAGCTCGTGGCGCGATTCCTCAAGTTGTTTTACTATATCTTCCTGAGAAAGTTTACGAATCTCTTTTGGCTTCATCTGCTCCTACCCGCTTTAAGCAATTACCTCTCTAGCAACGAATTTTGTTGGCACCGGCAATTTATGCGCTGCCAGACGCATTGCCTCTTTGGCTGTATCTTCCTGTATTCCCGCAAGCTCGAACATCACTCTGCCCGCTTTCACTACCGATACCCAGTGATCTGGTGCACCTTTCCCGCTACCCATTCTGGTCTCAGCGGCCTTTTTGGTTACGGATTTTTGTGGGAATATCCGTATCCACACTTTTCCGCCACGTTTTATATAATGGGTCATAGCACGTCGCGCTGCCTCTATCTGATTAGCAGTTATCCATGATGATTGCAGCGCCTGAAGGCCGTAATCGCCAAAAGCAACTGTATTTCCTTTTTGGGCCTTGCCTCTGCGATGACCTCTATGTACTTTTCGCCATCTTATTCGTTTGGGCTGTAGCATTGTTCACCATCACTCGCTATAGTTTGGTTTTCTAAGCTGCTTCTTCCATCTCGTCTGCCTTATGTTCCGGAAGTATGTCTCCCTTGTATATCCATACCTTTACACCTATGCGACCCATGGTAGTATGCGCCTCAGCAAGCCCATAGTCGATATCTGCGCGTATTGTATGCAGTGGAACCTTGCCCTCACTGTCCTTCTCATTGCGGGCGATTTCTGCGCCGTTCAATCTTCCAGCAATACGTATCTTTATGCCTTGAGCCCCACTCTGCATGGTTCGCATTATAGCCTGCTTCATAGCTCGCCTGTAGGCTACCCTGTTCGATATCTGGCTGGCAATATTCTTGGCAACCAGCAGGGCATCGAGTTCGGGAGCCCATATCTCACGGATGTTGAGCTGTACCTTTTTGCCGGTTTTTTTCTCCAGTGCCGCTCTAGTATCATCGACTCTCTGTCCGCCACGCCCGATAACGATACCAGGCTTGGCAGTGTGGACGGTAACAGATACCTGATTTGACCCTCTGTCGACCTCAACGTTTGAGATGTCGGCATCTTTGTACTTCTCATCAATAAGATTGCGTATATCCAAGTCCTCCATCAATAACTGGGTATACTGCTTATCGGCGTACCACTTCGCCTTCCAGTCTCTTATTATTCCAAGTCTGAATCCGTTAGGATGAACTTTCTGGCCCAACTAAACCTCCTTAACAATCACAGTGACATGAGTCGACCGCTTAAGGACAGGGCTGACTCTGCCCCTTGATCTGGGACGGAACCGCTTCACGGTACTTCCCACATTGGCGAATATTTTAGTTATCTTAAGGCTCGTAGGAGATATTTGGAAGTTGTGCTCGGCGTTGGCTGCTGCTGATTTAACTACCTTGGCCACTTGTCTTGCGGTTGGGGTAGGTAAAAAGCGCAGGATACCTAGCGCCTCGGCAACGTTCTTGCCGCGCACAACATTTATCACTCTGCGCACCTTTGGTGCTGATCCTTTAAGCCCTTTTGCCGTCGCTCTTACTTCCACAAGTCTTCTCCCTTAACATTTAGCTCTACCTCACATTGGATATTCGATCCGATTTAGATACGTGCCCTCTGAAGTGGCGTGTTGGGGCGAACTCACCCAGTTTATGTCCCACCATATCTTCGGTTACATAAATGGGAACATGCCTTTTGCCATCGTGTACGCCGATTGTAAGGCTAACCATTTCGGGAAAGATGGTCGATGCGCGAGACCAAGTTTTAATTACAGACTTTTCATTCCTTTTCCTGGCCTGCTCAACCTTACTAAAAAGCTTAGCGTCAATATATGGACCTTTTTTAATAGATCTTGACACTTACTTATTTCCTCCTCTTAACAATCATCTTATCGCTGAGCTTCTTCTTCTTCCTGGTTTTGTATCCCAGGGTAGGTTTACCCCAGGGTGATTTGGGTCCCGGCATGCCTATGGGAGAACGTCCCTCACCGCCACCGTGCGGATGATCACGCGGATTCATTGCTGAACCGCGAACTGTTGGTCTCCACCCACGCCACCTGTTGCGTCCCGCCTTACCCAGTTTTATGTGCGCGTGTTCTGTGTTTCCTATCTGACCAATGGTGGCCCGACATTCTATATCTATCTTTCGCACCTCACCAGATGTCAGGCTAACCAGCGCATATTTTCCTTCTTTTGCCATAAGCCTGGCAACTGTTCCAGCGCTGCGTACCAGCTGCCCTCCCTTGCCGCGATGCATCTCGATGTTATGAATGAGCGTACCAGTTGGTATCACTCTTAAAGGCATACTGTTGCCAACCTTGATTTCGACATCTTCGCCCGCTTGAATAGTAGCTCCCACTGTTATGTTGATCGGAGCTATAATGTATCTTTTTTCGCCGTCTTCATATTCGATAAGGGCGATGCGAGCCGATCTATTGGGATCATACTCTATAGCAATAACCTTCCCAGCAATGCCTATCTTATCCCGCTTGAAATCGATAACGCGAAGCATTCTCTTTGAACCACCGCCACGATGGCGAACCGTAATCTTGCCCTGATTGTTTCTGCCTCCCCTTTTTTTGAGAGGAACAATGAGGGATTTTTCCGGCTTCTTTTTGGTTATCTCTTCAAATGTTTGGCCGGTCATATTACGTCGTCCGGGAGATGTGGGCTTAAATACTTTTATAGGCATTAAACTCCCTCAAAGATCTGGATCTTATCGCCCTCTACTAAGGTGACCACCGCTTTTTTCCAGTCTGGCCTCTTTGTGATTGCGCGACCGTAGCGTTTTTTCTTGCCTAAAACTGTCATTAGATTGACCGATTTGACTGTAACTTGAAACATTTTTTCGACCGCCTGTTTAACCTGCGGTTTGTTGGCATCAATGGATACTTCAAATAGATATTTATTCTGCGTTTGCAGATGAGTCCCCTTTTCTGTGACTAGCGGACGGCGGAGTACTTCGTATACACTTATCTCTTTAGGCATTTTGAGTTGTCTCCACGACATCTTTCTTTCCCCAGAGCTGTTCAACCTTTTGTATTCCCTCAACGGTTATTATCAGCGTTCTATGAGCAAGAAGATCAGCAACGTTGAGCAACGAGGCCGGCGTTGTTTTGATTCCGTTTATATTTCGGCTTGATTTAACCACATTTACATCAACCTCTGCTGTTGCAACCATTGCCGAGGATTTCACATCAAGTGCGCTTAAGATATTTGTCATTTCTTTGGTTTTAGGCTGTTTGAAACTCAGCTTATCAATTACGATTAGCTGACTATCCGCTGCTTTAGCAGATAGCGCACACCTTATAGCAAGCCTTCTCATTTTCTTGGGCATTCTCTGCCTGAAACTTCGAGGTCTTGGCCCAAATGCTACACCGCCACCGCGCAGAACTGGTGCCTTGGCATTGCCACGCCGTGCTCTACCAGTGCCCTTCTGTCTAAATAGCTTGCGCGTACTTCCAATTACCTCGCCACGTGTTTTGGCGTGGGCCGTGCCCTGTCTTTTATTGGCAAGATGCATTAATAGGGCCTGGTGAACTAGCACCTCATTGGTGGGCACACCAAAAACGTCATCTGATAGATTCAGTTTTGTTACTTCTTTTCCCTTTGCGTTGTAAACGGTGACTTCCATCACCTTCCCCTAACTAAATGAATTTTAAGAACGATTGCTTCTTTTAATTATCAGCAAGCCGTTTGTTGCCCCTGGTACTGCCCCTTTGACCATTAGTATATTGTGGTCCTGGTCAATTTTGACTACTTTAAGATTTTTTATGGTTACCCGTTCGTTGCCCATGTGGCCGGGCATGCGCTTTCCTTTGAAGACGCGCCCCGGTGTAGTTCCTGCGCCAACTGAACCCGGAGCTCTGCTGCGATCTGATTGACCGTGTGTCTTGGGTCCGCCATGAAATCCATGGCGTTTCATAACACCGGCAAACCCGCGGCCTTTTGATGTACCGCTCACATCTACCATGTCATTGGCCTGAAAAATATCGACGTTCACAACTTGGCCCACTTCAGCATTATCCACATCGTCCACCCGAAACTCGCGCAGGGTTTTAAATAATCCCAAATCTTTAAGGTGTTTTTTCTCAGGCTGTTTCAGTTTTTTGGCGGTACCGAATGCGAGTTGAACAGCGTTGTACCCCTCTTTATCGACCGTTTTTACCTGTATTATTACGCAGGGGCCTGCCTCGATAGCGGTAACCGCTTCAACGGTGCCGTCATCGTTGAATATCTGAGTCATACCTATTTTTTTACCTATGATTCCATTGTTCATAATTTGATCATATTCTATAGTTTTATCTCAATACTGACCCCAGATGGCATGTCCAGCCTGGTTAGCGTATCGATTGTTTTGGACGAGGGCTCCATAATGTCGATCAGGCGTTTGTGCGTCCGAATCTCGAACTGTTCACGCGAATCCTTGTCGATGTTCGATGCACGATTGACGCAGAACTTCTTGATCTTGGTGGGCAGAGGTAATGGGCCAATTACTGCGGCTCCAGTTTGCTCGGCCGTTTCCACAATCTGTCGAGCCGATTGGTCCAGTATTCTGTGGTCATAAGCCTTAAGTTTTATTCTGATTTTTTGCTTGGGCATACTTTGCCTTCTATTTTATTTTTGATTTTGCCTGATATACCTGCTATTAATAATATCTTTTGCCGTAGCTTCTGGCAACTCTTGATACCTCGCATACTCCAAAGTATGGGTTGCTCTCCCCTGGCTCATCGATCGCAACGTAGTTGTATAGCCGAATGTTTCCGCAAGTGGAATGTGGCAATGAACCAGTTGAGTAGAGCCACGTGTTTCTATGTTATCCACATGCCCTCTTTTCGAGTTCAGGTCGCTGATTATATCACCTACGAACTCACTGGGTGTGGTTATAGCCAGATTCATTATCGGCTCAAGTAGTATGGGGGAAGCTTTTACTGCCCCTTTTCTAAGCGCCATTGATCCTGCCATTCTGAAAGCTATTTCCGAAGAATCAACCTGGTGATAATTGCCGTCATACAAAATGGCACGCATATCGGTCATCGGATAACCTGCCAGTTCGCCAGTTGCCATAGCTTCCTTAATTCCAACTTCTACTGCAGGCACATATTCCCTTGGGATAACTCCGCCCTTAAGTTTGTTAATAAATTCAAATCCTGAGCCTCTCTCCAGCGGCTCAATCTCTATTGATACGACACCGTATTGACCCCGTCCGCCAGACTGTCTGACAAACTTGCCCTCTACTTTAGTAGATGTGGTTATAGTTTCTCTATATGCAACCTGCGGCTTGCCAATATTTGTATCCACGCCAAACTCGCGCAGAAGCCTGTCTACGTGAATCTCAAGATGGAGTTCGCCCATGCCTGACAAGATCGTTTGCCCCGTTTCTTCATTGTATTTTATGGTAATAGTTGGATCTTCTGTTCTGAGGCTTTCCATAGCGGTTCCCATTTTGGCTTGGTCTGCTTTTGTTTTGGGCTCTATTGCCATCGCAATAACGGGATCGGGAAAGTTTATCGATTCCAGCAAAATTGGTTTAGAGTGATCGCATAGTGTGTCGCCTGTATAGGTTGTTTTTAGCCCCAATGCAGCAACGATTTCACCAGTATGTATTTCACTCACTTCCTCACGATTATTGGCATGCATCTGAAGCAGCCGTCCAAGACGCTGGTGAGCTTTTCTGGTTGAGTTGAAAATTTGTGAGTTGGCCTTGGCTTTTCCTGAATAGACCCGCAGGTATATTAATCGTCCCGCAAAAGGATCGGCCACTATTTTGAATGCCAGCGCCGCAAAAGGCTCATTTTCGCTGGCACTGCGGGTAACTTCCTGACCATTTCTGGGATTGATTCCTTTTATGGGGGGGCGGTCTAAAGGGGAGGGTAAATAATCGACAATTGCATCTAATACCGGTTGAATACACTTGTTCTTAAGGGAACTGCCGCAGAGCATGGGGACAGCCTTTGAATCTATTGTCGCTTTTCTTAAGGCGTCTTTAAGCTCTTGCGTGGTAATTTCTCTGCTGTCAAGATAGGCTGCCATCAAGTGATCATCCAGTTCGGCCAACTGTTCTATCATGTACTCACGCCAGTAGTCTATGGTTTCTCTATATTCTTCAGGAATCTCGAGTTTCATTGGGTTCGATTCTTGCTTATCATCGAAATGCCACGCGGCTATTTCGATTAAGTCTATTGCTCCCTCAAAATTATTTTCGCTGCCCAGTGGTATTTGGATGGGTATGGGGTTTGCGTTCAATCGCTCTTTCACCATATCCACCGTCATAAAAAAGTCAGAGCCCACTCTATCCATTTTATTAACGAAGCAGATTCTGGGAACCAAGTACTTATCCGCCTGACGCCAAACCGTCTCGGACTGCGGCTCGACTCCGGCAACGGCGTCGAATACAACAACGCCACCATCGAGCACTCTTAAGCTTCTTTCTACCTCCGCCGTGAAATCTACATGACCCGGGGTGTCTATTATGTTTATAGTATGATCTTTCCAATCGTAACTGGTGGCGGCAGCGGTTATCGTTATCCCTCGCTCACGCTCCTGGTCCATCCAGTCTGTCACCGTTGTTCCGTCGTCTACTGCTCCTATTTTATATGTTCGTCCAGTGTGATAAAGCATTCGCTCGGTGGTGGTTGTTTTCCCCGCGTCGATATGGGCAATAATGCCAATATTACGTACTTGTTTAAGCGGGAATACCCCGGACACGTAGCACCACCCTACCACCTATAGTGAGCAAAAGCCTTGTTAGCTTCAGCCATTCTATGGGTATCTTCACGCTTTTTGACGGTCGCCCCTTGTCTTTGGTATGCGTCAATTAGTTCAGCCGCTAACTTCTCTGCCATAGAACGTCCTTGGCGAGCTCTAGAAAAATTGGTTAGCCATCTGATAGCTAGTGATAAACGGCGACCGCCCTCGACCTCAACGGGTACCTGATAAGTGGCACCTCCAACCCTGCGGGGTTTTACCTCGAGGACTGGCATTATGTTCTTGATTGCTTGATCAAAGATCTCGAGTGATGGTTTTTTGAGCTGTTTCTCCATAATATCGAATGCATCGTATACAATCCGCTCGGATGTACTCTTCTTACCACGCGTCATCACGCTGTTTATCAGACTGGTTATGGTGGTATTGCCGTACACAGCATCTGGTGCTATCACTCTTTTTGTTGCTTTATTACGTCTAGGCATAGTGTTTCGTTACCTTTAGGATCCAGAGCCTTTAGTTTTCTTGGTTCCGTATTTGGATCGGCTTTGCTTTCTATCACCTACGCCGCCTGAATCCAAAGCGCCGCGGATGATATGGTACCTAACTCCAGGCAGGTCTTTGACCCTGCCGCCACGAATGAGAACAACGGAGTGTTCCTGTAATTCATGGCCCTCGCCTGGGATATATGCTGTTACCTCTGCCATATTTGACAGACGCACGCGTGCAATTTTACGGAGGGCAGAATTAGGTTTTTTGGGAGTCATAGTTTTTACCTGTAAGCAAACGCCGCGTTTTTGAGGAGAACGTACGCCAGGCACAGCCTTATTATTCAAAGCATTATAGGCGAATTGCATCGCCGGCGCTTTGGTCTTCTTTTTTGCCTTCGCTCGACCTTTTCTAACCAGCTGACTGATCGTAGGCAATTGAATCCCCCCATATTTCATTTCAGCAAAAAGCCGACCTTTCTTCTTCCCAGCACTATCTTTTGGGAAGATAAGGCCGGACTATAAAACCGGCACAAACAGCCCGCCGGAATTTCCTCCGTGTCCGCAGTCTCAATCGGATTACGGACGCTAATGAAAAAGTCTATCACGATTATTAAGCTTTGTCAATAAACATTAGCACGTCATGTTCAAAACAAGTATTGTGATTTTTTTTGCGACTTTTTGCTTCATATTACGAGGTTTATAAATTCCGTTTACCTCATCAAAGCTTATCAAAATATAATTGTTGGGAAGGATTTGTATGCCGGTGGTGATTTGTGCTTGCCTTTCCTATTGACAAAAACCGATACGTTGTGCTAGTTTTAGTTCAATCACAAATCCATCGTTAACTTGTCGGGTAAAGAAACCTGAACTATTACAAAAGGCGAAGTTAGCTTTAAGCTGACTGAAGTCGATATGAATCTTTTTGGTAGCAGCGGAATAAGGGATGTAGTGGATGGGAAGCTTACCCCGGATTTCTGTTTGACTATCTCCCAATCAATAGCTGCCTCACTTCCACAAACCGCACAGGTTTGCATTGCCACTGACGCCAGAGTAAGCAGAGATGTTATAAAAACAGCAGTAACAGCCGGATTGCTCTATGGTGGTATCGATGTTGTTGATTTTGGAATCTTGCCTACGCCCGCGCTTGCGTTGCTTACGCGAGAATTGGGCTTTGATACTGGCATAATGATAACTGCCTCCCATAATCCACCTGAGTTCAACGGGATAAAGCTGTTCAATCACGATTCCCTTGGCTATAGCAGATTGCAGGAAGAAAAAATCGAGAATATATATTTCAGCAATAAATTCAGATCTGTAAGCTGGAGAAGTGCTGGAAATCTCACTGTAGCACAGGGAGTCAAGGAAAGATATTTCAAATATATTAGAAGGAAGTTGCCTATTAGTCGTTGGCATTCTCTAAAAGTCGTAGTAGATCCTGGAAACGGTGCCGCTTCTGAGTTTGCTAGCATCTTTTTGAGGGAGCTAGGGTATGATGTTTTATCCATAAACGATGAGTATGACGGGTTGTTTCCAAACAGGAGTTCTGAGCCAGGAGAGGATACCCTAGCAAATACTATTGATTTTCTTCGTGAAAATGATGCGGATTTGGCACTTTGCTACGATGGTGATGCAGATAGAGTAGTTTTTTGCGATAGGGAGGGTTTCTTAGGGTATAACGAAATGGTTGCATTTATATCTAGGCTAGTGCTCAAAAAGAGTAAGAGTCGAACAGTTGCCACTACGGTTGAGACGGGTCGACTGCTTGATTTAGCTTTGGCTGATTTGGGCGGTGAAGTTATCCGTGGCAAGGTAGGAGATGTAAATGTTGCTCACTTGGTGCGTGAACACGATGCAGCCATCGGTGTGGAGTCGGTGGGCGTTTATATCATACCAGAGCTAGGGTGCTACCCGGATAGCATGTATGTCTCCGCTCTTCTTTTGAGCGAAATTGAAGATGTGTCTGAGATACGGGAGACTTGTCGAAAATGGCCGGAACTCTTTTTTGGTAAAGCTAAAATAGCTTGTGCCAATATTACAAAGCAAGTAGTTATGGACTCTATTAGGGATAATTATCAATTGTCGCATGTGAAAGAGACCAATACACTAGATGGACTCAGGTATGAATTGGATGATGCCTGGCTACTTGTTCGGCCGAGTGGAACAGAGCCTGTGATAAGGGTTTTAGCTGAGGCTGAGTCGAAAGACCAAATGAATCAGCTTCTTACGAGTGCGGCACAAAGAGTTCGTGAACTTGTTGAATTATCGGAGGGTGGCGCTTGAAGGTTATTTTTCTATGTGGCGGGATCGGGAAGAGAATGTTCCCGATAATCCATGATAAGTTTTTACTAAAATTTTTGGGCAAGCCGCTGCTGGCATACCAAATAGAAATGGCAGCTGAAGCGGGATTTTGCGATTTCGTGTTTGTCTGCAATCCTAATAATGTTGAATTAGTCTCAGGCATTGCGGATAACTATACGAATATCAATGCGAGCTTTACTGTTCAAAAAGAATCGCTTGGTATCGCCGATGCTTTAAAGGGTACGATAAGTCATATCAATGAAGAGATAATGGTGATTAATCCCAATGACGTGTTCGATCGATCGGCATTTGGCAATATCATGAATAAATATGAAAATGGTGGCGCTATCTCTTATCTGTTGGGTTATGAGGTTAAAGATTATTTTCCAGGTGGCTATATGGAGGTAAACGACAAAAACGAGCTTGTTAGCATTGTGGAAAAGCCGGGCAAAGGAAATGAACCGAGCAATCTCGTAAATATTGTAGTTCATATGCATACGGACAGCGGTAAACTTTTTGATTGGCTAGGGAAAGTGGAAACAGACGAAGATAACGTTTATGAGACGGCGATAGGTCTTATGGCCAATAATGGCGATAAGATAAAGGTGGTTAATTATAATGGAACCTGGATTGCCATTAAATACCCTTGGCACATTCTTTCACTAGTTGAGCATTTCTTGGGGCAGGCTGATGATTATATCTCGCCCACAGCAAAGATTTCGGAGAGGGCGGTTATAGATGGAAAAGTAATTATAGAAGATGGCGTAAAGGTTTTAGAACACGCTGTCATCAGAGGCCCATGTTATATAGGCAAGAACTCCATAATTGGCAATAATACCCTTGTTCGCGATGGGTGTCATATAGGAAACGATTGCGTGATAGGTCACTGTACTGAAATCAAGCATTCGTATGTAGATGATGGTTGCTGGTTTCACTCCAATTATGTGGGCGATTCCATATTGGGCAAGGAGTGTTCTTTGGGTGCAGGTACTGTGACCGCAAATCGGCGTTTTGACGGAAAGAATGTTGCTGTCAAAGTGGGCGGAGACGTTGTTGATACCAGCCAAGGCAAATTCGGCACCATTATGGGGGCAGGTTGTAAAACAGGCGTAAATGTCAGTATAATGCCTGGTGTTAGAATAGGTACTAACGCAATAGTGGGTCCGCATGTTAATTTAGTAGAAGACTTGGAGCCGGACAAGCTGGTAGTAACTCAAACGCGCAACAGAGTAATTAAAAGGGGTATATTGGGTATATAGTATGTGTGGGATAGTAGGCTTCATCGGTAAACAACAAGCGTCGCGCGTTGTATTAAGGGCGCTTACCAGACTGGAGTATCGTGGCTATGATTCGGCTGGCGTTGCCTCCATCTGTGATGGCGAGCTACTGCTTAAAAAAGACGTGGGTAAGATAGTTGAAGTGCAAAGTAAGTGTGCGCTGGATGGTATGCCGGGCAATATCGCTATTGGGCATGTACGCTGGGCCACTCATGGTCCAGTGACTATTACCAATGCCCATCCCCATATGGACTGCGACGGTAATATCGCGATCGTGCACAACGGAATCATCGAAAATTATCAGGAGCTGCGCGATCAGCTTAAAGACGATCATAAGTTTGTCTCTGGCACCGACACAGAAATCGTGTGCCACCTGATCGAGACGTATATACGCATGGGCAATCCTTTAGAAAAGGCGGTGATAGCTGCCACCCAGCGGCTTGTCGGTTCATACGCCTTGGCGGTGATTTCGGTAAGCGAACCGGACAAGATCGTTGCGGTCAGGAAAAGCAGTCCTCTGGTTATAGGCATCGGCGATGGCGAGTATTTCGTTGCCAGCGATGCGCTGTCCTTCTTTGAGGAGACCAAGCAGGTGGTATTCATGGAGGATGATGAGGTTGCCATTATTACACCAGAAGGCGTGGATATCTACAACAAAAAGGGCAAACGTGTAAAGAGAAAGCCGACAAAGGTTGAATGGGAGTGGGACCAGGCGAGCAAAAATGGACATGACCACTTCATGTTCAAAGAGATAATTGAGGGCCCCGAGGCGATACATAATGCGGCGACTCAGGATAGGAAGCACATAATGGAGGTCGCCACGAATATCTTGCGAGCCAAGCAAGTGGTAATAACCGCCTGTGGCTCTTCGCGCTACGCTGCACTGATAGGCAGATATCTGTTCTCTCAGTTAGCCGGCAAGTTCTGCGACGTGGTGATGGCCTCCGAGTTCCAGTATTTTGCTCGTTCCATCGATAAAGACACCGTTGTCATAGCAGTATCGCAGAGCGGCGAAACCGCCGATGTGATGGAGGGCGTAAAGCTAGCCAGGGCCAAGGGCGCCAAGATAGTATCCATAGTAAACGTGCCTGGCTCATCTCTGGCTAGAATAGCCCATAAAGTGTTGTATCTGAACTGCGGGCCTGAAATATGCGTGGCAGCCACCAAGTCGTTTATTGCCCAGCTGGTCATCTTTTACATGCTGGCCTTTGCTATGATGAACGAACTGGATCAGGGCATAAAGAAGCTGAAAGAGCTATCGGTGGGGGTAAACGGTGGCTTTGATGAAAGCAATCAGCAACTTAAGATATTAGCGGACCACCTTTGTGATCAGGGCAACTTCTACTATATAGCCCGGGGTATCAATTTTGCCATGGCGTCTGAGGGGGCGTTAAAACTCAAGGAGCTGTCCTATATCCATGCCGAGGGAATGCCTGCTGGAGAGCTTAAGCATGGCACCATGGCGCTTATCGAGGAGGGCACCCCGGTGGTGGCTATTTGCCCCAACGATGAGACCTATCATGAGACGATATCCAATGCCATTGAGACCAAGGCTAGAGGCGCATATATTATAGGCGTATCGGATAAGCATAACGAGATATACGATGCGTGGGTGAAGGTACCCGATGTTGAGGACGTCTTTTATCCGTTATCCATAATACTGCCGCTGCAACTGTTGGCCTACCATCTGGCGGTAAAGCTGGGCAAAGACCCGGACAAGCCCCGCAACCTTGCCAAATCCGTTACCGTTAAGTAAACTTTAGCATGAGTAATATATTTGTTTTCTCCGTGATACCTGGTTCGATTGTAAAGGTGCGATTATCGGCTGGTTTTGATGTATCGAGCGACAATAATAATCCCAACATACAAAGAAGAAGCAAGTATTGAAGAGCATATTAAGCGGACAACCGCAGCTTGCCCTGATTGCTGTATCTTTGTTGTAGATGATAACTCTCCCGACCGAACCCAAGCTATTGTGAAGCGACTTTCCAAAACCTATCCGGTCAGGCTGATTACTCGGAATGAACGAGGACTCTCTTCGGCCATTGTTGAAGGGATTAAGCATGCTGAGACGAGCAGCATCGTTGTCATAGACGCTGACCTGCAGCACCCACCAGAAGTTATTCCTGATTTACTGTCTGCACTGGACAACGGCAACGTTATTGCTATTGGATCAAGGTATTGTAAAGGCGGGGGAATAGAAGGCTGGCCGTTTTTCAGGAGATTCGTTAGCCGTATCGCAAATGCCCTAGGGTTTCCCATTGTTCCATATGTAAGAGATAGGACATCCGGTTTTTTTGCGTTTAAGCGCGAGGTAGCCCCTCTACTCAGCAGGTTGAATATAGAAGGCTTTAAGATTCTTCTCGAATTTCTAGCACTACGTAAGACATGTGCGATTGCCGAGGTGCCTTTCACTTTCGCAATCAGGGCCAGTGGTGAGTCCAAGTTTGGATTTAGACAGGTATGGGAGTATGTGAGGCAACTTGTGCGTCTTTATTCAAAGATACCCAGAGGTATTACTGCAGAAGATTATGAGTGGCATAGCTTTTATAAAGGGCATTTAATCCAAAAGTGGTGGAAGAGGTCTGTTGCCAAGAAAATACGGAACTTCATACCACCGGGCGAAGGAAGTTTGCTTGATATCGGTTGCGGATCATCGCCTATGATAGCGGAGTATCCCAATGCGGTTGGTCTTGATTTAAATCCGCTTAAACTTAAATTTCTTACGGCTAATCTTCCCTATCACTCATTTGCTAATATGGATGCAAGGAATCTCGCCATCGCATCTGAAAGTTTCGATGGCGTTATATGCAGTGAAGTGCTGGAGCATATCAGCGACCCAGAGCTTGCGATCAAAGAAATATCAAGGGTGCTGAAAGATGGGGGGAAAGCGGTTATTAGTACTCCGGACTGCTCGCGATTTTTGTGGCGTATTGCCGAGAGGTTTACCCCGTATGAAAAGTGCCATATGTACAAATTTAGCAGAAAAAATCTAGAAGAATTGTGTTCTAGTTATAACCTTACTCCTGTAAAATACAAATATGTCGCCAAGTGTGACCTAGTGCAACTGTTCGTTAAATCAGCTTAAAATAACGTGCACGCGTTTTACGTTTCACTGCTGAGCACTCGCTGTCAGTACGTAGGCCTCTTCTTGCGCATTCCACCCCAAAACTCTTTGCCTACAAGATATATGCTGCCTACATCATTAACACTATATTTTAGCAGTGCTTGTGCTGTGATAATTATGATATACAGATGAATGCCATTAAATTAGGATTCACTTTGTTTTTCTTTAGTAGCATATAAGCGATAATGAGGATAGTGGCTTCCATCGCCGCGCCGTATTCTAGCTTGTTGAATATGCATGCTTTTGCTATAATCGCAAGGCACATTAGTGCTAGGTGTGGGGATATAGCTCAACTGGGAGAGCGCTGCGTTCGCATCGCAGAGGTCGGGGGTTCGAATCCCCCTATCTCCACCAAATTCACATGCCCCTGTAGCTCAGAGGATAGAGCAACGGTTTCCTAAACCGTGTGTCGTGCGTTCGAGTCGCACCAGGGGTATTTTTAGTAATTGGGATGGTTTATTAATGATTCCTGTCAGGTATACCCGGAAGCAGTTCGAGAGGATGTCGCGTGAGGGATTTTTCCAGGCGGCGGCGGCTCATATAGATATAAATGCTGAGAAATACCCCGACAAAGAGGGCTATGTTGATTCCAGGTCAAGACTGACGTTTGCGCAGGCAAAACTAATGGCCGATAGGCTGGCGCTTGGTTTTCTGGATATGGGGCTTAAAAAAGACGACAGGATAGTTCTCCAGATACCCAATATTGTTGAGTATTACATTGTCCGTTCTGCCCTCCGTAAAGCGGGGTTAATCGGCCTTTACACTATGATGTATTTGCGTCATAACGAGATGGAGTTTGCGGTGGGTAAGGCGGAGGCAACCGGAATCATAATCTACCCAGGTTTTCATAATTTCGATTATATGGGCATGATCAGTGAGATAAAGCCTAATTTACCCAGCTTGAAGCATGTTTTTGTTGTTCGCGATGACGTTCCCAGTGGCACCATCTCACTGACTGAGATGATGGCAAGTCCTCTTGAGAAGAAATATCCTGCTGATCATTTTTTGCGGTCGGCCCTCAAACCCGGCGAGATTTCAGAGCTTAAGATGACCTCCGGCACAACTGGGATGCCCAAGCTTACCGAGAGTTATCAGATTGCCTCTGTGGACCTTGTCGAAGAGCTTGAGTATAGGTTCGGTGTTGGTCACGATGATATTTTTGCAGCGCTCGCTCCGCTTACTGGTGGCGCCAGCGGCGGTGCTATATGCAAGGGTATAGCTCAGAGGCAGGGCTGCAAAGTGGTGATGATTGAGCGCTTTGATACGGATGCGGCACTTCAACTGCTTCAGGACGAAAAGGTCACCTTTGCCACCGGCGTTCCCACCATGATGGCTAAGATGATGGCTCATCCCGATTTCGATAAATACGATTTAAGCTCACTCAGGGCCTTCCATAGCTCCGGCGCATATCTACCTCCCGCGCTGGCTAAAGAGGCTGAGGAAAAGATGAATCTAACGATTCTTAATCACTACGGCGCAATAGACATTGGATTTGCCACCAGTACCTATCTAGATGCCTCGCTAGAGGCGCGCTTAAGCTCGGTGGGCAGGCCCATGCCTGATGTAACACTTAAACTGGTCGATGACGGTGGTAATGAGCGCCCGCAGGGCGAAGTCGGCGAGATCGCCTGGTCTTCCTCAAAAGGTGGCATAATGTACTACCGTGATCTTGAATCCACATTAGCCCGCGAGGCCAGCGGTCTTACCAAAACCGGCGATTTGGGCAAACTGGATGACGATGGCAATCTGTATATCATTGGCCGCAAGAAAGACGTTATCATTCGCGGCGGCCAGAATATTTTCCCTGCCGAGGTTGAGAGTATTTTGATAACTCATCCCAAGATAATGAACGTAGCTGTAGTGCCCATGCCTGATCCAATCATGGGTGAAAAGTCTTGCGCGTATGTGGTTAGTAAGCCAGGCCAGGACATATCTTTGGATGATATTATCGCTTTCATGCTGGACAAGAAGTGCGCTAAATACAAGCTACCGGAGCGACTTGAGACGCTTGACAGTTTCCCCATGTCGGGCGATGGTCAGAAGATAATGAAACGTCGGTTGACCGAGGAAGTAACCAAAAAGCTTAAGGGCGAAGGAGTTATCCGATAGGTTGACTTACATAGTCAACTTTGCCATTATTATATTTGGAGGTTCTTCAGTACAGGAGTGTAGCTCAGTTGGCAGAGCAACGGTCTCCAAAACCGTGTGTCGGGGGTTCGAGTCCTCCCACTCCTGCCATGCCGAGGTGGTGGAACTGGTAGACACGCTGTCTTGAGGGGGCAGTGGGCGATTGCTCGTAGGGGTTCGAGTCCCCTCCTCGGCACCATTATAAGCAGTGACTTGCTCATACATGGGAAGTTTTTATATACTATATAATAGTTGCGGTTGCTCAAAAGCGGAAGTGGCTCAGCGGTAGAGCATCACCTTGCCAAGGTGAGGGTCGCGAGTTCGAATCTCGTCTTCCGCTCCAGTTCTTATTTGGCGACGTAGCCAAGTGGATAAGGCGGGGGTCTGCAAAACCCTTATTCAGCGGTTCGAATCCGCTCGTCGCCTCCAGTAATCAACGCCTGTAAAAGCGGGCTGTTTTTATTTTAGCGATGTTATACATGAGGTACAGGACATGTCCTGGGGGCTTAGGGGTGCCCCGCAGATATATGCTTCCTTTGTAACTATAATCAGTCACAAAACCCTTGTCCAATCAACAATATTTGTATTATTATGTATGGGCGTTAGATTGAAAAGTCGACGCTGTCCTACTCAAGTATGCCGAGGTGGCGGAATGGCAGACGCGACGGACTTAAAATCCGTTGAGGGATAACCTCATGAGAGTTCGAGTCTCTCCCTCGGCACCATTATTATCGCCTTTTGATGTCTTTGCCATTTTGCTCATCCTTCGATAGTTATTGTTTATATCAATAGATGTGTATACAACAAGCACTTCCTGCCCAGGCTATACAGCTGCCTATCGGGTTAGCACGCAAGTACCGATATGTTCACTTTATTGGTCCCATTTGGTTTTGATGTCCTGCCCCTATCTTGCGCTCTGTTTTCTTTTGCTCTATTATGCGGTTAATATGCATCGTGCTGGCGTAGATATAATAGAAATAGCCCGTGTGGCAGAGGCAGTAGATATGTATGGCGAGCGCTTCCTACATCGCGTGTATACTGATGCCGAACTTGTATATTGCCAGAACCGTATAAACCAGCTTGCCACGCGCTTTGCTGCCAAGGAGGCGGTGGTTAAAGCGCTAGGTCCAGACATCAGCGGTATAGGTTGGAAGGATATGGAAGTTGTTTCCGGCGAGGACGGCGCTCCATCTATCAAGTTGCATGGCAAAGCCGTTGAAAGGCTCAAAGAGCTAGGTATTACCGATTTGGCCGTAAGCCTGTCGCACTCCAAAGATTATGCCGTTGCCTCGGTAGTTGGAGGAACGGAGTGAAGGTAGCTAACGTTGATCAGATGAGGGCAATCGAGCGACGTTCCGCAGATGCCGGTGTGTTGTGGCAGGAACTTATGGAAAACGCTGGTCTTGCTACTGCGCTTGAGGTGAAACGGTACGTCGAGGATGTGGTTGGCCTATCGATACTGGTTTTGGTTGGCTCGGGCAACAACGGCGGAGACGGGCTTGTTGCTGCCAGGTACCTTCACGATTGGGGTGCACAAGTTCATATTTATCTATACACCAATCGTCCTGACAATGATACTAACCTTGCTCTGGCTCAACAGCGCAATATTCCGACCACAGAGGCAAGCGCCGATAAAAACCTGGGTATCCTTGATGACGTTTTATCGTATGTAGATATTGTAATTGACTCGTTACTGGGAACGGGAAAAGCGCGTCCCATCGATGGCGCTATGAAAGATATATTGGGTAAGGTGTGCGCAACAACGATGGAAGATCCTGACGTCACACTTGTTGCGGTTGACCTGCCATCAGGCCTCGATGCCGATAGTGGCGTATGTGATCCTGCCTGCCTTCATGTTGACCTCACGGTTACTCTGGGCTACCTTAAAACAGGCCTTTTTACCTTTCCAGCTTGGTATCACATCGGCGAGTTGATTGTGGTTGACGTAGGTTTTGTTGAAGGGCTGGCTGATGATGTGATCACCGAAATCATCACGCCTTGGTGGGTAGGTGATTCGCTTCCATGCAGGCCGAAAGATGCCAACAAGGGCACTTTTGGTAAGCTGATGACTGTTGCTGGTTCTATTAACTATGTGGGTGCCGCATATCTGGCGTGCCAGTCGGCTGCGCGTGTCGGTACAGGCTTGGTTACACTGGCTACACCAAAAACGCTGCAACTGATGCTTGCAGCTAAGGTAGTCGAAGCTACCTATATCCCGTTACCCGAATCGGAATCCGGGATTATCAGCCCTGATGCTGCTGACGTGATCAAACAACAGATATCAGGATATGACGCGTTGCTTGTTGGCTGTGGCATAGGACAAGGCGATTCCGTAAAGGAATTCATCAAATCATTGTTGCTTATATCAAAAATCAAGATTCCGGTAATCGTCGATGCTGACGGACTTAATATCTTGGCGCAAATTCCAAACTGGTGGCATAAGTTAAGTGGCGATGTAATAATCACACCGCATCCGGGGGAGATGTCGCGCCTTACCGGTCTTACCGTTGAGGAAGTTCAGAAAAATAGAATCGAAGTCGCCCGTAAGTACGCGGCTGAGTGGAACATTGTCATCGTTCTGAAAGGAGCACATACTGTTGTGGCTGCTCCTGACGGTGAAGTTAAGTTGAGCACTGTGGCCAATTCCGGTCTAGCGTCGGCGGGAACGGGTGACGTGCTGGCGGGAGCCGTAGCTGGCCTAGTGGCGCAGGGCCTCTATCCATTTACCGCTGCTGCATGCGGGGTCTATCTACATGCTGATGCTGGAGAGGCTGTGGTGGAGGAGTTGGGAGATACGGGAATGATAGCTAGTGATCTACTGCCCGTACTTCCTATGGTAATTCTAGAAGCAAAAAAGACCTTAGCTTTCAAAATGAACGTGTTATACTAACATGGTAGAAAAGTTTTTAAAGTGAAACGTAATCGTTGGCAAATCTCACCTAAAATACCAACAGAACACAAAGGCAGGTGGCCGCATTTCCCCCCTCTACTGCTACAGTTGCTCTACAACCGCAACGTTTTGGATGATCCTTTAGCGTTTCTGGCTGCCGATGAGAGCCTTTGCCATGATCCCTTGCTGTTGCCCGATATGGCTAAAGCAGTTGATAGGATTAAGCGGGCATTAGTTGGACAGGAAAAGGTAGTGGTGTATGGTGACTTTGATTCTGATGGCGTTGCCGCTACCGTTGTTCTAGTGCAGGGACTATCGGCGTTGGGTGGTGACGTTTCTCCATATATTCCTCATCGTATAGATGAGGGCCACGGACTTAACCACGATGCGCTAGATCGCTTAGTAGATAATGGGATCAACCTAGTTATTACTACTGATTGCGGCGTTACCGCTTACACTGAAATTGAAAGGGCGCAGGCTAAAGGTTTAGATATAGTTGTAACAGACCATCACACTGTTCCCGATGTGCTGCCATTGGCTATCGCGGTTGTTGATGCCAAGCGTTCTGACGCTAAGTATCCTTTTGCTGAACTGGCGGGAGTAGGTGTTGCCTATAAATTGCTCTGCGCCCTTTTTGCAGCAATGGGAAAAGATAAAGGCGAGGCCGAACAGTATCTGGACCTAGTTGCCTTGGGAACGATTGCCGATTTAGTTCCACTATTTGGCGAAAATCGATATCTGGCAAAGCGGGGGCTGGAGGTCCTTAATCGCAGTGAAAGGCTTGGCTTCAGGGAATTGATTAACAGTGCTGGGCTTAATTTAGGGCAAATCGATTCCGATGATATATCGTTCTATTTGGCCCCACGTATTAATACGGCTGCCCGACTGGATCACGCAATCAGCAGCTATCGGTTGCTAAACACCGATTTACCTGAAGAAGCTCTCGCTATATGCAAGGCCTTGGAAGTAACCAACAAAGAAAGGCAGAGGTTGACGGGTGAAGTGCTGGATGATGTCAAGGAGAAGCTGATGGTTTCCGGTATTGATCAACCACTTCTCATGGCGGGAGACGCGAATTATCATTCAGGAGTTATCGGTATCGTGGCCGGTAGGTTATGCGATGAATATTACCGTCCGTCAATAGTTTATGAGGAAAACGGCGATGAGTGTGTTGGAAGCGCGCGCAGCATTGCCGAATTCGATATAATTGCTGCGCTAACGCAGTGCGCTGATCTATTCAGCAAGTTCGGCGGACACCCACGTGCTGCTGGCTTCACAGTGAACAAGGCTGATATCGATATTCTGAGGAGCCGGCTCTTGGATATAGCTGACAAGCAGCTTTCAGGTATTGATCTTTCCCCATATATATCAATTGATGCTGAAGTCGCATTGTCAGAGCTTGACGGCAGTACGTATAACATGATACAGAAACTGGCTCCTTTCGGGCAGGCAAATGTAGCCCCCATTTTCTACAGCCGTGGTGTGGGTGTACTGCACTGTAGGCAAATGGGTGCCAGCGGTGATCACTTGAGGTTTAAGCTCTGTGATTCAGACAGCGGTGGTACTGTTTGGGATGCCATTGGCTTCAATCTGGGAAAACTTGCAGACGTAGTAAGTTCGCATTTGGACATTGTATATAACTTGCGAATTTCTAGGTGGGGAGGCAGTGAAGTTTTAGAACTTAATGTACTTGATTTCGCTCCCGCCAGCTTGCTTTAGCAGGTACGTTTAACTATAATTAATTACATCGGGGCGTAGCGCAGTTTGGCTAGCGCGCAGCGTTCGGGACGCTGAGGTCGGAGGTTCAAATCCTCTCGCCCCGACTTTTCATATTTTACCCTCTTTTTCTTGTTTTTTTGCCTGTTCCCACAACTCGTTCTGCTTCTCAAACGACAAACTGCCAAGCTGGACTCCTTTTTCATTGCAAACCTTTTCCATATATGTAAAGCGATTGTAGAATCGCTCGTTGGCTTGGCGTAGTGAGAGTTCGGGGTCTATATTCAGCCAGCGCGCCACGTTGGTTAAAACAAACATCAGGTCACCGAATTCATGGATCTTGTGCTGTTGTGTTTCGGCTTGCGCCAATTCATTTATCTCCTCCATCACCTTGTCCAGTATGCTATCAAAGTCTTTCCAATCAAATCCGGTTCTGGCGGCGCGGTTCTGAATTGCATGACTGTAGGCTAGCCCAGGTATGTTCCGAGGCACACTGTCGAGCAGTGAGGTTTCCTCGTTATTCTCCTGCCTTTTTATTTCGTCCCAGTTGGCGGCAACTTCATCAGGAGTGCTTGCTTTAGTATTACCGAAGACGTGAGGATGCCGGCGTATCATTTTTTCGGTGATGAGGCGTATCACATCGTCCATATTGAATTCACCGGACTCCTCGGCAATTTGTACATGCAGTAGTATTTGCAATAGTAGGTCACCAAGTTCCTCGCATAACTTGTCCATTTTGTTTTCGTCGATGGTTTGTAGTACTTCGTATGCTTCCTCTATCAAATATTGCTTAATAGTGTCGTGTGTCTGCGCTTTATCCCATGGGCAGCCATCCGGCGCTCGTAGTTTAGCGATGATACGTTTAAGGTTATTAAAACCGCTTAAGTTTTGTTTCATGTGGACAGTATATAGTTCGGCCGTATTGCTTGACAAGTTACAAGGACGCTCGCTACCATTGCTCAGTGATGGTATTGAAGATATTACGATTAGCGGCGCATGTGCTGTTTATTCTTTGTATCCCCGTTTTGTTGGTTACCAGCAACGGGCGTGGTGCCGTAAATACACTCCGTCTTCATGAATATAGTTATGATAAATATAACGCAGTTACAATAACTGGGCTTGAAAAGGATGAGCTTATGCATATAGCAGATGAGCTAATTATCTATTTCAGTTCGGGCCAAGAGCTAGTTGTTGTTGAGTACTTCAACGAACGTGAAGTCACGCATCTGGCCGATGTAAAGAATCTAATCAAGCCTTTCTACTGGGTTCAAGAGGCAAGTCTGATGTATGCGATATTATACATAATTTTTGGCTATTTCTTATTGAAAAGGAAATGGTGGCCGGCGCTGGCTAAAAGGTTGATTTGGACAAGCGGATTTACGCTTGGTTTTTTTGCTGCGATTGGAGTCGCCCTTGCGATTAATTTTGACGGGCTATTTACCTGGTTTCACGAAGTGAGTTTTAGTAACTACTTCTGGTTGATGCCACCCTCAGATTTACTGACCAAACTGTACCCTGATGGATTCTTCTTTGAGGCATCGCTTTTAGTGGTTGTTGCCACGGTAATAGAGTGTGCGCTTGTAGCAGGTATATCGGCGGGTTACCTTATCTTAAGAAAAAGAAAATTAGAGGCAAGTGTCACAACTGGTGGATGAGCACGAGTTGCAGCCGTCTGAGTCCAGCGAGGCTGTTAATCCGCCCGTGCCTTTAGAAAAGGCGCTAAAGCGAGATAATACTCGCTTGGATGAGCCCTCACACTTGGGACAGCCGACGCCATCATCCATTTTGCTCATTGAGCGCAGCAGCTCAAATTTACTATCGCACTTGGGGCAATGGTACTCATATATCGGCATTAAGGTTATCCCCTTAGTTAATCTTACTGAAGCTTACTTGCATTAGTCAAGCTGTTTTTATTAAACTAGTAATGGCAAAGACGGTGGGTTATAATTTACGCTGTCTTGAAATCTGCTCAAGAAGAGGTGGTTTTTATTGGGTCTGGATATTGGCATACTTAAGCAACAGGTTATAGATGAGGTTAACGGGCGATACGATGAGCTTGTTGGGCTGAGTTTGAAGATTCACGATAACCCAGAGCTTCGCTATGAGGAGTTCAAGGCGTTTGGCTGGATTACGGATTATTTAGAATGCAACGGTTTTACTATGGAACGCGGCATCTGTGATTTACCTACCGCTTTTCGTGCTACCTATGGATCTGGGAGACCAACCATTGCATTTCTTGCTGAATATGACGCTCTGCCTAAGATGGGTCACGCCTGTGGTCATAATATAATAGCTGCTGGTGCTGTGGGTGCCGGGCTGGCTGCCAAGCTTATCGTCGACCAAATCCAAGGAAGCATCGTTATTCTTGGCACACCCGCTGAGGAAGGTGGTGCTGGCAAGGCGGTTATGATTAAAAACGGGGCGTTTGATGCAGTGGATGCGGCGATGCTGGTGCATCCGGGCAGGAGAAACGCAGCTACAATGGAGGCCTTGGCATGTATAGGGCTTGAGGTGGAGTATGTCGGCAAGGCGACTCATGCATCTACCAGCCCTCATGAGGGAATAAATGCCCTCGAGGCGTTGATCATGGCCTTCAATAACATCAACTCTTTAAGGCAACACATAAAGGATAGAGCAAGAATACATGGTATTATTACCAATGGAGGTGAGGCTGAAAACGTAGTTCCAGCCTTAAGCTCTGGCAAGTTTCTGGTTCGTGCCGAGGATGGCCAATACCTTGACAAGCTCTGCATACGAGTCATAAACTGTTTCAAAGCGGCGGCATCGGCTAGCGGCGCACAACTTAGGTATAAGTGGGATGAGACTCAATACGATCCTATGAACAGTAATATGGCTTTAGCTGAACTATTTACAAGCAATTATGAGATTTTAGGGCGGTCCATGGATCTACCAGATCCAACTAAGGGTTTTGGTAGTACCGATATGGGTAACGTCAGTACCGTGGTACCCGCCATTCATCCATTGGTATCCATAGCTCCCAGCGATGTTATGGCACATTCTCCGGAATTTGCTGTAGCGGCGGCATCAGAAAAGGGCCATGAGGGAATGATGGATGCGGCCAAAGCTATGGCTATGACAGCGGTAGACCTTTTGCTTAATTTGGAGGCAATAGATCGTGTCAGACAGGAGTTTTCACAAGCTTAGCAACTAGCCTATTCGGCGTATTTTGGATGTAATCGGTTGCGCCGCATAGGCAAACGAGGTAAAATAGCTCCAACATGTTCATTTATTGCCCGTAGCCACCGTATATGATATAAGTCATATACGGCACTGAATGATAATATTACTGTGAACCTAATTGTATAATAGGGGTCCACATCTAACGTTATGGTATGGATACCAGAAAAGAGGGGGCAGCAAATATGATCGAAGATAAAGGAAAAGAGCAGAATCAGAACGGAGACCAAGGTCTTGATATAGAATCTATTACTCAGATGCTCATGACGATGGCTCCTTCCATGGGGCCTGAGTTTACTGGATTGGTTTCTGCCTTTATGGGGATGGCTAAGACCGAGCAGCATCAGTTGAGCGCTGATTGGGTTAAATGTTGGGTTTCAAACCCGGATTCAGGGGGAGCATACCTGAAAAGATTGATGGCCCTTCATCCCAATGTGCTCAAGAAGTTTGTGGTGCAGATGATGGCCAACGTTTTTTTCAGGGATCACGATACCATTAAAAACTACGCGGATGGCGGTGTACAACCTCCCGGGCTGGTACTGATATCCCCTAGTATGCGCTGTAACTACAGGTGTGTGGGGTGCTATGCATCCAAATATTCTAGGGATGAAGATATGTCTTTCGAGACTTTGGATGGCATAATAACCGAGGCTAAGGAATTGGGCAGCAGGTTTTTTATAATACTAGGTGGGGAGCCCCTGGTATATCGTCCGTTATTCGAAATATTCGAAAAGCATAACGACGTTGCTTTTCAGTTTTATACAAATGGGGCACTGATCGATAAAGAGGTCGCCCGCAGGTTGGTGGAACTGGGCAATGTGGCCCCGCAGATAAGCGTGGAGGGATTTGAAAAAGAGACCGACGGCAGAAGAGGTAAAGGCGCTTTTGATCGTGCCATGAGGGCTATGGACAATCTTAGAGAGGCAGGATGTGTCTTTGCCTTCAGTACCACCGTTAGCTCGCGTAATGTTGATGCGGTCACCAGCGATGAATTTATGGACTTGATGATAGAAAAAGGCGCTATATATGGTTGGTACTTCTTGTACATGCCGGTTGACGGTGATTCGGATATGACACTTATGCCTACGCCGGAGCAGCGGGATAAACTGCGTAAAGCAACGAATCGCCTCAGAAAAGAAAAACCGATACTCGTGGTGGATTTCTGGAACGATGCTCCGCTTACTGGCGGTTGCATCAATGGCGGGAGGAACTACTTGCATATCAACCATAAAGGCGATGTTGAGCCATGTATATTCTGCCACTTCGCAACGCATAATCTCAACGAATGCTCGCTGGCAGACGCGATATCGGGATCCTTCTTTGCTCATCTTAGGGCAGAACAGCCGTACAGTTACAATACTCTGCGCCCTTGCCCGCTGATAGACCATCCTCAGGTAATGAGAGACGCTATTGCCAAAACAGGAGCTTACCCCACTCACATCGGCGCGGAGAAGGTGTATACCGACCCGCAGATTATGGGTGAAATAGACAAGTACGCGGCGGGAGTAAAAAAATATTTCGACCCCGTCTGGGAGAAGGAGTATGCGCCCTGGGCTGGTAAGTGGGAAGCGTTGCTAAATATTCCTGTTAAGCAGGTTGAGGCTAGGAAAGCTGAGTACGAGGCTGAGGATTAGAGTTCAAGTCCTATCGCTGTATGATATAATTGGATATTATTGGTAAGGCCAATAGGTTAAAAAGCGTATGAGAATAGCTCTAGATGCAATGGGCGGTGATATAGGCCCTTCGGAGGTAGTCAAGGGCGGTGTTGATGCCGTTCAGGAGATGGGGCTTGATGTTGTTCTCATCGGCAAGCGTAAATTGGTGCAGCCCGAGATGAGAAAAACTAACCCCAGAAGCTTGGTATTACCCACGGTGGATGCTGAGGAAGTGGTGGGAATGCGTGAACCAGCTGCCTTCGCCGCCCGCTACAAAAAGCAGTCATCGATTGTCGTTGGTATGAATATGCTCAAGATGGGCCAGGTTTCGGCCTTCGTCTCGGCAGGCAATACTGGTGCTATTACCGCGGCTGCAATTCTGATTTTAGGACGGGAAAAAGGGATTGACCGTCCAGCACTATGTGCCGTTTTCCCCTTTGCTAAAGGCCCGCTAATGTTTCTTGATATAGGTGCCAATGCTAACTGCAAGCCTAATTCTCTGTTGCAATTTGCCCAGATGGGGCATATTTATATGCAGAGGGTTATTGGGACAAGAAATCCGCGCGTTGGCTTGCTTAGTATCGGTGAGGAAGAGAATAAGGGTAATCAGTTAGTGCAGGAAGCCCATAAGCTGCTGAAGAAGTCTGATGTAAATTTTATTGGTAACGTAGAAAGTAAAGACCTGACCAACGGTGCAGCTGATATCTTGGTGACGGATGGTTTTACCGGCAACCTTATTCTTAAAATGGGTGAGGGAATGGGTGAAATGTTTCTCAGATCGCTCAGACAATCGGCCCAACGCAGCTGGATCACCCGCTTTGCTTATCGATTTCTTAAACCATCTATAAGAGATGTCATAGAGCAATTGGATTATTCGGAGTATGGCGGTGCCTTCCTTCTTGGAGTTAAAGGCAACGTGGTCATTGCACACGGCCGAAGCGATTCTAAGGCGATTAAAAACGCTGTGCAGGTTGCCAAGCAAATGGTAGATAAGGGTGTGCTTAAGGCGGTCAGTAACAGCAGCCAAGCAAAGGGCCGGGGCAGTTTCCATTTTGGTATACGTCCGTTAGAGGATCCTACCGAAGGTGAGGCGAGCAGCCAAGGAGAATTAAGTGAGTCAGCCGATATCAGTAACTGAGCAGACCTTTGGTGATGTCGTGTTAGCTAATAAAAACTTGGTAATGGTTGATTTTTCGGCATCGTGGTGTGGTCCATGCAAGGCGGTTGACCCCTTGATTGATGAACTAGCCCGAGAATATAGTGGCAGAGTTACTTTTGCCAAGGTCAACGTTGAAGAAAGTAACAGCATAGCAACCAGGTATGGCGTTCAGGGTCTTCCCACCATACTTATCTTTAAAGAAGGCAAGCCGTTCAGTCAGATAAATGGTGCCAAGCCCAAGGCAGAGCTAAAGAAACGCCTCGATGCGGCTTTAACTTAGCTCGTATTTATTGAAACAGACGATTTATTTTAGCTAAGCCAATTTGGTTTCTTTTTTGCTTATCTCTAGTGCCACAATACCCATAAGGAGCAGTTCGTGGTAGAGCTTTATGATGTGATTATTATCGGTGGTGGGCCTGCTGGCCTTACCGCCGGACTTTATTCTGCCAGAGCGCGTCTCAAAACACTGCTGCTTGAAAAGGCCTTTGTGGGTGGACAGATAGTTAATGCAGAGCGTGTGGATAATTATCCGGGATTTCCCGAGGGGATAGCGGGCTTTGACCTCGTCATGTTCATGCAGCAGCAGGCTACAAAATATGACCTTGAGATAGCTAATACTGAGGTTACGGCTATAGAAAACAAAGGTAAGTATCATAAGTTAGTAAGCACCACGGATGGTAGTTATGAAGCGAAGGCATTGATAATTGCTGGAGGCGCAGAGCACAACCATCTTGCCGTACCTGGCGAGCAGGAGTTTATGGGCCGGGGAGTATCATATTGCGCCACCTGTGATGGCGCCTTTTACAGAGATCAGGCTGTTGCTATCGTTGGCGGCGGAGATTCGGCTGTGGTAGAAGCTGTGTCGCTTACCAAGTTTGCCTCAAAGGTTTACGTTATACACCGGCGCGACCAGCTCCGTGCCAGCAAGCTTGTTCAGGAGCAGGCCTTTGCCAATGAAAAGATAGAGTTTATTTGGAACACCGTTGTAGAAGCCATTGAGGGCGATGCCAAAGTTCAGAAACTAATAATCAAAAACGTGAAAACAAAGGTGCAATCGGCCTTAGAAGTAGCAGCTATTTTTGTTTCCATTGGCTTGCATCCGAATACCGAGTATCTCAAGGATATCGTATCACTGGATGATGAAGGATACATCGTTACCAACGAAAAGCTGGAAACAGATGCCCCCGGAATACTTGCCGCAGGGGATATCCGGCAAAGTTCAGTCAGGCAGGTAGTAGTTGCTGCAGGTGATGGAGCGACAGCGGCAATATATACGGAAAAGTACGTTGCTGGTTTGTAAAACAAGGGGGCGGATGGGTCCCGGTGGGCCCCGCAGTCTTCAAAACTGTTGCGAGGTAGCTAGCGCTTTCTTGGGTGGGTTCGACTCCCTCGCGCTCCCGCCACTATTCAAAGAACTTCTCTTTGAGTTTGTTTAGTCTTGACAGTGCGTTGAGGGGTCTAGTAGAATCAAGTAGCGATTATGTTAATTTTGGAGGAATGCGATTTACGCCATAGTTGAAACTGGAGGGAAGCAATATAAGGTCGCTGCTGGCCAGACCGTCGATGTTGAGTTACTTCCGCAGGACGTGGGCACCAGCGTTGAATTGGATAAAGTATTGATGGTTGCTGTTGGTGATAAAGTGGTTACGGGGCAGCCAACTGTAAAGGGCGCAAAAGTTAAGGCAACCGTTGTGGAACAGGGCAAGGGCAAGAAAGTAATTGTATTTAAGTACAAACCCAAGACGCGGTACAGTAAAAAAACCGGTCATAGGCAGCAATATACCAGATTGTCAATCGATAAAATCATCCAAGGTAAATAGGAGTTTGTAGAATGGCACACAAAAAGGGTGGGGGAAGCTCGCGGCTTGGTAGAGATAGCAACGCCAAGCGTTTGGGAGTGAAAAGATACGATGGTCAGATTGTCAAGGCTGGTACTATCATAGTACGACAACGCGGGACTCGTATTAAGCAAGGCAATAATGTGGGCCTGGGTAAGGACCACACCCTTTTTGCGCTTATCGATGGCAAAGTCAAGTTTGAGCCAGCGAGTAAAACTAGGAGGAAGGTCAGTATTTATAACGCCTAGTTACTATCGTTATAATCAGCCTGATAGAGCACAAGCTTGCCGGTAAACAGTATTACTGTACATTCAAGCGTGCCCAGATATAAGGAAATGTGATGAAGGATAAAATACATCCCAAATACGGCGAAGCAAAGGTAGTTTGTGCTTGTGGCAATACTTTCGTTACCGGCTCAACCAAAGAACTGCTAAAAGTTGAATTCTGTAATAACTGCCATCCCTTTTTCACGGGAGAACAGAAAATTGTTGATACAGCCGGCAGGGTGGAGCGATTTAGGAAAAGGTATAACCTCAAATAGTAAGGTTGTTAACTTTCGATATCTTTGAGTTCCAAATTTCTATAAAAACAGCTTCTATTCCCCGTGTGGCATGCAGGGCCCGCGGGGTCTGCTTTTACTAAGAGCACATCCTCGTCGCAATCCTTGCTTATTTCGCGTACAGTCAGGTAGTTGCCTGATGTGCCACCCTTGTTCCAAAGCTCCTGCCTACTGCGGCTCCAGAACCACACCGTGCCTTTTTCCAGTGTCAGGCGGATCGATTCGGCATTCATGAATGCGAACATAAGTATTTCGTTGTTACTTGCGTCCTGTATTATTGCGGGTATCAACCCTTTTTCGTCGTATTTCAGCATTTTTCTCCTCACTAACGTTTGTGTACCTATAAAGATGATAAAGCCTCATTGGCTTATGCCGCACGAAGTCTTTTTATGGCAACTTTGAGATCCAGCGTACCTGTGTATAATGCTTGACCAATGATAGCACTCTCGACACCGAGTTGATTTAGACGGAGTAGATGTCCAATCGAGGCTACACCGCCTGAGGCGATTATCGGGCTGTTGATGATTGCTTGCAACTCAGCCGTCGATTCAAAGTTCGGCTCGGTAAGTGTGGCGTCCCGTGAGATGTCAGTATATATAAATCGCCTGGCTCCAAGCATTTCCATCTGCCGGGCAAGATCGATAGCTGTTACAGATGTTTTTTCTTCCCAGCCGCGCGTTCTTACATATCCATCCCTTGCGTCGATTCCCACAACGATCCCCTCGCCGTATTTGGCGCAGGCATTTTGCACAAGGCTAGGATTTTCGACAGCCACCGTACCCAGTATTACACGATTGATTCCAAGATTGAGTAACTGTTCAATAGTATCGAGGTCACGTATGCCGCCGCCCAGTTCAATAGGTATGTTCAATGCTTGAACAATACTATTGATCACGATGCTATTCATAAGCTGGCCAGCCCTTGCTCCGTCTAGGTCTACAACGTGAAGTCTGCTTGCGCCTAGTGACTGCCAGTGCTTTGCCATGGCAACGGGATCATCAGAATAAACGGTTTCACGGTCGTAATCACCCTGGTACAGGCGCACGCATTTGCCGTCTCTTAAATCTATTGCAGGTATTATCTCTAACATTTGGGTGCATTCTATCACACTTAGGATTGGACTAGCTAGCCCTTCTTTTTTGAGGTATTGGGTTGTGCTATACTTAGCTGCAATTGTACTATGAAAGACTTAATTTCTATACAAAAACGTGTTGAGCGGTTGCGGGAACAGCTACGTCATCACAACAATCGATATTACGTGATGGATAGTCCAGAGATAAGTGATGGTGAGTATGATCTGCTGATGAGAGAGCTACAGCAACTAGAAGCTGCCTACCCCTCCCTGGCGGCTCCTGATTCTCCCACACAGCGTGCCGGTGCGGCGCCGCTCGAAGCATTCGGCACGATTGAGCATGAAGTTCCTATGCTTAGCCTTGGCAACATCTTTGATCACGATGAGCTGCAGGCCTGGCATAAACGCATATCCGGTATGTTAGATCACGATGACTTTGAGTGTGTATGTGAGCACAAGATAGATGGGTTGGCGGTGTCGCTGTTATATGAGAACAGGCGCTTTATTAGAGGTATGACGCGTGGCAACGGTCTGCGCGGTGAGGATATAACCCACAACCTTAGAACTATCAAAAGTATTCCGCTGGTATTGCCAAAGGGCGCTCCAGATAAGCTGGAAGTCAGGGGGGAGGTTTATATATCCAGGGCTGGTTTTAAAAGGTTGAACGAGGGTCGGGCAAACGAGGAGAAATCGGTTTTTGCCAATCCCAGGAATGCAGCGGCAGGTTCGCTTCGCCAGCTCGATTCCCGCGTGACCGCAAAACGGCCCCTTGATATTTGCGTATACTTGGGACGTGGGAATTTGCCTGCGACCCACCTGGAAACGCTACGATATTTAAAATCGTGGGGCTTCAAAATTAGCCCTCATAGCTCGCTGGTATCAAATATCGGCGAAGTGCAGGCTTACTATAATCGCTGGCTGGAACAAAGAGAGCATATTGAATACGAAGCTGATGGTATTGTGATCAAGGTCAACTCAATAGATACACAAAATGCTTTGGGAAGCGTTGGGCGTGAGCCGCGCTGGGCTATTGCTTACAAGTTTCCCCCAACGCAGGTAACCTCAAAGTTGCTTGATATAGACATCCAGGTAGGCCGTACTGGCAGCCTTAATCCTATTGCAGTGCTGGAGCCGGTATCCGTTGGTGGCGTGGTGATACAATCAGCCGCACTGCATAACGAGGATGACATTCGCCGCAAGGATATCAGGATAGGAGACACTGTTATCGTGCAGCGTGCCGGTGACGTTATTCCGCAAGTTGTTACCCCAGTTGCGAGCAAACGCACCGGCAATGAAAAAGTATTCAAAATGCCAACCCGCTGCCCAGAGTGTCGCTCCGAGGTGATACGGCCGGAGGGCGAGGCCATGGCTCGTTGCACCAGCGCAGCCTGCCCGGCTCAGCTTTATGAGCGTATGAAGCACTTTGTTTCAAGGGGTGCCATGGACATACGTGGTGTGGGGCAGTCTATTATCGCGGCATTACTCGAGCAAGAACTGGTTAAAAATGTATCAGACCTGTATTATCTAAAAGAGGAGCAGATTGCCCGGCTCGAGCGCATGGCCGAAAAAAGCGCTGCCAATGCAATTGATTCTATAGAAAAAAGCAGGCAGCGGCCTTTTGCCAGATTATTGTTTGGCTTGGGCATCCGTTATGTTGGGGATGAATCCGCCGAAATTCTTGCTAAGCGTTTCGGCAGTATGGAAAGATTGTCTCATGCCTCTGAGGAAGACCTTTTGCAAATCGATTCCATTGGTCCAAAGATAGCCCAAAGCGTTGTCGCTTTTTTCCGGCAGCCCGACAACATTAAAATTATTGAAAAGCTTCGGCAGGCCGGTGCCAGCATGGAGTTGGGTGTTGTAAAGCAGGAAAATCTACCGTTGGCGGGCCAGGAGTACGTCATTACCGGTAAGCTGGTGTTCTCCTCGCGCAAAGACGTGGAGGCGGTGCTCAGAGAGCTTGGTGCATCAACCGGCAGTTCAGTGACCAAGAAGACGAATTTTCTGGTGATGGGCGTTGATCCCGGCTCCAAACTGGCTAAGGCGCAGCAACTTGGGGTTGAAATTTTAAATGAAGACGATTTATTGCGAATAGTTGAAAAATACAAGTAATATATACCGTGGTTTTAATAAATGGAATATCAGATTCGGAATAATATGGAGAAGTGTAACTGCACCTATGAGGCGCTCGCAAGAAAGGGCGGAGGTTGAAAGAATGTATAACCCCTCGCTTTCCAAGTTTTTCCAGGTATTCTCCTAATGAATCGGTTTTTGTGAGTAAAAAGATTTATGAAAGTTATCGTAGGTTTGGGCAATCCGGGCCGTGGCCATGGCAATAACAGGCACAATGTTGGCTTTAAATGCGTGGACAGACTAGCGCAGTTGGCTGATATAAGGCTGTCTCAACGTCGTGCCAAATCCCGCATGGGTATAGGTAAAATTATTGGTCAGGATGTAATACTGGCCAAGCCCAAAACCTATATGAATCTGAGCGGCCAGGCTGTTCAAGCGCTGTTTGCTAAATTCAGGCTATCGCTGTCCGATTTAATAGTTATTTATGATGATCTTGACCTGGCGCTGGGTAGTGTACGCATCCGTGAACGCGGTAGCGCTGGTGGGCATAACGGTATGAAGTCGATAATAAATCTTATAGGTAGCCAGGAATTTGCCAGAATCAGGGTTGGAATAGCACCTGTCACCAATGATGAATCGGGCAATACAGTGATGGTGCAGCAAAAAACTAAAACCCCTGACTATGTGTTGAGCGATTTTAACGCCAAAGAAAAGGCGGTTATCAAAGAGACATGCAACAGGGTTGCCGATGTCGTTAAATGTATATTTGCCGAGGGCATAACGGTGGCAATGAATAATTATAACAATAAGTAGTTTGTTTACATAATATTTGAGCGATATAATAATTTAAGTAGGGCTAGTTGCATGCGGCTAGCCCTTGAGGTATTTGCGTTGGGCCTATCTATATTACTAAAACTTGCTCAAGATGTTCCTGAGTTGATGCGGTTTGTTGACAGGGTAGGGGAAGGTAGCAGCAGGGCGGTCGTTGCCGATGCCGCCAGGCCATTTGTATTGGCCGCCTTGTATCGAAATCTGCGTAAGCCAATGCTGATAGTTGCAGCGCGGGCGGATAAGGCCAGGCAGCTAAGCGAGGAGTTATCTGTTTGGTTGGATCAGGATGCCTCGTTGCATCTTTTTCCTGAGCTTGACGCGCTGCCGTGCGAGCGTCTGTCATCGACTCCCTACACCATCTCTCAGCGCCTGACAGTTCTTTCAAACCTGGCTCTGGCCCATAAGAGCACCGGTTATGCCCCCTTGATCATCACTTCGGTGCAAGCGGTTATGCCCAAGATCATGACTTTCAGGCAGTATGAATCTAATTGTGATGTGGTTAAGAGGGGTGCGAAGTTTGATTTGGAAAACACTTTGCGGCGCTGGATAACGCTTGGATATGAGGCGGCAAACGTGGTTGATATTCCGGGGACATTCAGTCGCCGCGGAGGCATTATAGATATCTATCCACCTGCAAGCAAACTACCCGCCAGGATTGAGCTTTTCGGTGACGAAGTGGAGAGCATACGGCTGTACGACCCCGAAACGCAGCGCTCGTCGCATATGGTCATATCGCTTAGCATCATTCCGGCCAGCGACATTTTAGCTGGCCTCAACCATCAATTCGAAGGTTTGGATATATCGATGTTGAGTTCTGACGATGCTGAGGTGTACCGCGGAGTATTGGGGCAGGGCTCGCTTACAGATTATCTGCCTCAACAATCGTTAGTCGTGTTCGATAACCCGGATGCTTTGGAAGCGGAATACGCCCAGCTTGAATCTCAAGCTTTGGAGTTGAGAGACGGCCAGGTTGAGCGCGGAGAATTCCCGCAAAACCTACCGGTTCCATATTCCGATTGGGCCGATTTTTTAAAGATACTGGATTCTCAAAGCGTGCTTGAAATAGTGGGCTGGGGCGCAGAACACGAGGTCACTCTACCGTTTAAAGATGCTCCCACCTATGGTAGCAGACTACAGGTATTATTGGATGAATTGAAACGAGGTCCTGCTCTTAGCAAGCAGGTTATATTGGTCTCGCAACAGGATGAGCGTTTAGGGGAGTTACTTAGGGACGAAAATATTGCATTTGTATTGCCGATAGATGACCAGCCCCCATCGGGTAGCTTGGTACTAACTCACGGCTCGCTTAAGATCGGATGGAGCTTGGCCGATAGCATTATACTGCTCACTGACAACGAAATATTTGGGGTAGTAAAGAAACAGCGTAGCCAGGGCAAGCGCTTATCAATTAGAAGATATGCCGATTTCCTATCCGCTATAACGGTTGGAGATTATATTGTCCACGCGGACCATGGTATCGGCAGATTCGGCGGTATGACCACTATGTCTACTCATGGCAACGAAAGCGAGTTTCTGGTACTGCAGTATGCCGAAGGGGATAAGCTGTATGTTCCCACTGACCAAGTTCAAAATATCAGCCGCTATGTTGGCTCCGGCGGCGCCCCGTCTCTTACCCGTCTGGGAACACAGCAGTGGATAAAAGTGAAACAAAGGGTTCAGAAGCGTGCTGGTGAGCTTGCATGGGAGTTGATGGAGCTTTACTCAGAGCGTGAGGTGGTATCCGGTTACTCCTTCTCCTCTGATAACGTGTGGCAGCAGGAACTGGAGACCTCATTTCCGTATCTTGAGACCAGTGATCAGCTTGAGGCTATAAACGCGGTTAAGGCAGATATGGAAAGAGTAAAACCGATGGACAGACTTGTCTGTGGCGATGTGGGTTACGGCAAAACGGAGGTGGCAATACGCGCCGCGTTTAAGGCTGTGATGGATGGTATGCAGGTGGCGGTGCTGGTTCCTACCACAATTCTGGCGCAGCAGCACTTTTCCACGTTCACAGAGCGCCTTGGCGCCTTCCCGGTAACCATAGAGGCTTTGAGCCGGTTCAGGTCCGATAAAGAGCAGCATGATATCATACACGGGCTTGAAAAGGGGGCGGTCGATATATGCATCGGCACCCATCGCCTGCTGCAAAAAGATGTCGCTTTTAAGAATCTAGGGCTGGTGGTCATCGATGAGGAGCAGCGTTTTGGAGTAGAGCACAAGGAACGTCTTAAGAAGATGCGCAGTAAGGTTGATATTTTGACAATGACGGCAACACCGATTCCTCGTACGCTGCATATGGCACTTATGGGTGTGCGGGATATGAGCGTTATGGAAACTCCGCCGGAGGAGCGTTTACCCATTAAAACCTATGTTGTCGAGTATGATGAAGAATTGATACGAGAGGCGATACTGCGTGAGTTAGACCGCGGTGGACAGGTCTTCTTCGTCCATAACCGGGTGCAAACCATAGCCCATATCGCTGCCAAACTCATAGAGCTTGTTCCTGAGGCCAAAGTGGCCGTGGGTCATGGCCAGATGCCCGAAAGAAAGCTGGAACAGGTCATGCTCGATTTCGCATCGGGCACAAGCGATATACTGGTCTGCTCAACCATTATTGAGTCCGGGCTGGATATGCCCAACGTAAACACGCTTATTATCAACCAGGCGGATAAGCTGGGCCTGTATCAACTGTACCAATTGCGTGGCCGTGTTGGACGTGGTACCAACCGCGCCTACGCCTATTTTTTATACAGACAGGGAAAGGAACTTACCGATACCGCGCAGGCGCGCCTTAAGACTATTTTTCAGGCAACCGAGTTAGGCGCCGGCTTTCAGATAGCTATGAAAGATTTGGAGATTCGCGGTGCCGGTAACCTACTTGGGGCTGAGCAGAGTGGTCATATAGCTGCCGTCGGCTTTGATATGTACTCGCGCATGCTGGCCGAGGCGGTGCGCAGGCTGAAACAAGAAAAGGGGTTAGCTGAAGATGAAAAGCCATCTGACTATGTGTATCCGGCTATCGATTTGCCCATAGCTGCGCATATTCCTCAATACTACGTCGACGATCTTGATGTACGCCTGGTTCTATATCAGCGTTTATCCAAAATCACATTGCTTGATGAAATAGAAGAAATAACTAAGGAGTTCAAAGACAGATTTGGCGCTTTGCCCGATACCGTGGAAAACCTGATTTACGCCGTTAAGGTGAAAATACTAGGTGCTTTTGCCGGCGTTGAAAGCATATCAACTGACAGCAGCCGGATCATCGTGAAAATGAATGAAGGTGCCAAGCTGAATAAAGATATATTTACAATGCCTGGTGTCAAAGTGGGAACTAGGTTTCTATGGCTGGATGTGGGTTATTTGAGAGCAAGATGGCAGTCGGTACTACTCCAAACGCTAGAAAAAACGGCGGCAACAAATCAGTAGCTGCCGTCAGCTTATATCATAACTTGGAACAAACATGTTTTCCCAATTGCCAAAACTGTCGGCTTGCGGTATTTATAGGTGGTTTACTATTTCAGATAGACTGTTGATTCTGGGGCAGTCGTCAAATTCTTGCAGAATATGATTGCGGTCCAAAAGCACTGCCTTTATGCCAACGCCTCGAGCTCCTACAACATCTATATCGTATTGATCGCCAACGTGAATCGCCTCCGATGCGCTAACGCCAGCTTTTCTGAGGGCTGCCCAGAATATATGCGGGGCCGGTTTGCCCATGCCCTCTTCCGGGGAGGTAATTAGGTAGTCAAGTTGCTCATAAAGCCCCAGCTCTTCTAACGGCGCTTGATTTTGCTCAGCGTTGGTAATAAGCCCCAGGGTCATCCCTCGTTCTCTTAGTATATCGAATGTCGGTAGCACATCTTCATAAAGAACATATTTCCTATCGGCTTGGTGTAACTTTTTTGCTATGGCAAGCGCGGTCTCCTCTGCGGCATCAAAGCCGGCCTCTTTCATCACTATACTTTCATATTCCTCATGTAAGGCCGTCTGTTCATGCTGTGGCCTCTTGAATATCGGGGATAGGGCGTTTTCTTGGTAGAAAAATAAATCTGCCAGAAACAATGCCTGGCATATCGTTTTGTGATCCGTTTTGAAGCCGTATTCTTCGAGGGCATCAAGCTGCTGCTGCTCCCGTGGTGGATCATAGCGGATCAATGTATAATATAGGTCGAAAAAGATGGTTTTAATCATATCGCTTATCTTAAATTATCTAAATGGATTCTACCACAGCCTACATTTGAGAACAAACGATTTTTGTATTGACAAGAAGGCTAACCTGCCCTAGAATGCATCGAAGATTCTGGTTGCAAGAGAAGCACTCAAGAAGGCTGCTATTTATCTGATGAAAATAAGATATACTATTACCGAAAAGGATAACGTTGAACTGGACCAATTTCTATGGGAAGTTCTCTGGGAGCCGTTTGGGTTTGATCGAGACGTTCGTAAGCTGTTCAACCTTGATAGCCCACATATAGACTTGATGGCTTTCGATGATGGGATTTTGATTGGCGGGCTTGTAGCATACTTCATTTCTGATACAGAGGTTGAGATTCGTCACATAGCGGTAAGAGATAACATGCGGGGCAATGCCGTGGGCAGAAGTCTTGTTGAGCGTTTAATCTCTTTACTTTCGAGCAAATCGGCAAACAAAATCACCGTAAATGCTAGAAGCACCTCGGAAGGCTTTTATGCCAAGCTGGGATTTGTGCTGGTTGGAGAGAGATTTGAACACCATTTATTTACTAAGTATGGAATAAGTATTCAACCTATGTATCTTAAGCTTTAATACCTTTGAAGGGATAGTGCGAAAGGTATGAACGAATCAGCGCCGGAGGATAAAGGAAAAGAAGTCGAAGCATTTATCGATGCCCTCAAGGATGAAAATGAAGAGGTGCGAGGGTGGGCCGCCCATGCTCTCGGCGACCTGAATGATGCCAGGGCGGTGGACCCGCTTATCGATGCCCTCAAGGATAAAAATAAAGAGGTGCGAAAGTTTGCCGCCGGTTCTCTCGATAAAATAGGTGATAAATGAGCCATATTGCCACTACGCGAAGTTCTTAATTCGGATAAAGGTAAAT
>Ga0187833_10000709_pt1 | contig 38554 bp, 27 predicted proteins | sample ETNtaG_37_FD_167968 | JGI IMG/M metagenome (GOLD analysis project Ga0187833, IMG submission 167968) | Marine microbial and viral communities from oxygen minimum zone, Eastern Pacific Ocean - ETNP2014_SV_400_PacBio MetaG (Illumina Assembly) | ecosystem: Environmental > Aquatic > Marine > Hypoxic...
TCTGGAGGGTGGTCGAATTCTATTAGAAATGTTTTCGACCACCTTTTTTGTTTATAGATTTAGAGCTATGTTATTTTCTAATCATCTAAAGGAATCTGATTTAGTTTAAAAAGTTGGCATAGCCAGGTTAAAAAGAAGGAGAACTGAATGAAAAATATAGAAAATTTTACAAGAAGAAAATTTCTTAACTATACAATGGTAGGGGGTGTCGCAATACCTCTTTTTTCTATAATTCCTAATTCAAATGAAGCATATGGCGGAGTTTTTCAAACCGCAAAAGATCTAGAAAATTTGACAGAACTAGAAAAAATGCATTTGCCTAAAATTTCGTTACCACCTGTTGTAGAAGATGGAAGTCAAGCATCAATAGTCTGCAGCGTTGACCACCCAATGGATGAAGATCATTACATTAAAAGTATACAAATTATGAATTTTGCTGATCCAATCGTAATAAAGGGCAAATTTTACTTAACGCCACATAACGGAGAAGCTTATATAAGTACACAAATTCGATTATCAGGAGGAGAAGGTACTGTCTGGGTAGTATCTGAGTGTAATAAGCACGGGAAATGGGCTTCAAGTAAAAATGTGAGTGTTGCAGCTGGGGGTTGTTGAAGTGCTTAGCAGCATTAATAAATTAAGATTTCTATTTTTCAGGGCTTTTATTTTATCTGTTTTCCTTTTTAATATCTCTACATACGAAAAAAATGTATTTGCTACAGATACTGAAAGTATAAGGATAATTACAACTAACGATATACATTCATATCTCAAACCTTTGTATTATAGGTATCTAGATGATATTAAACCTTGGGGTAAAGTCTCACGAGAAGGCGATTATGTCAATAAGGCTAAGATAGAAGGCAGAATTGGTGGAATGGCATATGTAGCCTCCACGATAAAAAAACTTAGAGCTGAAAAACCTGGGAATAATCTGCTACTTGATGCTGGTGATACCTGGCATGGAGGAGGAATAACTTTTTTTGATAAAGGGATTTCTATGGTAAAGATTATGAACACGATTGGCTATGATGCTATGGTCCCCGGGAATTGGGAGTTCTTTTACAAAAATGATCATTTCCTTGATCTGATCGAATTGGCAAATTTCCCTGTAATTGCTTATAATTTAACCGATAAAGATTGGGAAGATCCTGTTCTGGATCAGTATATAATCCGCAAGATTGGGAAATTAAAAATTGCTATTATTGGTTACACTTACCCGTGGACAGCGCTCACGTCGGCAATCACTGGTGCTGCTAAGATGTACAATTTTGGGATCAAGGAGGACGCTGCCAGGGAATTATTATCCGAAATCAGAAAAAAGGAAGATCCAGACTTGGTCATTCTAATATCTCATGGCGGGTTCGGTCTAGATCAAAAGTTTGCTAAAAGAGTTAATGGGATAGATGTTCTTCTAAGTGGACATACCCATGATGAAGTACAGGATCCGGTGGTATGGAATAATACAATTGTTTTTCAGGGAGGTGCTCATGGGAAATATGTTGTAAGTTTGGACTTGGATATAAAAAATAAAAAAGTTGTTGATTTTGAGTACCGCCTAAATAAGGTTATGCAGAAAAGGATTAAAGCTGATCCTAAAATTTCTAAATTAATAGAACAGGCATACCATCCCCATCAATCGGAACTTTCTAAAATTATAGGCAAATCTAAAGATTTGTTGCATCGACGTGATTTTTGGCAAAGTACTCTAGGGAACTTGATAACAGATGTTATGAGGGAAACTCATAAAACAGATGTTGCTTTCTTTCCCGCCTGGAGATTTGGGGCTTCTTTGCTACCAGGAGATATAACCAAGGAGGATATATATAATATGCTTCCGACACAAGGTCACGTGTTCACTTTCTCTATGAGAGGAAAGGAACTCAAGAATCTCCTTGAAAATATTTTAAGCTCTGTTGTAAACAAAGATGCTTATACCAGGGTAGGTGGTGATATGATTCGATTTTCCGGGATGAAACTTACATGCGATCTGGCGAAAAGAGCAGGTAATAGAATCATAAAAATGACTGTTGCTGGGAAAGAATTCTCTGAGGATACTGTTTACAAAATTTCCTCTGCTCACACAAGATTTCAGAATAATCCTTTGTTTGGTGCGACTCATGTAAAAGATACAGGGAAGAAGATTGTAGAAGAATTAATTAACTATATTGAGAGGAAAGCAAATATTACTTCATCGTTAGATAATAGAATTAAAGTATTAGCTTTTGAATAAAAAAATTAAATCTAAAAAATCTTATTTATAAAAAAAATGGGCAAAGAAATTAAACCTCCGCGCATAAGGATTTCTAGGCGGATAAAAAAAGATAAAGTAATCAAAGTAAAGGTTAAGTTTAACCATCCTTCATTCACGGGATTGGCAATGGCTGATGATGCATCAGAACCTGTGTTTAACAGGGTAAAGCCAGTAACATTTATAAGGAACATGCTGGTCTACTATGGTGATGAGCTTGTGAGCCGATTGCGGATATCATCAGGCATTTCAGATGATCCACTATTTACATTTAAATTAAAGGCAACTAAAGAAGCAGATATCAAAGTTGTTTTCATAGATAATTTTGGGAAAAAGTGGGAAGCTTCTAAAAAAGTAAAATTTAATGGGTGAGTTTCTTATTAAACAATTTGTTAACTAATAAAGGCTATTTGACATGAAATTAATTACACAAATATGTGTGAGTTCCTTTTTCTTCGTATTTTTATCTTCGTCTTCAATCATGGCTGAAACGTTAGAGGAAGACTTTAAAATCGAGGGGATAATTACTATAGCGAGTATTAAGGCATTACAGTCTGAGCTTCCAAAAAAATTAGATTTAAAAATAATAGATTTAAATTTAAAAAAAACAGATTCTGGATGGCCAGTGCTTCGTGTTCAATATAATTCAGATCTAATTACAAAAGATAAGATTGAAACCGCAATTGGAGAAATTGAAGATCCCGCTGGACACTTTTATAAGGTTCACAATGGACCTCTCATTACGAATGCCGAACTATCTGAAGAAGAGATTCAAGCTATGTCAGTTATGGGAGACGTAGTAGGCATTAGTGAAGTTAAGAATCCTACGGTTGATTTCGAAGCATCAGTAAATCGTGGCGAAGATATGTTCAAAAAAAATTGTGCCAAATGTCACGGATTAAACGGTAATGGATACGGAGTAGTTGCTAATGGGTTTACAACTTGGCCAAAACAGTTGTGGACATGGAATGGTGCAGATAGTGGGGCTGATGGATACTTATTCTGGATAATAGAAAATGGCAAATCAGATATGCCTCCATGGGGTTTGATCTTATCAGAAGATAAGCGTTGGGACTTAATAAATTATATAAAAACAATTAAAAAACCTGAGGGAATCTGATTACGCAATGCAAATATAAATTATAATCAGAGTAAGATCAGAATATGAAATAATGAACATTTCTGAAGACATTGTCACTAAAGTTTTTTCAGAGATAGATTTTGAAGAAATTCTTGATTATTTAATTCAGGAGATAAAGGCTAAGAACTACCTAATTACTCGAGTTAGTAATATAGATAATATTCATGATCGCCCTATTTTAAAATCATCAAGTAGTCTTAAATTCAAATATTACAAAATTGTCGAATTTTGTAATCTAGAAAGTTGCAGTCAGTTAATTTCATCAAATTTACTAGCTGGCGTTTTTATGCCGGTAAGATTTATTGTTTACCAACCTCTAGGAAAAAAACAAATTTTTATTTCTTTTTTAAGCCCTATCTCATTTGCTCGCCTTTTTAATTCTAAAGAAATGATGTCTATAGCCAAAAACATCGAAAATGACATGTATGATGTACTTGAAGAGATTGATTTTTAAACTTGGAAAGTCTTATTTGCTTTTTGCAGTTTTATTTTTAACATCTGTGTTAGTTTCTAAGTCTCCAGCCCACAACAATTCTGAGCCACAGAAAAAAGAATTCTCAGGTGGTGATTTTACTTTAAAATCGGCTGCAGGTCCCTTGTCACTCCAGGATCTCCGAGGTTCGGTTGTGTTAATTTTTTTCGGTTACACAGCCTGTCCAACAGTATGTCCTATTTCGTTAGCAACTATCGCAAATGTCTACACGAGGATGTCTCCAACTGAGTTGCAGGGGACACGGGCACTTTTCATCAGCCTTGATCCTGAGAGAGATAATCTAGAGTTGCTCGAGCGATATACAAAATATTTTCATCCTAACATCATAGGACTTACAGATGAAATATCTGCCCTTAAGAATGTGGCAGAAAAATATGGAGTCAAATTCAAAAAAACACTTGTTCCGGATTCCACTTTAGGTTACGTGATTTCTCACTCATCTGATATTATTTTAGTTGATCGCGACGGGGTATTACGTATGACAATCCCTCATGATACAGAAACTGATCATCTTCTAAAGCAGCTTAAATTACTATTGTGACTAACAATCCATTGGTTTTAAGAAGAGTGTCTTTTAGTCCCCTTAAATTTAGAATGATTGAACTCAAAAGGTTATTTTCATATCCTATAGTATTCTTTTTGTTGACGGCAACTTCCTTTGCTTTTGAGCACATAGAATCGAAGGTTAACTTTGTGGAATACGAACCCAAGGTTATCCAAAACAACCTTTACAAGAAAAAACCTTTTTTCTTGTTATTTTCCGCAGAATGGTGTCATTGGTGCCATATATTCAACGAGGAGACTCTTACTGAAGAGGAAGTTTATACTTACCTTAATGATAATTTTGTCAGTGTTTTCATTGACGCAGATATTAACGGAGTCGCCTATAAGCAATATAAAGCTCAAGGAGTTCCGTACACTGTTTTTTTAAATCCGGACTCCTCCCTTTATTTTAAATACTCAGGAACTCTTTACGCAGAACAATTCTTGGACGTAATTCAAGATGTTAATCAAAGTATAAAAAGAGGGATTATACTCAATCAAGAAGAAAAAGAGAACTTTGAATATGATGTCCCAATAAAATTTAGTAAAAAAACAATAGATAATTTTCGGGAAACATTCATAAAAGGTGTCCTCGACAGTTTTGATCCAAAAGAATATGGAATAGGTAAAAAGGAAAAATCCATTCTTCCAGAAACTTTCAATTACCTATTAAGAAACACAAAAGCCAAAGAAAGGTCAGATTCAATTTATTTCATTTCAGGAACACTTGAGAAGGCAATTGATAAAATCTATGATCCTATTGAAGGTGGTTTTTTCCGCTATGCAGAAACACGTGATTGGCAAATTCCACATTATGAAAAAATGGCCGATTTGAATGCGGCGACTGCCTTGCTGTTGTATAAGGTTAATCAGGAGAATCCTAACTCGAAATTGAAAAAAGCAGCCGATCAAACCATTGAATATTTAAGTAAAACTTTATATAATGCGGATATTGGTTCATTCCTCAGTTTTCAACAGGCAGACACTTCCTACTATTATTTAAAAAAACATAGACGTGAACATGTTGAAAAGCCTTTGGTGATTAAGAAAATATTTACTGATAATTTAGCAGTCACAGTTAACTATTTACTACAGATACTAGATTATACAGCAAATAAATCTCTTGAGGATAAAGTACGAAGATCACTTGATTTTCTAGCAGACATGATTCTCAAGCACGAGAGCCTATTCCACTATTACTCAATACCGAAAAAGGAATGGCGTGCTATGAGCGGTCTTTCGGATTATGCTTTCCTGACAAAACTTTTTCAGCAGGCGTCCGTAAAATACCCATCTGAACGATACCGACAGGCGGCTTCAAAAATTTTGCGGATTTCACGCAGAGAGTATTATGACGCGGAAAAGCAGATTTTTATTGATCGGCAGCTCGATACAAAAGATTATGAATACCTGATGGAAATAAACGCTGGATTTGCGTTGGGATTAATGGGAGAGAGTACAAATAATACCGGTAAATTAGAAAATAATGTTAAACCGTTGATCCGCTATTTTTCCGGATTGGAGGAACTCCTCGAAGAAAGGTTATGGGATGGTAATAACTGGGAGTTACTGGAGCACTATGCAACATTCCTGAATTCCGCAGACGGATATCTGTCCGCACAGACAATTCAGTAACCCCCGTTTAAGTCATGGAAGTAATCACAATTCAAAAAAGGTGTGATATGGGTATATGCTTTTGTCAAGCGTCTTCTAAACGCAAGATGCATTTGCTAAACTTAAGCAAATTATTGTTCTTATTAATAGGATTGCTCTTTTATGCTTCAGCTTGTATCACTTTGGGAAAAGACTTCCCGGTGTCTAACGTTCCTTCAATAAAGGTTGGACAGACCACCAAAAGTGAGGTCCGTAAATTGTTTGGCTCACCGTGGCTATCAGGTAATCAGGATGGTGAACTCGCCTGGACATACGGTAATTACGATTATTCTGTTATTGGAGACAGAAAAGCCAAGGATCTAGTGATTCAGTTTGATGAAAATGGTCTGGTCACTACCTACACTTTCAGCACGACTGAGCACGATGAATAATACGGGGAGAAAATCTGCTTCACAGAATACATGTTTGTTCCTCAGTAAACGGAAAAACGAAAAATAATCGCTTTCATTACATGAATAAAAAAAAGCCAGTTAACTCTTCCGCGCTCATTTTCATAATTCTGTGTTTTACCGCATTTACGGCAAGTGCTCAAAAAATATCTTTTGATGCAGAACCTCTTGCGGCGGGAGAGGCGTTTCAACTGGATCACATTGTTACTGGCCCTTCGGAAGCAGTTATACGCTGGCAGATTCCACAATTTTATTATCTGTACAAAGAAAAAATTTCTTTCAGCAGCAACGATTTAATCATAGAGGATGTTCAGTTTCCAACTGCTCAAATAAAGGACGATCCTTTTTTTGGAGCAATTGAGGTTTACCATGATGTGCTAGAAGCCACTCTTAAACTTACTCCTGTAAATAAAAACCAGAAAGAGGGGATCCTTAATATCACTTATCAGGGATGTTGGGAGGGAGGAATTTGCTATCCTCTGTTAAAAAAGTCGCTGACTCTCTCCGGATTATAAAGCAACGGGATTCTGCATAAGTGGGAGAATAGGGTTCCAAAAATTCTATTGCCAAAACCACCGGTGTTGCTTTTTAACTGAAATATGCTCTCGTTACGATTTCAGCAACACAGGCCGGCTTTTCTGATTTTTCAATTTCAACAGTAATTTTCTTGATCAGTTCCAGCGAACCTTTTACTTCCTGAACACTGATAATTTCAACACAGGCACGGATATTTTCTCCTGGAGAGACTGGAGAGGGGAAGCGCACTTTATTCAAACCATAATTTATCAACCTCTGGGCATCGGGGATTGGAGGTTTGCCTTCATTCACCATCCCTGCGAGAAAATGAACCAGCGAAAGTGTGAGGAATCCATGTGCAATGGTTTTTCGGTAAGGTGATTCTGCTTCTGCCCTTTTTTGATCAAGATGAATCCACTGAAAATCACCTGTAGCCATAGCAAAATCATTGATCCGCTCCTGTGTCATTTCCAACCATGGTCCAATTTCAGTTTCACTACCGATTTTTGCTTTCAATTCCGCAATTGCATCTGTTAATTTCATTTTTTACTTTCAAACATTTTGTTATATTAAGCTTCAGAAATTCCTAACACAATGTCTAAAATTTCATAAATCCTCAATTCTTCACGCCACAAATTTGCATCCGCGCTGATAATAAGTTGTCCATCTTTTTCTTCAATATTTTTAACGTGCAGTTCCAACTGCATGAACTTATTTTGCGGTACAATCTGTCCGCGGTATTTCCACATCACCTTAGTCATCACCGGTGTAAAACGCGGATTCCGAAATGAAGCACCAAGCCCTTTCTGCAGAGCAAAAGCCTGCAGAGCCTGTATGATCGCTTCAAGTCCAAGCGAACCAGGCATTACAGGATCTTTGTGAAAATGACAGGGGAAAAACCAATCCTGAGGATTCACTTCTTTTCTGGCATAGGCATAGCCTTTTCCATATTTTCCTCCTTCAGGAACAAGTCTGATTTCATCGGAAAAACTGAGTTGGCCAGCGCATAAATGAAAATACGGGTTTTCCGGATCTTCACCCAGTAATTGGTGGAACTCTGCGGAATTAAGTTCTAGCAGGATAGTTTTTTCAGCCGTATTTTCGTTGATCCACGGCAAAACTTTTTTACCGCTGTCCAATCCAACCTGAGTTGCGAGAGCATCATGAGTAAAATAACCGAACACGGTATCACCCTTATAGAATATTTTCCCGTCACAACTCAAAGAAAAATTGTGAGTTTGAATGATAGTGTTTCCGGACGCAACTGTACTGAGCAACTCCACCTCATTCACAATCTTTTTTCCACGCAGGTCCGGGCAACTCAGCAAAGTTCCGTTGCCATCAAGGTTTCGATAATGCAGGTCAATTTCCGGATAGGTCAGAATCGCTCCGGACTGAGTAGATATAAATCCGCAAGGCTGCAAAGCAATTTCCATTAGCACGGAATACGGCATGAGAGCAGGGTGAGAATTCTCCAGAAAAAACCATGCGTCTTCAGGTACATCATACTCGCTCACAATCGTCATTGGTTTTTCAAACTTCATCCGCTTCCCATGAAAATCATAGACACGAGAAATTAGTTGTAAATCCCCATTTGGGTTACGTTGCATCGGCCGGTTTCTGTAAACATCGAAATCCGAACCGAAACATTTCGCCACGTCTCCCAGAGCAAATTCCCAGATCATTTGTTCGTCTGCAAACAGTTCGCGTTTTACAGCGGCTGCCTGAATCGGACTTTGCGCTTTAAGAGCACCAGTTGATGAATATGCGGTGCGCTGATTTTTTGCCACACGCAGTGGACTTGCACCACCGGTGCTGTCGGTTTTTTCCGCGAGTTGGACACCTAAGTCGCGGAAATCTACTACAATTCTTTCACCTACCAAAATGTCAATATCTGCAATCGCATATGGAAAAGGTTTAAGGCCTATTTCTTTGACTTCAACGTGATAAGTTATTTTCGGGTCACCAGGAATCACTTGCCCTCTGCAGCGCACAATTTGCGGCAAATCATGAATCGGCTGAAATGTCGCGTCCTCTACCAGAGTTTGCAGACCAAGATGGAGCAGGAAAAACTGTAGTAACTGCACACAGCCTTCCGCCATCAGGGAACCGGCCATTACCGGATCATCCTTAAAATGACATGGGAAATACCAGTCATCTGGAGCCAAATCTTTTTCTGCGACTATATATCCAAGGCCATAGGCACCCCCCTGCGGCTCTATGGAGAGTACACGGTCAGACATCAAAAATTGGTCGGGTGCGTTTTTCAGCGAAGGATTTCTGCCGTGTTGATTATATTCTGGCCCAAAACAACCGGCAGGATTTCCATTGGAAATTTCGAGCAACTCCTGACGGGTGAAGGACGTTTTAGGACAATGGAGCAAAGCCGGAAATAATATCTTTTCTGCGTTCTTTTTTAATTCCTGTTCTTGCGCAGTATGAATAACTCCACGCCCGTGTGCTAAATCTTCATCGGAGAAAAATCCCGCGCATCCACCATCCATTCGCAGTACCATTTTACTGCCGACAAAACACTCATAATTGAAAAAGAACAACAGATTCTGATCGTGCTTTGCAAATGAATTTATCGAAATTTCGTAACGTAATGTCTGCCCTTCAAGTGGCATGTCATCAAGGTAGGTCAGTGTGCAGTCAAGCAGACGGTAAACTTGTTCCCCCTTGCACTGAAAATCAATGCCAAGATAACTGATCAGCATCAAATCGCACTGTCCGGATTCAACCGCTACTGCCCATGGAATTTGACCATCGGTGGTGTACCATGCGTTGTTTGGAATATCATATTCTGTGGTAATTGTTGAAGGTTTGAATTCACCAAGTTTACCTTCAATTTGGGTGACTCGGCTGACCAGTAAATATGGTTCCATCGGTAATCTCACACAGCGTCGGTAGGAATCAATTTCAGCATATTCGGCACCAAAAACATTGGCAATACTGCCGCCTGCAAGTTCCAGTAAATCGTGATAGTCAAAAATGCAAGGTTTTGTTTGTGGTACAGGTTGCTGTGTCTCAGGTTTCGTTTTTTGAGTAACTGTATGTTGAAAAGTATTCGAAATTGAAATTCCTTTTGTGTTCGTATTTGAACTAATCAATTCTGCCAGCTGACGCATTCCATGCTGTCGAACATTCAAAAATGCTGAGTGTGCCGAATTTCGGTGAGAACCGTATTCACCTGGGAATGGTGAAAAAGAGGAAACAGATACATTCCCCGTTAGGTAGTCCGGGGCTACCAAATTTGAATATGCACGGCCAGACGCACTCACACTTTGAAACTCTGAAACATTGAAACTTTGAATCTCAGTGCCTTGGTGCCTTACTGCCTTAGTGCTTTTAAAAAGTTTATCAACACTTTTTTCAAAAATTTGCTGAACTGGAGCGCCTCCAAGTTTAATAGCCTGCATAAGTTGTTTTTCCGCTTTGACAGGCTGGGACGGAAAAAGCGCTTCCAGCTTAACCGGAGTTCGGTGACTTATCAGACTGGACAAAGTCTGAAGAATCATTTCTCTGTTGTCAGTACCCTTACGGTTAACACTGATCGAAAGGTGAGGCCGTTTATCCAAAGTTTTACTGATCCACTTTGAGCAGGTTGTTCGAGGTCCCAAATCCACAAAAATACGGGCTTCATCTGCATAAACTTTTTCGATGAGACGACTATAATCCACGGTTTTTCCGTAAATGGTAGCAACATTGTGTGCCAATGTTTTGCTGTCGAGTTTTGTCACACCATAATCAATTGCGGAATAGAAATCAATTTCCGGTCGTTCCACTACACGGTCAGTGTGGACCCGCCGTATTTCTTCATATTCTGTTTTGACCGGCTCACAGTGCACCACATCTGTGACCGGAATTGGATGAACTGGGCGTCCCAGTTGCTGAATCACACGCTGACAAGCTGACGGTTCGCCTGCAATCACAACTTCTTCAGGTGTATTGATCAAAATCAGATAAACATGTGCTTCGTTTTCAACTTCCTGCTGTACAATTTGAGGAGAAAGCTGGAGAGAATAACATCCCCAAAGTGGTTTTTGTCTAAATTCATCAGGTCCCAAATCCCATGCTTCACGCACAGCATTCATCGGCCCAGCCAAGCGTTCCGAGAAAAGCTTTGAGGTATTCAGAATATCACTCATATTTGACATGCTTTCCCACACACCAAGTCCGTACAGCATTGATATTTCTCCCATGCTGTAACCAAATGCAATCTGCGGTTCCAACCCAAAACCTTCGCGCATCACGTGTGTATTCAGCACAGCGGAACTGACTCCGCTTTCAAACATGGCGATTGGACTGTGGATAAAATCTTCCTGCAGCGCATCCAGTTCCTTATTACTCAAACGTTCCATCGTACGTGGAAAAAGCCGGCGTTCCTGCAACAGTTCGCACAAATAATTGCTTCCGCGCCGCTTGTCTGCAGGACCGGTTTCATTGAGAAACTTTTGATCCAGTTCATGCAGACCCGGAAACATCTGAAACAAGGAACGACCGCAATCCACATATGCACTGAATCCTCCCGGATAAGTGAACGCTACCTTGCCTTCACGAGACAATGGAGATGCGGTAAAATAACTTCCTTTAGGAGAAGACCAGTCACCTTTGCCGGAAAAAGAATTTTCAATACCAGATTTTGCTGCTGCAATTTCTTTTAGTATTTCATCTCTTGTCGCTCCTATTAGCACAGCGGCAAATTCTGTATCATTATTTTTTGACGCCTCATAATATCTACGGGCCAATGCCGCCGGTTCTTTACCGGACTGCAAATCATTTTCTAAATCCGACAAAGTTTTCCGGACTGTGCTCATATCCTGCCCCATCAACGGAAACAAAGACAAATCTCCGGATTCCGCGACTTCTACTTTACGACGTAATTCTGCTGGAACTTCCGAAAGTATCAGATGCGAGCAAACGTTGTCCTGACCTAATCCGCTGATTGCTGCATGTCTTTTTAACCCTCCCGGTTGGATCAGCCACGGCCGCGACTCTACCGGGACATAAAATTCATTTCCGGAAAGTAATTCTGTTTTGGGTGCTGTCCATTGCGGAACCCCCGGAATAAAACGATGGTGCAGACAAAGTGCCGTTTTGATCAAACTTGCCATTCCTGACGCAGCAAATGTATGTCCCAAATTGGCCTTGATTCCGCCAATTGCACAGCTTGAGTTTTTTCCGGAATATAGGCTGCTTAATCCACTCATCTCGGCTTTGTCTTCGTGCTCGTTTCCACTTCCGAAAACTTCCAAAATGCCGATTTCGTCTGCTGTCAGCTTTGCGTTTTTTAAGGCTTTTTTCCCGGCATCTTCGATAGATTCCGCGGAAACTCCATTAGCAAATTCTAGCGAGTCAAGTGCCGCGTAAATCTGTTCATGGTCTTTTTTTGCATTCTCCATGCTTTTGAGAACTACTGTTCCGGCACCTTCACCAATCATCCAACCATTGACCTCACGGTCAAAACTTAGGGTAGCTTTTGCGGAATTGAGAGGTGATTTTCTGTTTCTCAGCAAGACCTGCTCCGGACTTCCTGCGAGATCCACAGCGGTGATTACCACTGCGTCAACGTTGTTTTGCACCAGCAACATCTGTGCGATTTCAAGTGCTCTGAAAACCGAATTTTCTTCGGATGAAATTGTCATCGCCGGTCCGGAAAAATCCCAGAGTGAAGAAATCCTGGCCGCCATGATGTTACCAATAAAACTTGTAAAACGGTTGATTGGAACTTCCTCAAGTAGACTGTCTCTGGACAAGGCAATCAATTGTTTGCGTTCTTCATCACTCAGCGTAATCCCGGTTTTCTCCAGGCTGTCTTCAATTTGCGACGCCAGATTAACACGTCCCCTGAATCTGTGAATTTCAAGTTCGGTTTCCATGGCGACCAGTACGGCCACATTTTGTCCTTCACGCAGATTTGTTTTTTTAAGTGCCCTGTCTGTGACTTTGAGGGTCAGCAACTGTTGAGGAATCAGACGTTCTTTTGGATTTGGCTGCAGTTTAAAACGCAGAAAATCCATTTCAAAAGATTCCAGCCACGCTCCTTCAGGTGCTTGACTCAATTCAGGGTGCTGTTCCAGACCTTTCCAGCGTTCCGGAGGCAGCTTGCGGAAATGCTGCTTATTGTCGTAAATCGTTTGATAAAATTCATGCAGACCGTTACATCCGCCGAAAATTGCTTCCATGCCGATTATGGCAGCAGCGGATTGTTTTTTGTGTGCAGGTTTTTTTTGCTGTTTTGCTTTTCCGAGAATTTTTTCAGTGTTTGCTGCTTCAAAAACTATGTGAGCATTTGTACCTCCAAAACCAAAAGCACTCACTGCGGCACTGCGCTGTTGACGTTTATGGGGCCAGTCTGCAGCCTGACGTACTATTTGATCTGCCGACACACCGTCATTTTTTGAAGTCATAACATCTTCAACACCAACGGTTGCGGGGATAATTCCATTTTGCAGTGCGAGGATTACTTTTGTCATTCCGCCCATTCCAGCTGCAGTCAGCATGTGTCCCAGATTTGATTTAACTGAACCGATCAGTGGCTTTGTTTTATTTTCATCTGCGGTTTCGGGTGCGGCAAAAAACATTTCCATTGAGTCCAGCTCGACCTTGTCTCCCAGTGGTGTGCCGGTCGCATGGCATTCGATATAGTCAATTTCCGCAGAAGTAATTCGTGAAGATTCATAAGCACGTTCATAGGCCAGCATCTGACCTTTGGAGTTTGGACTGAGCACAAACTGCCCCCTGCCGTCATTCGACAAACCGATACCTGAAATTACCGCGTGAATATGGTCACCGTCACGTTCTGCATCATCCAGACGTTTGAGCACAAACATCCCTGCGCCCTGGCTGGCAAATAAGCCACCGGAGTTATTATCCAGCGGATTGCATGTTTCAGGATGCTGCGGATATGCGTGAAAAATCGAAAAGCCCATGTTTACAAAAAACGGATCGGCCGCACTCACTGCTCCTGCCAGCATCAAATCTGTTTTTCCGCTTTGTAAATAATGGCAGGCCAGTGCCACCGCATACAAAGATGAGGCACAGGCTGCGTCCAGCGCTAAACTATGAGCAGACAAACCTAATGCCTGAGCTACTATCGAGGCGGGAAGTCCGGAAATCCGCGAATTTTCCGGGGAGTATTGTTTTTGCTGAGCAAATGATTCAAGGTTGAAATCCGGACGGTTCAACGCTTTTTTCAACAGCGGATCCAGCGCTTGCTGATATAAAGACAAAAGTAAATGATTTGATGCTTTTGTCGGAAATGAAAGATTTCCCAGCACTACGCCACATTCTTTCAGGATTTTTGAATTTTCATAATAACCACTGTCACGCAAGGCTTCCCGGGCGACATGCAAGGGCCATTGAAAAGTTTCACCAAGTTCTTCGATACGTTCCTGTGGTAGTAGAAAACCATCCACATCCAATGTAAAATCACGGATGTAACCACCGCGAGCGCAGTAATATTTGTCGGCCACCCCTTTTTTGTCCGTGAAAAAACGGGACGGTTCCGTATCCAAATTTAATTCAGTCGCAGTGGTACATGAATTTTTCTCCTGCAGTAAATTTTGCCAATATTCTGCGGGTGTATTTGCCTCAGGAAAGAGACAGGAAAGGCCGATAACGGCAATAGCTTGCATTTATATTTTTATCTCGAATTTTGTTAGTGGAGATACCATTTTTGTGCAGGCACGGTGCGTACCTGATTATTCCCCGAAACGGAGTTCGGGGCTACCAACTCTTAAACTTCTTTTACTTTTTACTCAGAGCAATTTTAATTTTATCCGTGTTTATCCGTGGCTAAAAGCACAGTGCTTCTTTTTACTTCTTCCCAAACAAAGCATTTAAAGATTTGCTCAAAGTAACTTCCGCACCTGTCATACTGGCATACATCAAACCCTCCTCATCGTGCAGAAACAGGTTTGCGCTGAGAGCGGTTGCAGAATTCTTGTTAACGGACATGCTCAGATAAAACCGTGTATCAAAGGGGACTTTGCGGAAATGCTCAAACGTCTCCGTTTTCAATGGTAGACTTCCGGATTGGTGAAAACGCCAGGCCCAAATCAGCATTGCCTGAAAAGCAAGATCCAGCGCAAAAGGATTAAAATCCTGTGAAGCAAACTGACCTTCTTCCGAACCAGAATTTTCCGGCAAGCTGCATTCAAGCGTTAAACCCTGTTCATTGATATTGAGCACTTGATCAATGCCTTGAAATTTCGGTCCGTGAAATAAAGTACCGTCCTGATAAAATGCTGCTCCGGGCAAATTGTGTGTGTTGCTTAAATCAATACGGTCATGCAGAGGAGCTTTTGGAAGCTGTTGTTCTAAACGCACCTGTGTGCTGTAATGAAAACGGGTGCGATTATTTCCGGAACTTGCGGCTCCGGATTCACTTGAAACCTTAACCTTAATCTCCGCGTATTTTCCATGTTCGCGCTCAATTTCCTTCAGATCAAGAGTATATTTTTCAGCAATACTTTTATCAAATATAACACCGTTGAGCACCTTAAAATTACTGCAGCGTGCAAGCTTAAAACCGGGAAGCCCCTGTTCACATGCGTCTGCCATCCAGGACATGGCGTGGACTGCAGGCAAAACCGGATTATCGCTGATTGCATGATCCTTAAAAACTGGATTCGCCGGCAAATTAATTTCCCGCGTAATTTCCCACTTGCGTAATTCTGTATCCGCTTCATTTGGAACAACCATTGAATTTCCAATCAGCACAAGCGGATTCACTTGTCCCGCGGAGGTAACTTCTTCTACAAAGACACGGGTTCCGGCTTCAACTGAAATTACCTCAACGTTACGTTCCTCAAACAATTTTTTCAATTCCGGACTGACCATTCCGCCTTCCCACGGTCCCCAGTTGAATGAAGTAACGTGGCATTCAAGATGATTTTGCTTGAACAAAAGCGCAATGCGGTTCAGGGCTTCATTCCCCATGGCGTAATCAGACTGCCCGGCATTTCCGTAAAATCCAGCGGCTGATGAAAACAACAACAGATGCGTTAAATTATTAGGGTCAACACTTTTCAAGAGTGCGTTAATTCCGTCTATTTTAGTGGAACAGACTGCATCATAATCTTCCGCCGTTTTTTTCTCAATGAGCTTGTCCGCAAGGACTCCCGCCCCATGAATCACACCTGTCACAGCACCGTATTTTTTGACTGCGGGAGCAATTGCGGCTTTCATTTTTTTTGCGTCAGTCACGTCCGCGCTGACGTATTCAGCTTGTCCTCCCGCGTTTTGGATACGATCCATATTTTTTCTGATGGCACGTCCTGCTTCAACTTTTCCAACGAGTTGATTTACTTTTTGAGGAGTAGGTTTTTCACCTTTTTCAACGAGCACCTGCATTGCGGCCTGTTTTAATTTCATCTTATCTTCGCCGACCGATTTCGCCCATTCCGGCTCATCTTCCAGCGGGGAGCGACCCAACAAAATAAAATTACAGGGTTGTGTTTCTGCAAGTTTCACCACACATTCCGCGGTCACACCTCTCGCACCGCCGCTTACCAGAAAAACAGATTTTTCACTTAATGACTTTCCGGTTATTGCGGTTGTTAAATCTCGTACAATTTTTGGTTTAACTGTCATCCTGGCTGTTCCAGCCTTTCCACTGGCGGAGTAGCCGACTTCGCTGATTCGCAAATCTGGATCGTGGAGTTCCTGTAAAATACAGTTTGCCGCGGTTTCAGCTTTTAACTCAGGCTGCAAATCCAGGAAACGGCAAAAGACATCCGGCCATTCCACTCCAGCGGTTTTAATCAAGCCGGAGAGTCCGCTGCTCGGCGCGTTGAATGCTCCGGAACCCATTCCGAGTTCTCCATCAAGACGCGCCACTGCCAGGAAAAGACTGCGTCTGTTTCCGGATTGTGCGGATTGGCGTAAAGCAGGATAAATGTTTTTTGCAGAAAGAAAAGCTTGCTTGAGAAACGCGTTCGCACCGTCTTCCAACTTTGTCTCAGAGGAAGATTTTGCTACAGGATGAAGGTGAATGAAACCTCCGAAACTGCCGTGTTTTTCGGAGAAAGATTTGAGTGAGGATTGTAATTCAGTTTCTGCAGAAGAAGTCAACTCGATGACGACTGTTTCTTTGCTGAACGTTTTACGTTTGCTGTTTTCAAATGCGGAAATGCCGGCGTAACGTAAAATAACGGGAGTCCAGCCTTGTCCGTGTAAGGCCTTGGCCAATGCCGGCGCGAGAACAGAACCGTCATCTGTAAGCAGACAGAGTGGATTTTCAGGCAGTTCCTTGCACAGAAATCCCGGAGATGCAAGCGGGACGGCCTGTGCCAGGCCGAGCGTGACCTGATGTTCCGCTACCTCGAATTCAGGTTTTGAGTTCAGGAGTTTTTTTTTACAGGCTCAGTAGAATCTGAAACCGGAGCCGGAATAATAGCAACACCGCTGGTTTCTGCTGGAGCAAGCGAACCTAAATGATCGACAATTTCCTTGAGGGTGCGTAATTCACCAATTTCACTACCACTGACCTGAGGTAAGTGGGGCAGTTGTTCCTGAAGGGACCACATGATTTCTACACGTTTAATCGAGTCAATACCAAGATCAGCTTCCATGTCCATGCTGAGTTCAAGCATTTCTACGGGATAGCCTGTTTTTTCACCGATGATGCTCAAAAGCGCAGGCGCAATTTCTCCTGGAACTGAACCCAGATCGGCAGCCGCGCTGCCGTTTCCGTTACCGGAAGAATCGGCAGAAATTGCAGTCGAGGCGGAATTTTCTACCAAATCAAGTTCTGGAATGGCAACTTCACCAACAGCAGGTAAGATCGTTTTTACATGTTCGATTATTTGCCCGACTGTCCGGAGTTCCGCAATATCGTTAGCGCCAATTTGTGGTAAATTCTGATACTGTTCCTGTAGTGCCCACATTATTTCAACACGTTTGATCGAATCTATGCCAAGATCTGCTTCCATGTCCATGCTGAGTTCAAGCATTTCTGAAGGATAACCTGTTTTTTCACTGATAATTGACATAAAAACAGGAGCTGGATCAACGTCATTTGTACCTGAACTTTTCGGTGTCGCAACAACTTCAGCTACCGGACTTTCTACTGTGCTGACGTCATCACCCATTTTACTTTTTAAATGTTCTACGATTTGACCGAGGGTGCGCATTTCCGCGAGTTCATCACCTGGAACTTCCGGCAGTTGCGGAATTTGATCCTGAACCGAACCCAGTATTTCTACACGTTTAATAGAATCGATACCGAGATCAGATTCCATGTCCATGCTGAGTTCAAGCATTTCCTGCGGATAACCCGTTTTTTCACTGACAATGGCCAGCATTACCGAAGTTACGTCTGCTGCAGAATTTCCGGAAACTGAAGTTGAAACAGGTGTGTCCTGAACTTCACTTTGCGCTGGCGCTGTTTGCAGAGCGCTGGAAGAAGGGGTTCCTAATTTGCTCTGCAGGTGTTCAACAATTTCACCAAGTGTGCGCATTTCCGCAAGTTCATCACCAGGTACTTCCGGCAGTTGCGGAATTTGATCCTGAACCGAACCCAGTATTTCTACACGTTTAATAGAATCGATACCGAGATCAGATTCCATGTCCATGCTGAGTTCAAGCATTTCCTGCGGATAACCCGTTTTTTCACTGACAACCGCCAGAGTTACTTGTGTAATTCTTTCTGCTGAAACTGTTGACGCAGTTCCTTGAGAAACAGTAGGAGCCTGCACTACAGGATCCGGTGTTGAAACAGTAGGCGCTGGAACAACTGGAACCTGAACTGTCTGCACAGGAGTTGGTGCAGGAACCGGTGTTACAACTGCAGGGGTCGGCGCCGCGACGGGAGCTGAGATTTGTACGACTGGTGCAGATGTTTGAACAGTTGCCGGAGCTGAACCGGAATTACCCAACTGCTGATGGGTGATGCTTAACGCGGACTGTGTCTGTTCAGACTGCTGATGCAGATATTGTTCGTGAACACGCAGGGTTTCGCCCTGATGCGCGTGAAACATTTGCATCTGCTGGTCAACCTCAGCAGGTATTTGTGTGCCTTGAGAAGCAAGTTCGATTTGCTGCTGCATCAACTGATAAACAGTACGTGAATATTCAGACTGCTGATCCAGGTATTGTCGGTGAACCTGTAAGGTTTCGTTTTGGTGTTGATAGAAACCTGACAAACTGCGCTCCAAAGTTTCCATTTGGGTAGGTGCGAAAGTTTGCTGAGAAGGAGGTTGTTGCTTGCTCATGGTAGAAATATTTGCTGGTCTTTGTTTATCAGTTTCTGTTTCAATTTGTGGCGCAGGTTTTTCTGTCTGCAAACTATTTGTAACGGTCGGTGCGGCCGAAATAACAGGCGATGGCAAAGTTGTTCCGGTAGCAGGAATCGAGCCGGGACCTGAGACCGAAGGTGTTCCGTTACTCACCTGAAATCCGTCATTCAACGCTTTTTCAAAATCATTTTTTGTTGCATCACTTACATAATTTGCACCGTTTAAGCTCACACTCATTGCTGACTTTTTAGTCGGCGGCAGAGGTGCAGGCATGGCATAGGGGTCAAATTTTTGTAAAGGCAGACCAACCACACAGAGTTTAACTAATGCTTCTCTGAGCAGCAGGTCACTGTCTTTTTTTGGATTTTCATTAAGCGCTACCGCGGTGTATTCTTTATCGGCAAGGATATTATCAACAAGTTTAGTTAAGACATTTTTTGGGCCGAATTCGATAAAGATACGTCCGCCGTCCTGGTGAATATTTTCAATTTCTTCACGGAAACGTACGGAATTGAGAATGTGTGATTCAAGTTGTTTTTGAATTGTTTTTGCAGCAGAAGGATATGCTTTTGAGGTAGCGTTTGAATAAACCGGAATTTGCGGTTTGTTAAATTTAACTTCGCGGATTGCTTTTGCAAATGGTTTTTGCGCGTGTCCTACTAACGGAGTGTGAAACGCCGCAGACACAGGAAGTTTGACAACCGTGTATTTTTTTTCTTTGAGGGCATCATGTGCTTTTAAAATCGCGTCGGTCGGACCTGCAAGTACAACCTGTTTTTTTGAATTGAGGTTTGCCATCACAACGTCCGGAAACTCCGCAACATCCGCTTCGAGTTTTTCCACTTTCCCCATCACGGCCAACATGCTTCCGGCATCAAAATTCGGATCATCCGGAGCGGCCATGGCCTGTCCCCTGGAGTAGGCCAACTTGTAATAATCCTCTTCCGCAATCACTCCTGCAGCCCAGAGAGCGGTCAATTCGCCAAAACTGTGGCCAGCGGAAAAGTCCGTTTGTAATCCTGCATCACGCATAATCCGGAATAATCCGGCGCTGATTCCGCCAATTGCGGGTTGTGCAATTTCAGTGCGTTGAAGTTGGGCCAGCTGAGCTTCTTGCTCTTCATCATTAAAAACCGCAATTGGAAATACTAAATCCGATAAAGGCTTTGAACTAGATGCGGACTTTTCTGTAAAAAGTTTGTCCAGTGCGCTATAAGGCCCTGTCATGGAAGGAAAGTTGAGAAACAGCTCTTTGCCCATGTTCATGTATTGTGAACCCTGTCCGGAAAAAAGGGCGACCACTTTGCCTTTGCTTTCCAGCGCCTGCTGACGGTAGGAGATACCTTTGACGTTCCATTCCGTTTTGTCATTTTTACTTTCCAAGGTCGAAACCGCCTGTCCGAGCATTTCCACCGTGTTTGCCAGCGAATCCGTAACAAATCCCAAACGCGCGTGTTTTTTCGGGATCGAATTTTCACGTGAACTTTCGAGTAGTTTACGATGCCGCTCGTCGGCACCTACTGTTTCCAGTTCCGCGAGCAGTCCGCTGCAGACTTTGTCCAGCTCTTTCGGTGTAGCTGCTGACAAAAATACTGTTGCCGGAGTTTTATGCATGCGGAATGCACCGGAATGAGTTGCCTGAAATTCTTCTAAAACGAAATGAAAATTTGTACCGCCAAAACCAAAAGCGCTCACACCGGCACGTCTCTGTTCTCCATCAGTGATCCATGGACGCGCTTCTGTATTGAGGTAAAAAGGAGTTTTTTCGATACCAAGTTTTTCACTCGGACGTTCGATGTTGATTGTAGGAGGAAGAATCTTGTGGTGCAGTGCGAGTGTGGTTTTGATCAAACCTGCAATTCCGGCTGCTGCTTTTGTGTGTCCAATTTGGGATTTTATACTGCCGAGAGCAATGTGCTGAAAATCCGGATAGCCCAATTTTGCCGGAGTATCTTCTGTAAAAACTTCTTTTAAACCATCAAATTCCGCAACATCTCCAGCGGCGGTGCCTGTTCCGTGTGCTTCGAGCAAACCAATACTCAATCGGTCAATATCTGCGTCGGCATAAGCCTTGCGCAATGCATTGGCTTGTCCGCCGGAACGCGGTGCATAAATACTTTTGAATTTTCCGTCACTTGAAGTTCCGATACCTTTGATTACCGCATAAATACTGTCACCGTCACGTTCAGCGTCTTCCAGACGTTTGAGGACAACCATCCCCATGCCTTCACCAATCATGACTCCGCCGGAATTTTCGTCGAAAGGCCGCGGGTTATCACCCTTTGTGAAAGCCGGTGTTTTACTGAAACACATGTACATCAAGGGGGAATTGTCAGCATCTACTCCACCGGCGATCATCATGTCTGACCGAAACTCCAGCAAATCGCTGATCGCCATTTTCATTGCGCTTAAGGAACTGGCGCAGGCCGCATCAACAGTACAGTTTGTGCCTCCGAGGTTCAAACGGTTGGCAATTCGTCCGGCAATGACGTTGCCCAGCAGACCCGGAAAGGAATTTTCTTCCCAGCGTACATAGGCTTTTTTCATCTTTTCAATAATGTTCTCTGTATCACTTCCGGAAAGTCCGCTACGCCGCAGAACTTTTTCCCAGACAGGATACTGCAGCCGGGAAACCATTGATCCCAGAAGCTTCATCCCCGCGGTAACTCCAAGAATAACTCCGGTTGCGTCCAGGACTTTATCGCTTGTTTCGCCGTAACCGGCATCTTCCATTGCGGATTTGGCGACCATGAGGCCCAGCAATTGAGTAACGTCCGTCACCTCAAGAATGTTGGGTGGAATTCCAAACTCCAACGGATTAAAATCAATATCCGGAATAAAACCGCCGCGTTTACAATATGTTTTGTCGGCTGTTTCAGCATCCAGATCGTAGTAGTCTTCAATGTTCCAGCGTGATTCCGGGACATCGACGATGCTGTCAATCTTGTTGACTATGTTATCCCAGTATTGATGTAAGTTCGGGGCATCCGGAAACAATGCCGACATGCCTACAATCGCTATTGGACGGTTGCACATACGGGCATTCAACTTGCTTTCTGATTCAGTATGTCGGGTGGATTTTGTGGTCATGCTTTTTTCAGAGCTGTCCTCTTTTTAGTAATTTGCGGATTTAGCGGCAGCAGAGATTATTTTGCCCCAGGATGTGATATATAGTAGGGAGATTTGACGCAAAATTATATTTACACGTTCAAGCTTCATGCCGAAAAAAGACTTCTAAATTACGCCAGCCTATAATATTATCGTTATATGACCCATGTTGCAAGTTCTTCCGTATTCCAAGCTGACAAATATTGCAAAAAATAAAAAATATCTTGAAATTCTTTACGAATTCGTTTAATTTTAAAACATTAATCTTTGCTGATTAGTTCCCCAATAGCTCAGTTGGTAGAGCAATTGACTGTTAATCAATGGGTCGCTGGTTCGAGTCCGGCTTGGGGAGCCAGCATTGGCAAAGGGTTACTGATATTCCGTCTCCCACATACCTCAAATGTAGCTTGTGCTTTGACCGGCATCCTCCAACGATATTTTTCAGCTCGTAATGTATATTAGCTCTGCCGTTAAGAGACATTCCACCTGCATTTTGCTTCCTCATTTAACAATACTATAAACTGCACATAATTGGCATTGTGGCAACTCAGTTGTACAATCGCAGAATTAAACAAAAAACTTAGAATTAAGGCAAACTCTAAAAACCGTGCCCTCTCCTGGTGCCCTGAGCACGGTACATTGTGTGAACCGTCAATGTGCATGCAGTCGAACTCATAAGGCTCCCGAATATCCAGCACAAGCGGCGCCGCACCTTCACTGAGTTTTCATCCAAATCCCAGGGCATGACCTCTGTCACTACCTCTGCCGCTTCTGTAGCATAATCCATGTATTATTTCATTTGCTTGAAATCCAATGTGTCTATTAATATTCTCTAAGTAAATTTAGGGTAGACATGTGTTCCTAAAACATCCTCAGCTTGACTAATCAAGGGACACAGAGTGCAATGATTTTTGCAGTTAAGAGAAGCTCTTCTTTTGACTACCGCAAAACCAAAATTATAAAATAGGCGATTAAGGAAAATATGTCAAAGCTAAGGCAATTCCAACCGTACTTGCTTTTAATGCTGATCCTGCCTGCGTTATTGATGCTTGCCCCTAATTCTGAAGCAGAGGAGGAATCCGGCTGGGAAAAATGGCGTCCCTCCGGAAAATCCGCAAATTTCAAAATCCGAGAACGTCCAAAAACAAAAATCCTCAGCGGTACAAAAACATCCCTGCTGATTGCTGCGACTTCTGATCTACACGGTTCGCTGACTTCGACACGTTTGCTGCTACGCAAACGTTCAAGAGGTTTACTCCATTTGGTAATGCCGCTGAAAAAATTACGTGAAAAATATCCGGAACTTATTTTGCTGGATGCAGGAGATACAATTCAGGGTGATCCCTCCAGTTTTTATTTCAGCCACGTTGCACCTGAAACGACGAGACCTCTGCCTGTGATTGAAATGATGAACTGGTTGAAATATGACGCTCTTGCTTTAGGAAACCACGATTTTGAACCGCCGACGAATATTTTAAAACAGAACATCGCACAAGCGCAATTCAGCTGGCTGGCCGCGAATGTCAGCTTTCGTAACGTAAAACAGCCGCTTTTCCCGCCTTACAAAATAATTGAACGTCATGGAGTGCGTGTCGGAATCCTCGGACTGATCACGCCCGGTGTTCCGCTCTGGATAGATCCGGAACAGAGGAAAGGACTTAACTTTAAAGAAATGCTCGGAACAGCAAAAAAATGGGTTAGAGTTTTACGTGAGCAGGAGAAAGTAGATTATTTGATCGGCTTGTTTCATAGTGGAGACAATACGCTGTATGATCGTGATGTTGCCTCAACCAGGGAATTACCTCATCCAAATGCCGCCGGAATGATAGCCGATTTCTTTCCGGAATTCGACCTGATTATTTCCGGACACGCTCACAGGATCAGCCCTAAACGTCGTACAGAAAAACTCAAAGGACACCAGACCCCGCTGGTTTCCCCCGGAACCGCAGCGGAAGGACTGACTACAATCCTCGTGAATTTTGAAGAAAAGTCCGGAAACTGGGAAATTACGAAAACGGTTTATGATTTTATCAAAGCAGAAAAAGCTCCGGAAGCTCAACTGCTGCGGAAACTGGATGCGCGCCTGCTTAAAGTAGAAAAATATTTGGCAGATCCGACCACAGTAATTTTGAAACGTTTTCCGAAAAAAACCGAATTTCAGGATTGCGGAATAGCTTTGTCATTTTCTGCTGTAGAAAGCATGGAAGCGGAAACCCTTTCACTTTTACCGTGGTGGTGGTTCCGGGACAAGCTGCCCTTCTCTGATTTGGGACAAGCACTGCGCAGGGAACATTTTTTCCGTTGGCTGCCTTATGATAACCGACCGGTGCTGGTGCTGATGTATGGTAGGCAAATCAAAATAATGCTCGAATCATATCGCAGGAAAAAGCTGGGCTGGTACGCACGCAGCAGTACAATTCTAGCGCCGGGTGGTTTTGTCGCGGAACTGGATAATTCGAGCAAAGACAATCGGCTTTATTTGAAAAATCCTCAGGGACAAGCTTTGCGGCCGGAAAGAAAGTATCGAGTCTGGCTGACTAACTTTCACTGGAACGGCGGTGGTGGTTTAGCTGCCAAGGCTTTGCTGCATCCTTCACAATTATTGAAAAAGGAAGCTCTTCATCTGCGTGAGTTGATCTTTCAGTACCTCAGGCAAAGTACAGTCAAACTGCCTGAAAAGTGTGAATCCTTCCTTACTCAAAGCACAACTGCAACTCTAAAAACCGTTCCCTGAGCGGAGTCTGTTCAAATTTTCAATCTTTTGTTTTACCAATGGTGGGCAGATTTCCCCGTATAGGCAGATGGTTGATGTAACATCCGGCCGGCGCAATTCGATAAGCCGTCTCTTTACATCTTCTCTTTCCTTGATGAAATTTTCGATTGAGACGATACTTGGTGTTCTGGAACGCATCGTTTAGTTTTTTACTCAAAATTATCTGGTGTTTGCGGTTACAGGCACTGACAGTCCAGTAATCTTTGTAACGGCGGCACTCGCTGACTTCCGGAAGTTTTTCATAAACATAAACTTCCTGTCCGCTGCATCCAGTAAGTCCGAGCAAACCCAATAACGCAAATTTTGCAAAATTGTTGTAACTCCTGAATATATTGTTTACCTTACAATAACGCTGGAATAAAATTGCCGGAATACTCTTTTTTAAAACCGAAACAGACATGAAAGCAGACAATCTAAATGTTATTTTACACAACATGGCTCGTAATCCGGATGACTGGAGGCTTGACGATTTTCATGCTCTGCACAAAAGTGGAGTGAAAATTTGGATCGGAAATGGGCTTTTTGGCTATCATCTAGAAAAACCTGAATATCAGGAAATAGGTTTTATTGAAAAATTTAAACTGCATCAGCAAATAAAAATTTTGCGTGAGATCAAAAAAAATGGAAACTAAATAATCTGCTCATTTTTTGGCGGCACACCTGAAACCAACGTTATTGTAGGTGCTTGTCGGTAGAGCATCACGCCGCATGGCCGAGCGTAAATATTCCGCTGGATCGCTCCATGATCCACCGCGAAGGATACGATACTTGCCGATTTCCGGACCCTGCGGATTTGTGCTGTTGGGGTTGGGATAGATTCCAAACCAGTCATAGACCCACTCCCAGACATTTCCGTGAATGTCAAAAAGCCCATTCGGATTACTTATTTTTTGTCCGGTTGCGTGAATTATGCCGCCGGAGTTTTCACGGTACCAGCCATAATCCCGCAAAAATTCTACCCCGCCTTCTACCGAATATTCACTTTCAATTCCCGCGCGTGCAGCCATTTCCCACTCTGCTTCTGAGGCTAAACGTTTGCCAACATAGTTGCAGTAATGCCGAGCCGCATACCATGAGACTTGAACTACCGGTTTTAACTCACTGCCGATTTCCGGCACAAGATCATCCGACCAGTTTCTCAGATAATTCCCATCATGAAATTTGCGCGGGAAGGTACTTTTACGTAAAAAAGGATGTTGAGCCGCAACACGTAAATATTGATAATTGGTAACTTCACATTTGTCTATCCAGAACTCATCCAGCTGAACTTCACGCACAGGATGCTCAGCCGGCAGTCCCTTTAAACTTCCCATTTTGAATTTTCCGGGATCAATCAGCAGCATCCCTGGCTTTGGTGTGTTCTTAGTAACGCTGTCAACAAATCCGCAAAGTGTTTCCAAATCTTTAGTTTGGATAAATGTCGCAGTTTGTTCTTCCGGAAACAATTTCTTGTCCAGATTTTTCAGGATTCGTAGATAAGTTTTTAAGATTTCAGTTTCAAAATTTGTTACCCGTTTAATCATTTTTCTTTCATCACGCCCGCATCTGTATTCTTCATTCAGACAATTCAATTTTTGTCTTATCCAGACACGTACCGCATCCCGTGCCCTTTGCCTTTCTATTTCATTTAACAATGCCGGTTCTGCTGCTAAATATATTTTTTCAAAGAAAGAAGTTTGCGCAATGCTCGTTTTGGCGAGTTCCACCAATGTATCATAGTCTTCACAAAACTTTTTTTGCGCGTTTGGTACAGCGACACCATAGGTCCTGTGCAGTGAACAAACCTTCGTTTCAACCTTGCGGTTGACCCCTAGTTTTTCCGAGAAAACACGAAAACGTAATTCAGAGATTGTGTGAATAAGCGGATAACGCTCACCTTTTGTGGTGAAACCAACGAAATCTGAAATGGCGGATTGCTGAAAATCAAGTGCCAATTTTTGAAAATCAAGCGCTGCTGCCCAGACAAAATGCACGCTGAATAAAAATCCAGACAGCAAAAAAATATTTCTGTAATAACGCCGTTTTAGGGGTAATTTTCTCATTAGTCCTTCTTATTTAGATCAGCGTGTGTCAGTAAATTTCGGATGAAGCTGATATTCTGATCCGTGGTTTTTCAGCTAGAGCAAAGTTAAAGTTATGTCAAAGTACGGCATCTTAAAAACACCACACACAGGTTCAGAATGTCACACTAAACCTCTTGACTTCCGAGCATCCGTTTCAGCGCTTAGAAAAAACTGGTAGCTCACAGGAAACAAAGTAAAATAGATTCTTAGCTGTCCAAGCTGCTTAAGCTGATTTAAGAGAAAAGCAATCGATATTCCATCTCTGACAGGAAACCGAATTGTGTTTAATTTTAGGAATTATTTTTCAAACAACTTAAGTTTATGTTTTCGTTAAATTTTCGCAAATCCAGTTGGCTGAATCGTTATTTGCATTATCGAGCGGTAACGCCGTTTACGTTGACACAGCCTTATCTTGAGTTCGCAGAGGGTTCATCAGGAGTAGAAAAATTTGATGATTGTCTCTACTCCGAGGTCAAAGAAAACGGCATCCTCTTCGGCTGCCCCGTTATTTCTCCAGTTTTACAGGACCTGGCAAAGAAACTGTATTTTCCCAGACAACAGGGTGGAACTATTTTGCTTTTCCTGGAAACTTTGTTCTCGGTTGCATTCATCGAAAATCAATGTTTGACCTCAAAGAATGGAGATGAGGAGGATTCTGATCTGTATCAAACGCAACTGCTGAAAATAATTTTGCTCGTTTTACAATATCATTTGCCCGACAGTTATTATCGTATACCGCAGAATATTCCGCTGCAGGATTTATTGGAAGGGAACGAAACATTGAACGGTGCGTTGCAAAAGTTGGAGCTTGTGCTGCTTGATACAGTAACCCTGCAGGGCTATTCATCACTGGGCAACCGACAAAATAATTTTGCTTTTGCAAAGCTTTATTTTTTCCTGCTCTGGGCTCGTGAAAATGCGGAAGGTGATGTTTCTGCTCCGGAAAAGTATCTTGAGCTGGACCGGCAACTCCGTGAGGAAATGATCTACATCTTTGCTGCGCTGATTTGGGCGGATGACTTTGTGGCAACTACAGAACAACAGGTAATTGAAAAATACATCGAACAAACCGGACTAGAAGAAGCAAAGCAGGACGATCTCACTAGAATGATCCGTGAACCTGTAAAAATATCAGATCTGCATTGCTCTTTCACTGCTGTAATTATCAGCAGTTATTTGGTAGAACAGCTGATTTTGCTTTCATTAATCGATAATCAGGAGGCATGGCAGGAACGGGAACTGATTGAAAAAATTTCCCTGCACCTCGGATTACCTGCTGAAAAACTGGAACAGTTATATTGCTCGGTCGTGGAATTTTTTTCCGTTCACAATGTACGACTTGAATTCTTGAAAAATAATGCCGCATTCACACAGTTTCAAGATTATATGAACGATAAGGTTTTGAAGTTGGTTAAAAAAAATGTGGCTAATATCATGACTGAAGTCAAGGAAACCAAAGAACTATCCGAATTGCTGCTTAAAGCTACCACACAACCTTTGAGCAGTCATGAAAAACAAAAAGTACAGGAACAGTTAATGGACATTGCCCGCTCAATTCCGGCACTCGCTATTTTTGCTTTGCCCGGAGGTGGCATACTTTTACCTGTGCTGATCAAAGTTCTGCCTTTTAACATTCTGCCGAGTTCATTTCAGGATGAACCCGTTTCCTCTCAATAATTAGCACAATGACTAGCTGTTTTTGGTTTGCTGCTTACAATCTTTTATTCCTACCTCTGTTTTTAGGAATTGTAAAATTATTAGCATTTAGCAAAACCAACATCCGCGAGAGTCTCGAAAAACGGGAAGGGCAGTGGGAACGTCTGGCTGATGGTGTTTCAAAACGTGACTGGCAAAAGCCCTTAGTCTGGCTCCATGTAGCCAGCGCAGGGGAGTATTTACAGGCGCAACCGGTTATTGAACGCTGTGTAGCGGAAGGTGCTGAGTGTGTACTGACCTACAGTTCAATCAATGCCTACCGTTGGCTTGAACGTCCGCAGCACGCAAAAATTTCTGGTTTGCTCATAAGCGAATTTTTACCCCCCGATACTCTCTGGAACGCACGGCGTTTACTTGGTTTGCTGCAGCCGTCACGTCTGGTTTGGGTAAGTTACGATTTGTGGCCGAATTTAGTCTGGGAGGCACATCAACAAAAAATTCCTCAATCTTTAATTTCAGCAATCGTGCATGCTGATTCTCCAAGAACTGCTAACATTGCGGGACGTTCATTTTACCACTCAATTTACGAATGCCTTGAGCATATATTAACAGTCTCTGAAGGAGACCGCCAAAGGATTCTTTCGGCAATTCCGGAGCATCCAAAAGTTGAGGTAATGGGGGATACACGTTGTGACAGTGTGCTGGAACGCAGGGATCGTTTAAAAATTCCGGAACTGCCTCAAGCGGCCAAGGACGGGTTTGTGTTTGTTGCAGGCAGTACATGGCCTCCGGATGAAGCGTGTATTTTTCCAGCACTGAAAGATGCTCTGATTGAGTTTCCGGAATTGTTTCTGATTCTGGCACCGCATGAACCTGCCGAAGAATATTTGAAAAAGGCGGAGACGCATTTTGCCGGAATTCCGCTCCTACGCTGGTCAGACATTTCATCCGCTCCAGAGGGTGTTCGCATACTGCTGATAGATTCTGTGGGAATCCTCGCAGGACTTTATCACTCAGCAAAGATGGCTTATGTTGGAGGAGCATTTACTACTGGTGTGCATAATATTCTCGAACCGGCAGCAATGGGAGCCATCGTTGCCTTTGGTCCAAAACACGATAATTCTATCGAAGCTCTGCAGATGCTTGAACAAAAATTGGTCAACACGGTGAAAAACTCTGCGGAATTCCGGAAACTCCTTTTTGATTTATTAGCAGATCAGGCATATTGTTTTGACTTAGGGAAGAAGTCACAGGCATTTGTTGAAGCTCAAGCTGGAGCAGCAGAACTATGCGTTCCATTGCTGATGAAAGATTTGTCTTAGCTTGTTCTTGCTTCAGTTTTTTCTCTCCTGCAGTTAATTCGAAGAATCCCACATTTTTCTGCACAAAACCAATGCACCGACTTTAGCTGCCCCAGCTTCTTTAAGGCATCGCGCCGCTGCATTCAGTGTAGAACCGGTTGTCATCACGTCATCCAGCAACAATATTTTTTTATCCCGTACATTCGCTAAAGCAGAAAATGCATCCTCAAGATTTGTTTTTCTCTCGGCCAGCGGAAGTTCTGTTTGAGGGCGTGTAGCTCGTATTCGTCTTAACCAATGCGGATGAAGATTCGGAGATATTTTTCCGAGATTTTTCCGCAAGTGATGCGCCAGCAGCAGAGACTGATTGAAACCACGTTTACGTAATCGAGATGGATGAAGAGGGATTGGAACAATAGTATCGTATTTCTCCAGCCAATTGCTGTTTTGAAAACTGAGTGCCAAAAGCCGTCCTAAGAGCGGAGATAAATGTTCCTGTCCAAAAAATTTAAATTGTAAAATCCAATGCCGAATTATCTCATTGTAAGCAAATCCACTTCTGGACTCTGCTAAATCCCATTCATTCTCCATACATTCCTGACAAGCTACTCGTTCCGGTTCGGCAGTGTGGTTTCCGCATTGCCGGCAGTGAAAAGCAGGATCTGTCCAGGGAAGTTCAAGGAGGCAATTTGAACAGAGAAACGGTGAAGCGGGATCGAGATAAGTTTTTCGGCCCAGCACTATGCCACATTTCCAGCAGAGTGATGGAAGTAATTGACGTGTCCAGCGCAACCATCCGGGTGACGGAGCGGGATGACGCAGAGATTGAACAAATTCCTTCATTCGGGTTTCGGAAATCCAAAAGTGGATGTTTAGTATTACAGGTTCGTCAATTATAGATGCCTTCAACAATAGTACTAAAACTTTGTCATTTCGAGTGCAGCGAGAAATCTTGATCAGGCGAACACTATAATAACATTAAGATTTTTCCCTATGTTAGAAATGACAATTTTATAACGAAAGAGCCAGCATTAATTTCGGTGAGAAAAGTTTGACTTAAAGCAAATTAACCATAAATCCATGCGCAACTTCCTCACCTTCATTTTTCAGCCGGTGCGGAACATCAGTCCTGAAACGCAGAGTTTCGCCGGTACAAACGTCCTGTGTTTCTTCACCGACAATTACACTTAAATGCCCAGTGCAGAGCGTTATACTTTCCAGACTTCCGGTACCATGCGCTTCTGAAACCAGTTCCGCACCAGATTCAGCGGTAAACTCATACCACTGTACTGTTGAAACTGAGTTAAGTGTGCCGAGGATTCTCAAGCGGAAATGACTGTCTTCGCTGATCACTTCCGGAGTTGCGTTCTGGCTTAATTTTTCAAAACACTTTGTCCCCTCCTTCGCTGCAAGTACATCCTCCAAAGGGCTTTCAAGAGCTTTGGTAATACGCCAAATTGTAGCCAAAGTCGGGTTGCTGCGGTCACGTTCAATTTGGGAAAGGATTGATTTTGAAACACCGGACTTGCTGGCTAGTTGGTCCAGTGTAAGACTGTGCTGGAGTCTTAAACGTTGAATTTCCTGACCGACTTTTGGAGGTGATTCCGGGGTTGTATTGTTTGCTTGCATGAATTTTCTAATAAGATAAGATTTAAAGCGGAAGTGTAATCATGTTTTTTTGCTTGCATGATTAGCCTGAAATGATATATTCATTATATTGGATTATTATTTAATATAATAAACTTGTCCATTATTTCAGTATAAACGATTTATTAAGCCATTAGCCAGACAAAAAAAGGAGAGTTATGGGAGTAGTCATTGAAATCCCTTCAGCACTGAAACAGTACGTAAATGATCAGGATGAAGTTGAAGTATCCGGAAATTCAGTTGAGGAGGCTTTTGGAGCCTTAGTCTCGGAGTATACTGAACTGAAAGATAACCTGTTTGATGAAAACGGTAAAATCCGCAGTTTTATCAATGTTTATCTGAACGACGATGACATCCGCTATGCAGACGGTTTAAAAAGTGAAGTTCAGGACGGAGACTCCATCCAGATCGTACCTTCAGTTGCAGGCGGTTGCTCAACTGTAAAATATAGTTAAATGGGGAAAAATGAAATTAAACAATGAGGAAATCAATCGTTACAGCCGACACCTGACTTTACCTGAAGTTGGAATGGCCGGTCAGTTGGAGTTGAAAGAATCAAGTGTGCTAATGATCGGAGCCGGCGGACTCGGCTCTCCGCTTGGAATGTATCTGGGTGCGGTCGGTGTAGGAAAAATTGGACTGGTGGATTTCGATGTTGTGGATCACACCAATTTGCACCGTCAAATCGCACATACGACTTCAGACGAAGGCCGTCCAAAAGTCGAATCCCTGCGTGATACTATTTTGGGGGGAAATCCAAACATTGAAGTTGAAATTCACAACATCCGTTTGGAACGTGACAATGTGCTTGAACTGTTCAAACAATATGACATCATCGCGGATGGTTCTGACAATTTTGAGACACGTTATCTGATTAATGACGCAGCTTACTTTTCAAAAAAACCGCTGGTTTCCGCTTCTATTTTCCGCTTTCAGGGACAGATAACCATCTTTTCTCCGGAGACCGGAGGTCCGTGTTACCGCTGTCTTTATTCAGAACCTCCTCCTGCCGCCCTCGTTCCTAATTGAGCGGTTGCAGGTGTCCTGGGCGTGCTCCCGGGCGTAGTTGGTTTAATTCAGGCCACAGAAGTGATTAAGCTGATTCTGGATGGAGGCGCTCCTTTGATTGGGCGCTTATTGCTCTATGACGCAATGAAAATGAATTTCAAGGAGGTGCGTGTCCGCAAGGATCCGGAATGTGTCCTTTGCGGAGATAATCCCAGCGTTACAGAGTTGATTGATTACAAAGCTTTTTGTGATGTTCCACTTCCGGGCGCAGAAGTTCCGGAAGAAATTGATGAAGCGGCTTATGAACTTTCGCCGCAGGAATTTAAAGACGCCATGGATCAGGATCCATCCGCGGTTTTGGTTGATGTACGTGAAAGTTTTGAGTGGGATATTTGCAAAATAGACGGTGCCCAGCTACTTCCACTTAGCAGTTTTGAACCTGCTTCCAGCGGATTGGATCCAGAGGATTCGATTTATCTTTATTGCTACAAAGGGAAGCGCTCCATGCTGGCACTCAAAGAACTCAAAAAGGCAGGTTTCAAAAAGCTTAAAAACCTGAGCGGCGGTATAGATCTCTGGGCAGAAGAAGTCGATTCAGATATGCCTCAGTACTGAGTGGAAGGAGGGCAGACCTGTCCGCCCTACCTCCTAATTAAATCATGGAAATTTATTCAACTTAATGCAGATTCCAGCACAAATTTTAGCACAATGTCATGCGCATGGTGTGGAGGCGTATCCGGAAGAAACCTGCGGTTTTATCGTGGGCAATCTCGATGATACGGAATCACTGGAAACCGTCTACCCAATGCGTAATATCATGAACGAACTGCACAAGGAAGATCCGGAGCAGTTTCCGCGTACGGGACGGGACGGTTACATGATTGATCCCCGTGAACATATGAAATTGGAACGCTCCCTGAAAAAAGCGGGAAAGCAGATCAAAGTCATCTACCACAGTCATCCGGATGTGGGAGCTTATTTTTCGGAAAAAGACAAAGAGGATGCTCTGTGGAACGGAAATGCGCGTTATCCCGGAATTACTTTTTTGGTCTGCGCGACGAATCAGGGGGAAGCAGGGGATGCGATTCTGGCAGATTTCAATGCTACTGAAAACGATTTCGACATAACCGAAATTCCGGCAAAAACTACTGCCGCATCTTCCGGATTGCTGGGAGGGACTTTCGGAGTCAGCGGAATTTTACCGACGCTGGATTTTATTCACGAATGGAAAAACGGCAAGCGTGAACTAGAATACGGATATTTTCGTTTTGTTCCACCTAAACAAGTTAAAAATCTTCAACAGCAATTAGCTGCCCGGCAGCAAGCTCGGCATGCACTCGCTTATAGTTCCGGAAGAGCCGCGTTGCTGGAATTACTGAGCTATTTGCAGGACTCGCGTCCGCTTACTAATCTGCATCTTGCCTCTACTGAAACTTTCATTGCGGATGCCCTGCCCTCCCTGGAAATTACCCCGCGGTCTTTTAATTTAAACCAGCTTCCGGCAGCAGAAAATTTTTCCGGAAAAGAGGGTGATCTAATCCTGATTGCTCCGGAAGATCCGCAAAACTTTGTGCGTAAAAACGCGGGGTGGCTTGGAAAATTCAAAAAAATGCGGGTTCCGGTTATTATTTTTGAAGAAGCTGTTTCCGGATTTTGGCCGGCGGATATTCTAGATGAATGGCCACATGGGCTGACATACTGGATCAGCGGTTTCAGCCTTCCGAAAAGACGGGATCTTCCTTCCGGAATAGTCGGCGGTGTAATCCTCAGTAACAACGATCGGCAAATTGCAGAATTATCTGGACTTCGTAAACGACGCGGTGCAGTACTTTCGGCGCGTAATGCAGCGCTGTTTTGTGAGCAATTTTCTGAAAATACAAAAGGTACCAAAAGCACCTCCGGAAATTCCGTAGAAGACGAAACTGAAGCTGGCTGCGTTCATGAAGAAGCGGTGACGAAACAACTTTGTGAGTGGGAACATGCTGCTTCCGGATTGCTCTTTCCTTCAGGAATGGCGGCAATAATGGCGGTGCTGACTCTTTTGCAGAAAAAGGAGAAACCGCGCTTAATCGTGATTGGTTTACTATACAGTGAAACCTATTCCTTATTGATGGATTCCAGACGATTCTCCACGTGCGACGCAGTATTTTTAGGTCTGCATGAGTTGGATCGTTTAGCGGAAGTTTTGACGAAGGACACGGCGATGGTGATCACAGAAACGGTTACGAACCCCCTCTGCGGAGTTCCGGATCTGGAGCGCATCGGTAAATTGGCAAACGCGCAGGGGGTCCCGTTTGTGGTGGACAATACCCTCGCTTCACCTGCCAATTGCCAACCTGTCGATTGGGGCGTTGATTATGTAATTCACAGCACAACCAAATATCTGAGTGGTACCAATGATCATGCGGGTGGAGCAGTACTGGTTAAATGTCCGGAAAACGAGAAAAGCTTAAAGAAATTTCAACAAAATTGGGGGCTGGAAATCTCGCCTCTGGAAACAGAAGTTTTGCAGAAAAGAATGTTGAATTTTGAAGAACGTATGCAGCGTTTCAACGAAAACAGTCTTGCAGTTGCTCATTTTCTGGAAGCTCACTCAGCGGTCAACCGTGTATATTATGCCTGTTCGCCGAGTGACGTTTCCAGTTCAGCTGCATCAAAGCTGCTTTCCGGAAACGGTGGTGTGGTTAGTTTTGTGCTGAAGGATGATACTGAAGAAAATTTACGGAGATTTTATGACGGCGAATTTACTTCCATCCTTAAAGCGCCGACTTTAGGTTCCAACGAGACTCTTGTCTGCCCATACTCACTGCTGACGCACTATCACGACAGCGACGAAGATCTGCTGGAGATTGAACTTCCACGCCATCTGATTCGTATAGCCTCAGGTTCTGAAAACGAAATTGAGCCGATAATCGCGGATTTGAATTCGGCACTGGCGCGGACTACTCACTAAGATAATCAACTACGATTGAACTTGAACACAAAGCGCGCATCATGTCAATCACCGGTAAATGATTCGGATGTGACACGTATGCAGCCAATCCTGCTTCATCGTCAAAATGAGTGGTCAGTACAATGTCATAGGCACGCTCTGATTTGTTGAAATCCAGCCCAACCTCGATCATCCGTAAGGTCTCTATTCTTCCTTCCAATCCCCTCAAAGTTGAAAGAGCAAGATCCAGGTTTTCCGGACTCTTTTCCTTAAGTTTGAACATCACAATATGTTTAACCACAACTGTTCCTAATTTTCTAATATCAAACGATGATAACGCTTTTTACCTGCTCTCAGCAGGATTTCACCATCCCGCAGATCCGCTTCCCCAAGGTTATAATCCGGATTGTCAATCCGTTCGTCATTTACATAAACACCGCCCTGGGCTTGTAAACGCCGTGCTTCTCCTTTAGACTTGCAAAGTCCTGTCTGCAGAAAAATTTCGAATATATCGAGCCCTGTGGAAAAATCGTTTGCTGCGATTATTGTACTGGGGACATTAGATTTGTCACTTTTACCATCAGCGGAAAAGAGAGACTGCGCCGCCTCTTGAGCTAGGAGCGCGGGTTCCTTACCGTGTATGAGAGCAGTTGTTTCAAAAGCCAGCCGTTGTTTTGCTTCACGTATATCTGCACCCTGAAGCTGTCCCAGTTGCCAGACTTCATCCATGGGCAGAAAAGTAAATAAGGCCAGGAATTTTTCCACATCTGTATCCTCTGTGTTGACCCAATACTGATAGTACTCATAGGCGGAAGTACGTTTCGGATCAAGCCAGAGCGCCCCTTTTTCAGTTTTCCCCATCTTTTTTCCAGATGCTGTTGTCAGCAGGGGATAGGTCCAGCCGAAAGCGTCTTTGCGCTCCACGCGTCGAATCAAATCTGTGCCGGAAATAATATTTGCCCACTGATCGTCACCGCCCATCTGCAGTGTGCAGTTATAACGTCGATTCAGTTCAAGAAAATCAAACGCCTGTAAAAGCTGATAATTAAATTCCAGAAAACTTAAACCTGTCTCAAGTCGAATTTTATAAGTTTCAAAAGAGAGCATCCGGTTGACCGAAAAATGACGTCCGATGTCACGCAGAAAATCAATATAATTTAAATCCCGTAGCCACTCCGAATTATTTACGAGAATGGCGTCTCCACTAAAATCCAGGAAACGTTCCATTTGCGGAAGCATGCCTTCAATGTTCGCCTGCAGTTGCTCTTCAGTCAACATTTTGCGGATTTCGGTTTTTCCGCTGGGATCGCCGATCATGGCCGTTCCGCCCCCCATTAAGGCGATAATTTGGTGACCTCCGCGCTGCATGTGTGCCAGCCCCATCAACGGAATAAGATGTCCTACGTGCAGCGAATCTGCGGTTGGATCGAATCCGACATAGCAGCAAATTCTGTCCTCCTTGAGTCGTTTTGCCAACTCTTCCGGATGTGTGCTTTGTTGGAAAAAACCTCGTTCTTTAAGATCTTCTAGCATAATAATCAGTTGTATAATTTGTGTCGTCCGGAAAATGCTTCCATCAACGTAACATCGTCTACATATTCTAGGTCGCCTCCTGCCGGAATTCCGCAGGCCAGACGTGTGATTGTTGAAATTTTCCCGGAAAATTCCTGCTGTAAAAAGAGGGCGGTCGCTTCACCTTTGACAGTTGGGTTTGTCGCAATTATCAATTCCTTTATTGCACTTTCTTCCACCCTTTTTCTTAAGTTTTTAATATTCAATTGTTCCGGGCCAATACCGTCCAGTGGAGAAATTGCACCCATTAAAACGTGATAAACGCCTTTGAAAACCCCACTTTTTTCAATAGGAAAAATATTATTTGGCTGTTCCACCACACAAACCAGCTCATGGTCACGTCCAGCGTGACTGCAAATCGAGCAGGGGTCAATGTCAGTAAATCCGGAACAGACGGAACAGTAGCGGATTTGCGCTTTGACCTCAGTGAGCGCATCTGCCAAATTTTGCGTTTCTTGCTGGGAATAATGGAGAATGCTAAAGGCGAGACGCTGTGCGGTTTTGCGTCCAACTCCGGGAAAACGAGAGAATTCGTAAACCAGTCGTTCCAGGGCAACAGGGATTTGCATGAGCTGTCAGGAGTCTACTTCAGGAAAGTGAAGATTGGGTTGGCGTGCTTCTGTGAGGATCAAACCGAGTGGATCAAGTGTTTTAAGTTCCATATCAAGTGACTTTTCATCCCAGTCGTCGGGATAAGGATATACAGGTCCGTTAACAATATTTTCCAGACGCTTACGGTATTCCACTTCTGCCGCTTGTAAATTTTCCAGCATACCGATACCTTTTTTTGCCAGAGGCTTGAGAAATGCGGGAATTTTTGTTTCCTTAAAAAGCCCGTCCAGACGCTTCGAGTTACGCAGGGAAATTGTATATTCCGCCCGAACATCTATCTGTACTTCCTCTTCTTCTACCAAAGATCCGCATTTTTTATGGACTCTTCCATTCGGCATTTCTAATTCGGAATATTCCAGTGACTTGCATTTTGGACAATAAAGCCAGGTGATCCAACCGTTGATTGGAGCATTACGGGCTTCATCCTCCTTCTTTGCCCGCCTATCCGCAAGGTTGATAACTTTGGCCGGAGTATTACTCATTTTGGTAAATGAAATGTGCAGAACTTATTAACAAAGAAGCAGGATCAAATAAATAGAGTATAAAAAATACATCCTTGATTTTCACTTATTTTGCTAATTAAGTCAAAATATTTAAAACTTGCCCTGATCCGGAAATTTGTCAACAATGCAA